>Ga0307505_10001644_pt1 | contig 17300 bp, 15 predicted proteins | sample 23_S_MG_FD_202183 | JGI IMG/M metagenome (GOLD analysis project Ga0307505, IMG submission 202183) | Soil microbial communities from Populus trichocarpa stands in riparian zone in the Pacific Northwest, United States - 23_S | ecosystem: Environmental > Terrestrial > Soil > Riparian zone > Trees...
GCCATGCGCAAGCTCATTCATATTGCTTTCGGCGTGCTGAAGTCGGGCAAAGTCTTCGATCCCAATCATGAGCTTTTATTCAACTCCGGCTCTTGATTTTCAAGACGGTATCTCACATCCGGCGGCAAAGCCGTCTTGGAAGACTTCTGAGGCAAAAGCCCACGTGTTCGCTGTTATTGACTCACGCCAGTCGTCTTAGTGACCTGATAGATAGGCAGTGCAAACTCCTCCACTTTTGGCGGTGGCAAGCTGCGCGGAATCTCGGCTTCAACGTAGTTGTGGATGAGCTCGTCGCGCGGTCTCAACGCCAACGCGATGTAGAATCCCTCAAGCTCCACTAACAATTGCTTACGAACCAACCAGGTGATGCTCTTTTCAATCATCGACGCCGGCACTTGCGCGTCACGGCTCAACGATTCCAGCGTCGCCCCCTGGTGACAAAGGTTATATAGCCGCGCGATGTCACCTTTCAGATGGTATTCCCTGGTTTCCCCATAGCGTCCGTCACGGATCAATATCTCCTCAGTGCCATAACGAGTCGACGTCATAAACGCGTCCCGACCGCAGGTGCGGAAGAACTTCTCTTCCCACTCAATAAGCCTGTCCCATGCTTTCGGCACCGCCGGATCGAACCAGTCTTCGGGCGGCTCATACTCTCCCTTGAGCACGAAATACTTATCGAGCCTCTTGGGTAACTCAAACGCCTGCCGCTCCTCCAGGTCTCTTTTTTCCTCTGGAGTAAGACGTTCGTCGAGAGGACTGCCGATCAGGAGTCCAAGAGGTGAGAAATCCAAACGGTCGAGATGGGGTATCAATCGCAGAATGTGTTTTGTTTCCTCGACGTGCCGAACGGTGGACTTCGGGTGATGAGAGATAAGATTCGAAAGCGATTCGATGCCTAATTCCTTGAGCCATTTCTGGACCAGCAGATTCTGCTTCGATTTCGTGCCCTTGTTCATCATCCGCAACAGCCCTGGCGAGAATGCCTCAATGCCTACTTGAACTAATTCCACACCCGATAACGACAGCTTTGTCCAGAATTTCTCCGGGTGGTGGACGCGGCATTCCATGAAGGACGTGATACGAATCTTGCGTTGGATCAGGAGCTCAGCATAATGCTCCGCCCACGTGTCGCACACGTTATCCATAAACTTGACTCGCGGGCTACCATGCCTGTTCGCGAGCTCCAACAAGTTTTCGACGATTCGTTCAGGCTTGCTTTTACGAAAACCGGACCAACTTGTGTGCACGTCACAGAAATCGCAATGAGCGAAGCAGCCGCGCGATCCCTCCATGGTTAGCCAGGTTTCCGCCTTGTACTCCGCGCCCACTTTACGGTCAGTAAAGATGTTCCGCAGCGTCGCGTAGTACTCGCTGAAGTTTGGCAGGGGAAGGCTGTCCATTGACGATTGAAGATCGAGCAACGTAGCCGGAGTGGGTTCGTACAGATTTATCGTGCGATGTTGAATGTCGTAAATGCCTTCGTGAAGTGCTGAGAGTCGTTCGACCAAACTCGAAGAGTCATTCGAGGGCATTGCCAGGATCTCTTTCAATATGAGTTCCAGCTTGCGTTCACCCTCGCCAATCACGCACAGACCTTCGACGCCGAGGACTCTCAGGACCTCCGCCACCTTTGGATAAATCACAGTCGCCCCGCCGTAAACGAACAGGTATTTATATTCGGGAAAGTAGCGCTGCAAATACCGGGCGCAATAGAGTGAAGCGTAGAGTTGGTAATAATTAAGCGTGAAGCCAATCACGTTGACGCCGCGCCGAGACAGTTGAGGAACAATGACCTCTTTGATGTAACGATTCGTCCGGGATTCTAAATGGTCGACTTTTCGTAGAGTGAGACGTTCGTCAGTGTAGAAGCCATTAAGTCTTTGGATGAGTCGTTTCGCAGAGGCCTGACTCAGACGCGAACCGTTTGGCACGAAGCGCCGCGCATACATTAAGAAGTATGGGTATTCCTCAAAGTCCTGGTACTTGTCGAAGTAGTCTGCATAACCTCGGCGCTTTGGTTCAAGCAGGATACTTGCGTAAGCCGAATAGGTTCTGGTCACGATCCTCTCGCCCAGGACCGAGTCGATATAAGCTTTGAGAACGGCAGTCTGGATTGAGGGTAGCTCGGGATTGGCCCAGGGCATGGACACCAAGTGCAATTTCGTCTGCATGTAGTCACCTCTCGCGTGAGTGTTGCCAGGATGTGAGTAGCACGCTCAGACCGTTTTAGGTTGAGCCTTTCTGTAATCCCAAAAGTCGTGCAAGGAATTAGCCAGCAGAAGTACCCACATGATTATGGGTCCAACGATGTTAGCGCCTTCGGCACCGTGAATCTGTTTACTCTTGCCCATATAAAAACTGATCGAAGCGAACGTGAAATAAAACAAAAACGCAAACCCGCTTGAGAGCGCAGTTGTTAAGGGGCGCTCATCTTCCGCTGACTGTTCGTATGTAAAAGTGAAGTAACCGGTGATTATTCCAGCAGCCAGAAGAGAGAGGACCGTTAGAATTTGCGAATAATCCAGGTTGGTCTCGTTTATAGCCCCACTCGCTAATTCTCTAAAACCTAGAAAGGCCAGGAAGGTTCCAAGTACTGAGACCAACAGAAGGAAGTAATATTTGAAATCGAGGTCTATGTATCTGGTTCGGTAAGTTAATCGCCAGAGCACAGCGAGTAGTGAGAGCGCAAAGCCAAACGCTACAAGAAGCATGTTCACCTCCTGCCCGATGGGTGGAAAACGCCAGCCTTAAAAGAAGCCCGAAGAGACGTGATTAACAGCCGCGAAAAGCTAGGACAAACCTTGGATATGTGATGGACGGTCCGATTCGGGCTTAGAAAAGTTGAGTGTCAAACTGGCGGTCAGAGTAATGTTATCTGAGAGGTCTGTCAATATTTTTGCGCCCTCAACGATCCGCCCTCTACCACGATCAAGATAAAGTCATTATGGCCCAGGCTATAACTGCCTAGTGTCTCTAGGCATGCATATCTGTACTCCCGCTCAAGGTCCAACGTCAATGTCAAGTTTCAAGAGTTAACAAAGACTTAGCTATTCACAGCCGTCCGAGCCGTGGTATAAACCGCGACAGCGGTAACCAGCAAGTAACTCCCAATCATCCTCTCACCCCAACGGCTTAGCGCCACCGGGGGACTCCCAGTCCCAGAACCAGAAACGTATGCAGCTCGAATCGATCTGCGTACTCCGTTTTCAACCGCTGTTCGCCGGCCACATGCCTCCAGGTGTGATCGCTGACGAACTACTTACAGAGGAGAGGAGTAAACGGATGAAAAAACCGAAGTTCGGATTCGTTGCCAAAACGCTGACTGCATTTTCTGCTGCGCTGATCGTCTTAACGATTTCACTTACAACGGCAACGATGGCGCCGCTTAGCGAAGGATTCGAAGCGGGCGGCAAGACTGCCTACGCGGCCGCTAACGTCACGCTGGGCACCGGATCGTGGTTCATGGACGAGGCGTTGACCGGCAATCTCTCAACTGACAGAAAGACGGGCTCCTTTTCCGCACGCATTCGAGAGACTGGCCGTGTGCGCATGAACTTCAATAAGAGTGGCGCCGGAACTGTCTCGATTCAACATGCTGTATTCAGCAGCGACGGTTCGAGCACGTGGCAACTGTGGTCGTCGACAAACAACGGCAGCACCTGGACGCAAGTCGGTTCGACGGTGACCACCAGTTCGACGTCGCTTCAAACAGCAAACTTCACCGTCAACAACGTCAACGCGATTCGCTTTGAGATCCGAAAAGTCTCCGGCGGCGCCAATCGCATCAACGTTGACAACATTCAGATTGGTGACTTCTCTGCTCCGACGCCGACTCCCACACCTCCACCAACCTCCAGCGAACATCTCACGATGGGAAACCCGAGCAACGCGGTTACCAACGTAGGGCAGCCGAACAACTACCTGATGGAGAAGCCGCAATATTCGCTGTCGTACAGCCGTGATAACGGTGGGCCGAATTGGGTGAGCTGGCACTTGGACAACTCGTGGCTGGGAAGCACACCACGCCAGGATGATTTCCGCGCAGACACGACGCTCCCAACTGGTTGGTATCGAGTGCTAGCGACCGATTATTCCGGTTCGGGTTTCGATCGCGGCCACATGTGCCCATCTGCAGATCGCACGATCACTGTCGCCGCCAACTCGGCCACGTTCCTGATGACCAACATGATTCCGCAGCTACCGGCCAACAATCAGGGCGTGTGGGCCAACCTGGAAAGCTACAGTCGAACGCTCGTTTCACAAGGCAACGAGCTTTACATCATTTCCGGCGGGCAGGGATTGCGGTTCTTCATTGCGAACGGTCACGTGGCAGTGCCCGCGCAAACGTGGAAGGTAATCATCGTCTTGCCGGTTGGAAGTAACGATGTGTCACGAGTGACTACGGCGACGAGAACGATTGCGGTGGTAGTGCCTAACTCCGGATCGATTAACAGTGATTGGCGAACGTACCGGGTGAGTGTGGATCAGATCGAGGCAATCACCGGCTACGATTTCTTTTCCAACGTGTCTTCTGGCATACAAGCTGTAATTGAGGGACGAGTCGATAACCAATAAAAGTATGCTTGCCACAAAGAGGCACAAGAAGCACAAGGGTTATGCGAAGATATTTGTGCCTTCTGTGCTTCTTTGTGGCTTTGATTGATCAAGTAAACAACGCAAAGAAGTACGCAACCAACGACAACGCAACGGTCGTGATCGCCAAAGGAACGGGATAACCGATACCGGGCACGGCGGATTTTGTTTGCTCCTGTGCCGACTGCATCGACGAAGTGTTTTGCCGAGCGCCGGCGATAGCGCCCATTAGCAAAGCCTCGTTGAGATGAAGAACATGCCGGCCAACTCCCCACGCGATCAGAGCCGGCAGCGCACTTACGATCAAACAACTCAGGATTAGTGACCATACCGGTCCCTGGGTGAGCACCTGGTATACGGCCTCTCCGGAATTCACTGCCAGCACAGAGGTGAAAACGTTCAATCCCAATTCCTCCAGCAGCCGCCTGCCGCCTTCTGAAATTGGACCACCAAGTGCCGGATGCCGCGTCTTTAACCAACCGAAGACAATGCCGGTAACCAGCACCGCCGCCGCGCCGAAACTGACTCTGACACCAAAGAGCGGTACCGGAATCGCGCCGAGGAGTGCGCCCACGAGCACGCCGATCGCTAACGTCAACACATCATTAGTGTGCGAGGCCTGGATCACCTGGCCGATTTTCTCTCCCAGTTGTGCGATGTGCGGTTCGGTTCCGGTAACTCGAATCACATCGCCTTTCTTCAGCACTGTTGCTGGTCCAACCGGCAATTCCTCACCGGCACGAAAGACCGCGTTTGGGTACACGCCGGAGCCTGCCAAAGCATCGGGCAACGAACGGCCCGCTACTTCATTGCGATTGACGACGACATCGACTGTGCGGATTGGCAAACGCGTTCGAGCTTCGGCGTCAGGCAGTTCTGGTCCAAGCGCTTCACGGACGCGAACCTGCGATTGAAGTGGCGCGCCAACCACCACTTCATCGCCATCTTCGAAGATGAGTGTGTCGTCGGGTGTGATCCACTCGCTGTCGCGCCGCACTACTTCAATCGACACGCGAGGAGCTTTGCTGCGAATTTCGGCAACTGTGCGTCCGCCGATTGTTGTTGCGGACACCTGGTAAGTGCGCACTGTGATCGAGGGGTCTTCAAAATCGCCACTCTCCACAGTGCCGGGCAATGGCGCGGGATGTTCGCCTCGCATCTTCGCCTCGAAGGCCTTCGCACTCGCCGGCGCGTCGAAACGCGCGAGCCGGGGCAGGAGTTTCATGAGGACCACGAACTGAACCTGACTGACCGTGTAGCACAAAGCGAACGCGGCGGCGGTTGTTGCTGTAATGATGTCTGCCGAACTTCCGGGCCTTGGCTGGAAAGAACTTGATTGGAGTGCGGACGTCGCCGCGCCGAACGTTGCGGATGAGTTGTTCGAACCGGCCATCATGCCGACGACGGTGCCTTGCGGCCAATTGAAGTACCAGCCGAATCCGTAGGCGAGAGCTGGGGCCAGCACCGCAACGATCAACCCAATCAAGACGAGGTGCCAGCCATCGCGTTCGAGTCCGGCGAAAAACTGTGGTCCAATCTTCACGCCGATCGCAAAGATGAAGAGATTGAAGAAGATGGTTTTGAGAATGTCGGGCAGCGCAAGAGATTGGCCGGATACGTTCAGCGCCCAGATGCTCAAGACGAGGCCGACAAGAATGATGCAAACAACGGAGCCGAGAGCAATGCCGCCAATCTTCTTTCGTCCCAGCCACATGCCGAGTGCAACCACCCCGAAGATGATGAAAAAGGGTTGATTGTGAAGGAAGTTGAAAAGGCCGGCCATGTTAGCTATTTCCGTTTAGTCTTCCATTCGTCGACTGCTTTCTCGGCAATAGCCTTGAGATCGCGGCCGATTGCCTCGTAGGCAGCGGTGTCGAGATTGGCCAGCGAAATCCGCACCGACCATGGTGGACCATCAAAACCGGATCCATTCAGCAACACTGATCCGTGTTGCTTCGCCATGCCGATCACGAGATCGAGCGGCGCGTGGTGCGCTGCGACATACGCGGCAAAATCGTCTCCGATAGCCTGCCTGCCCCAAACAGCCAGATCGAAATCGACGTAATAAGCCACACGCAGAGGATCTGCCGGGATTGGCATTCCCAGTCCACGCGACAGTGCATCGAGCCGCTCGCGTACAATTTCACGGCAGCGGCGCGCGTAGGCATCGTCACGATCGAGCAACGCAAAGAGCGAGAACAAAGTCATCTGAGCTTGCTGTGGCAGAGACAATCCCGCCGTGTGATTCAGAGCAACGTCACGGCTGTCGGCGACGAGACGATCGATGAAGCGCATTTGATCGGGTGTTGTCGTAAGCGAGCTGTATCGCTTTCGCAGCGCGACGCGATCCGCTTCAGGAAGCGCGGCAAGCTTCTCATCGAGGATGTTGTCTTGATGAACGCCAACGACACCCAGACGCCAGCCAGTGCAGCCAAAATGTTTTGAGTATGAATAGACGAGGATTGTATTTCGCGGCAGATCAGCCGCTAGCGATCGAAACCCCTCGATGAATGTTCCATAAACGTCGTCAGTGAGAATGATCAGATCACGGCGCTTCGACCGGACAAGATCGACGAGTCGTTTTTGCATTGCCGGATGCATCGCATAGGAGGCCGGGTTTGACGGATTGACGATGAAGAACGCCTTGATGCGGGGATCGAGAAGTTTATCAATCTCCTCGTCGGAGTATTGCCAGGCGTGATGACCATCAGCCATCTGGCTTTGCGCAATCTCGACGGTTTTGAGATCGAAGTCCTCGAGACCAGGCAGCTCGATGTACGGAGTGAAGATAGGTGTTCCTAAAGCAATGGTGTCGCCCGGACGGAGCAGTCTGTTTTCACGGAGACTGCCAAAGACGTAGCACATCGCCGCAGTGCCGCCCTCGACGGCGAACAGATCGAAACGTCCCGCCGGTGGCCGATCGTTGCACATCGTTTTTTCGAGATAACGATGAACGACGAGTTCCGTGTGTTTGAGTATTCGATCAGGTTCGGGATAGTTGTCGCCGATGATTGAATCGACGAGTTCGTGTACAAACGCATCAGCTTCAAAGCCAAGCGTGGAGGTCGCATATTCCAAACCGTTGCGCAGTAGTTCCACTCCAGGGCCGCTCTCTGCCCCCTTATTTACTGAGGTCAGGAAAGTGCGGAAGCGATCCGCAATTCCTTCCGGCAACGGCATTCCTCCGATGTTCGCTTCATCCCAAACTCGTTTTGATTCGGTGAGTCCAAACTGTCCGAGCAGAAAGAAAGCTTCACGCGGCGTAGTTGCAACCCAGTTCGGATTCCCGCGCCCGGCGTTGAGAAACTTGTGCGTCGCAGACTTGCTCGCAGTTTGATCTTTCGCATAACGGATCAACTCGTCCTTAAGTTGAAAGGGACTGAGTTGTTCGCGACTGGTGCCCTGGGTGGTCATTGCCTGCGAGACTAGTAAGGCAGGAGCTTCGAGACAATACCGAGAAGTACGTATTTCGCTGGGGGCGAATCTGTAGAAGTGAACTGCAGGCACACGCAAAAAGCACAAGTGATCTGGAAATCACTTGTGCTTTCGCGTGCTTTGTATCAACCAGACAGACAGCTTCCAGTCTGGTCAGATCCAAAAGGGGTTAACTGGTGATCTCAAGTGCAAAAGCAGCAGTATCCTGGCGAGTTTGACCGTTTAGTCCGCCGCCATCAGTGATTTTCGAGCCAATGTTCAGAAAGACGGTGAATGCGCATTTCCGCCGAGCCGGAACAGTCGCGACACCGAGCATTTGACCAAACGTATTGGTGGGTGAGTCTCCGGGATCCGCGGGCGGTTGCCCAACATTGGCACTGCTTGAAGGAAGCAGGAAACCCACTGAATCCGCAAAGGAACCCAGACCGCGTTTCCACCTGATGGAGTGACTCAACTGGAACATCTCGTTGGGGTGGTAAGCGCGATAGCTAATTCCGAAATTCGTCGAGGCCGATCCTTCCAGGAATTGGCATTCTGAATTGGACTCTACACCATCGCGATTCAAGCCGACGATCTCCGCCTCCAACGACCGGTTGTCCCACCAAAACATGTGCGTCAGAGCCGCAAACGGAACCATGTCAGTAGAACCCTCGTCTTGAGTACGGCGGCGGAAAGTGAAAGCTGCCGGGTCTTCAGTTCCGGGCAATCCGGTTGCGGGTGTTCCTGTCGGACGTAAGCGATGACCGGCTTCGTCGAATACTTCAAGGGTCACCAAATGACGTACCGTTGGATCACTCCAGTCAGGATCATTCGTATTTAGTCTCGCGTGAAATTGACCGGCGTTCCAATCGTTTCCGACATCGTACGGAATTGAGAACAGATTATCCTCCGTCCCGCGCGTAAACGGCCCCATGTTAACCGACACGATGTCCACTCCGCTCGCGGTTGAGATTGCTTTCTTCCACGACAACCCTTCCGTCAGATAGTGGCGCTCACCGATCGGGTCTCCGTTCTCATCTGCTTCGGTAACACTGATTCGGTAGTACCTGGCGCCGACCGATGCCATGTCTTCACTAAACATGTAGTTCAGATTGAGGGTTCCACCCCAGTTGCGATCGAGATTAGCTCCAATCGCATCGGCTGGGTCATCGGCAGGAAAGGCCAATCCGTCGTTGTATTCAGGCACTGCAACACTGTCCCATCCAGTTGAATCCGGCGTCTTCAGATGCCAGCTCTCAGTGGAGCCGATGAGGTCCAAATAGACGAATGCACCGGTGCCTAAATCGCCGTTGTCACGACAGGCGAAGGCATGTTCGTTGTAAGTAGTAAGCCGCGCATCGTCATCGCGGTCGAACCAGATATTGGCGGCGACCCCGTTGTAAACGGTACACGGTTGGCCAAAGATCGTCTGCTTGACCTTGTATGCGTACTCTTCGTGACAGAACGGGCCCAGCGGCCGCGGAAAGTCAATCCAGCAGATCTGGAATCGACCGTCAGGATTGATATTCCCCTGAGCTACCTTGACTGGTTTACTGCACCTGAGGTGGCCGCAGAACAAGTAACGTCGCGCGTTCACATATTCCACCTGTTCTGTTCGTGACAAGGTACGTAAAGCAGAAAGGTCGCGGTGCGCGTTCAGTGTGAACTCGTCTAACGAGCCGTTCTTGAAGAAAAACTGCTGAATGTCGCGCGGCGGATCTGGAGGATTCGGGATCGGTGGAATTCTTGGAGTCTTCTGAACGACAACTTCAAGGTTCCGAATCACGTCGGTCAGGCGTGGATCGTCGATGATCCATGGCCGGCAACAGCAAGTCCGGCGGTAGACCTCAACAACTCCATTGCAGATTGTTTCACAGCGAAATGGCAGGACTAACAGTTCGTCGAGCGACCGCGCTGGTTCAATGCGACCGATGCGCTCGCCTATTGCCAACGCTGTTCTGGAGAGGGACGAGGATGCTCTCCTGATCTCGACCGTGGGCTGAACCGACAAATCCAGCATTTCGTGATACCACCAGGGTGGCCGCCGGCAAAGCCGGACCGTGCCTGTCACGCAGAGGATCTGGAAGTGCCATCTCTCCCAAATGCGTGCTGGGATGTTGAGCGCGCCCCGGCGCATTAGTTCTCCAAACTGTGTTGGCCGATAACGCACGACGGTGCTTTGGTCGATAGTTTCAGCAGCTTCCTCGCTTGGTCCAATGAGGATGCGATGAGCATTCTTTAATACTTCGCTGGGGAGTGAAAAATTTCCCGTATCGTCCACGTTGGCAACATGCAGTGGCTTCATATCGCGGCTCACCGCAGTAACCGCAACTCGTGGAAACTCCTGGTCTCGCTTAAGGCCGACGAAGTTTAGTTTGAGTTTTGGGCCACCGATGTCGGCCCTATTTCTCTCAGACATTGAGTTTGACTCCTTTTGTTGCGGGTTAAGATCGAGGTCTTCTCGGCGCTGGGGTTAACTTCGGGTTGGTCCGTCGGAGGACGCGGGTAGAGTGCGGAGAACGCGAGTTGCCGCCCGGAAGTGAGTGCGCCAGGTAGGAATAACCGTGAGAATCCTTTCTTAGAGTGCTCTCCTGTAGGATATGTTTTTTTGATTGGGAAATGTGTCCCGGCCGCGGACAGAATTAAGACATTCCCGGAAATAAAATTTTCCCGGCGGCTTGTAGAATTCCGTTTCGGCCGTTCGTCGTTGTAGTGAAGGCTGGGCACAGAGCCCGCCTGAACAACTAATAAAGGAGAAGATAAATGCCGCAATATTTGGTTGCTGGTTACCTACCCGACGACTTCGACCCTTCCACAGTGGACGAAGCGATGGACCGCGCGATCCACGCGCTCAACAAAGAGATGATTGCTGCGGGCGTCAGGAAATTCGCGTGCGGTCTTGGAGCCGCGAAGTCGCTGCGAGCGCAGCCCGATGGCGGAGTCGTCATTACCGACGGGCCGTACCTTGAGACCAAGGAACACATCGGCGGTTTTTGGATATTGGAATGCGCTGACATGGACGAGGCGGTGGCATGGGCGCGCAAAGGCGTCGCCGCGACTGGAGGGCAGGTCGAGGTGCGAGAGATATTCTTCCAACCGTCACCCGATTAGAGAACTATTAAAGGAGAAGACATGCCGCAATTTCTGGTTGCTATTCAACACCCCGAAAACTACGACCCGTCGCTGGAAGGTGAAGCGATGATTCGCGACATCAGCGCACTCAACGAAGAGATGAATGCCGCAGGCTCCCGATTCTTCGCCGGCGGTCTGGAATCGGCAAGCCGCGCTAAATCGCTGCGCAAGCAACCCGATGGCAATGTCTCCATTACCGATGGCCCCTACCTCGAAGCCAAGGAATACATCGGCGGCTTCTGGATCCTCGAGTGCGCCGACATGGACGAAGCGCTGGCTTGGGGACGCAAAGCCGTCGTCGCCTGCCGTGTTCCGGTCGAGGTGCGAGCATTCCTGAAAATCCCTCCGAATACAAAATCACTTAGCCACGGAGACTCGCAATGAGAAAGCTCAAGATTTTCGAACACATCTCGCTGGACGGCGTGATCCAGCACTCTGCCGACAACGGCGATTTTCCCTACAGCGACTGGTCCGCGCCCTATCGCAGCCCCGCTGGCATCGAGGCAGTTCTCGCAGCACAAGGCGAGAGCTTCGATCTGTTGCTTGGCCGGCGCACCTACGATATCTGGTCGGGCTACTGGCCGAAGGCGCCGAGCAGTCCAATGTCTGACGCCATAAACGCGGCGACGAAATACATCGCGACCCACCGGCCGGAAAGCCTTGAATGGGGCCCGTTCGAGGGCCTCGGGCCAGACGTCGTCGAGGACATTCGCCGAATCAAGTCGCACAACGGCCCTGACCTAATTCTCTGGGGCAGTTCAACGCTCTCCTCGACGCTGCTCGAACACACCCTTGCGGATGAGGTCTTTCTACTCGTCTATCCAGTCCTGTTGGGCAAAGGAAAGCGCTTCTTTGCAGAGGGGACTCCGGCACGCGCATTCGAACTCGCCAGCTCAAAAGCTTTTCCCTCAGGAATCATTATGAATGCCTACAAAGCCGCTGGGCCTTTGAAGAACTAGCCATTAGGAGCAGCGGGCATGCGTTTCCTGATGATGGTGATCCACGAGCCGGCCGCGCCGGATGCCGTTACCAAGGTGGAAGCGGTGGCGAAGATGGCGGAGTACAACAAGGCGCTACAGAAGGCGGGAGTGCTGCTTGCGCTCGACGGCCTGTTTCCGCCCTCGACTGCCGCACGCATCTCGTATGCGGACGGCAAGGCGACGGTAACCAACGGCCCGTTTACCGAGACGAAAGAAGTGATCGGTGGCTACTGGATCATCCAGGTCCGCTCGCGCGAAGAGGCCATTGAATGGGCCAAGCGTGCTCCGCTGTCCAACAACGCGGTGATCGAAGTTCGCCAGATTCGCGAGATGCCCAACCTCCCCGAGGACGTTCAAAGAGCGGCCGAAGGCTTCGAGCACCGGAACGTCGTACACTAGGTTGCATGAGCGATGTAGCTAAGACGATTGAAGCCGTGTGGAAGATCGAATCCACACGGCTCATCGCTGCGATTGCTCGCGTCACCCACGATATTGGCATTGCCGAGGAGCTGGCGCAGGATGCGCTTGTGACTGCCCTCGAAGTTTGGCCCGAGGAAGGCATCCCCGAAAACCCGGGCGCATGGCTGATGACGGCCGCCAAGCGGCGCGCGATCGATTCCTTGCGCCGCAGCCACATGCTCCTACAAAAGCACGAAGAAATTGCCCGCGAGCTCGAATTCGAACAGCAGCGGCTGGCCGACGCACTGGAGCAGTCCTTGGACCAGGTGATCGATGATGACGTGCTGCGGCTCATCTTCACCGCGTGCCATCCCGTGCTTGCGGTGGAAGGACGCATCGCGCTCACGTTGCGCCTGATTGGTGGCCTCACCACGGCGGAGATCGCGCGTGCGTTTCTGGTGCCGGAAAAGACGCTGGGCCAGCGGATCTTTCGCGCCAAGAAAACCCTTTCGGAGGCACACGTTCCCTTTGAGACGCCGAGTGGGGACGAGTTGCGTCGCCGAGTTGAGTCAGTGCTCATGGTGGTCTACCTGATTTTCAATGAGGGCTACACCGCGACCTCGGGCGATGAATGGATGCGGGCCGCACTCTCTGAAGAGGCGCTGCGTCTTGGGCGAATGCTGGGTCAACTTCTTCCCGGTGAATCGGAAGTTCATGCACTTGTGGCATTGATGGAGTTGCAGGCATCGCGCAACGCCGCGCGCCGGGGCAAAAACGGCGAGGCCGTCTTATTGCCGGATCAGGATCGCTCCTTGTGGGACTACGCGCAGATCCAGCGAGGAATGACCGCGCTCGAACAAGCGCAAAGATTAGGCGGTGGCGCGAAACCCTACGCGTTGCAGGCAGCCATTGCCGCATGTCACATGCGCGCCCGCACCGCCGAAGAGACAGACTGGGAGCGCATCGTTCTGCTCTACGACGCCTTGCTGCAAATCAATCCCTCTCCAATCGTGGCACTCAATCGCGCAGTCGCCGTCGGCATGGCCCAGGGCCCAGCCGCGGGACTCGACGCCCTCGACGCAGCCGCCACCCTCGCCGGCGACTCCGCGCTGGCCGGATACCATTTCTTTCCCAGCGTCCGCGGAGACCTGCTGATGAAGCTGGGCAGAGTCTCTGAGGCACGTGAAGAAATCCAACGCGCAATGGCTATGACGAAGAACCTGCGGGAACAGGAACTGCTGGCGAACCGGTTGAAGCAGTTGGAGAAGGCGGACTTCTCCGTATAGTCGATCGGGACCTATTTGATTTTCTTGCCTTGTTGCGTTTTAGTCCCCTGAGTCAACAACAGCCCCGTAACTTTGCCGGTAGAATCCCTCTCAAACGTAAGCGAAGCTTTCACCTGAGGTACCGAAAACTGGGTTTCCGAAACAGCTTCAACGTCCATCTTTGGTTGGCCCACACGCTGAACAAACAGCTTGTCTCCCTCCTTTGAAATCGAGAGGACGAAAGCTGGATTAAGTTCATAGTCGCCAACATAAGCGTCAAACACCGAGGGGTCCACTTTAGCTGTCTTACCCTCGAGCTTGTTGACGATCCGCACCGCGTTTGCATTCGCTGGATTTAGTTCGACTGCTTTTTTATAGCTGGATAACGCCAGATCCTTCACGCCAAGCTCAAGGTATGTTTCGCCGAGACTGTCGTAGGCGTTTGAGGATTTTGGGAACATCTCAACGTTGAGCTTGAAAATTTCAACCGCATCTTTGAGCCGTTTCATTTCTACTAACTGATAGCCAAGCGTCTGTAATTCGTTCTCTGCAAAATCGTATGAATCTGCTTTCGTCGCTTTCAACTTTCGGTACTCTGCGACGGCTGCGGCAACGTCCTTTTCGGCAATTTGGTACAGAACTTCAGCAATTGATTGCTTTGGCGGATCGTACGGCTGTCCATTCAAGATGCCGATAATTGAGGTCGTGATTTGTTCGTGCCGCCGCCCCTGACCGACGTTATCGAGAATGACCACGCTTTGGCCTTTGTCTACAGCTCGTGTCAGCAAGGAGTTAAAGCCGTTGATGCCTCCACCGTGGGCGATGATCTTAGTTTTTAGTTCTGATTTACCGATCGTTTCGTCAGTGATACGGATCCCGTAGCCATAGTTCGAAAGCCCCGGCGTAAACATCAGTTTCCTGCTTTCGGCCGAGAGGATCTTGCCTTCGTGGAGTGCCTGGTCCCATTTATAAAGGTCTTCAACTGTTGAATAAATCGATCCCGCCGCATACGGAAGTGACATATCGAGATAAGGAGCGTTTACATAGCCCGATGGCCGTTTTTGATAGCCGCTCGCACGCTTCGGCATCAGCGGTGACGTACTGTCGTACCCGGAATTTGTCATTCCAAGCGGCTTCAGAATCCGCTCAGTCAAAACTGTCTCGTACGACTTTCCCGTCACCTTTTCGATAATCGCGCCGAGCAATACATACCCGGAATTGTTGTAAACGAACTTCGAACCAGGCTCGAATTCAAGGTCGCCACTCGTTAATTGCTTAACGAAATCCTCGACTTTGTACGGATTGCGCATGATCGCCGTGCGAAAATCAGGGCGACTCGTGTAACTCGGAATGCCGGACGTGTGATTGAGAAGATGATGAATCGTAACGCGATCGCCGGTGTCTTTGCGATAGTCGGTCAGATAGTCGGTGATCTTGCCATCGAGTTTGAGCTTTCCCTCTTCGACGAGTTGCAGGATAAGTGTGGCTGTGAATTGCTTTGTAATTGAACCGATACGGAATTTTGTGTCCGGCTGATTAGGAATGGACCATTCCATGTTGGCGAGGCCCAAGCCCTTTTCATAAACGACTTTACCCTTCTCCGCGACCAGTATGGAGCCGTTGAATTGGCCGTAGTCGTAATATTTTTTTATCAACTCATCGATCTGCTTTGCAGTTTGCTGAGCGAATGTACTGTTTGCGGTGATAAAGATCAGGAGTAGAAGGGCTAGCGATTTGGCTGTTTTCATTGTGGTTATTTTACCGAGAAAATTCAGACTTAAGATCTATAAACTCCTCTGACCGTCAGTTTATTAACACCGTCGCAACGTGGGTTTTGCCGCTTTCCCAGCGTCTTCATCTTGAGGGGAGGTTGGAGATGTCTGATATGCGCCTGTGCTGTAAGACTGTCGCCGTCGTTACGGCATTCTCTCTGGTTATCGTGAGCTCTCGGATCCAGGCAGTTGCTGACGAGGTTCCTCGGAGTTGGGCAATTGTTACTCTGACAGGATCAGCTACTATCAACAACGCACCTGCCATCTCAGGTCAAACATTATTTGCAAAAAACACGATTGCTACGACCATATCATCCTCGCTGACCCTGGATTTACCACGTGCTACTCGTCTCGAAGTTTCGGAACAAACTGAACTCAGGGTTGAAGTGCTCGCTGATCTGCTTTGCACTGAGCTGAAGACTGGCCGCCTCAGGTTATCGACACTGCGAGGAACAACAACACGAGTTGAGATACTTCCCGGACTGTCTGTCGTTTCAGATCCAACGATGCCGTCAAAATTTACGGTTGCGGCTCAGGACAAGAACTTTGAGTTGCGAGTGAGTGAAGGCGCAGTCGATGTTGTTGATAGCCGAGAAACCAGCAAAGGCCGACAAGTGACTCACGTCGGGCCAAATATGATGTTCTCAAACGCCGGCCTGCTCCAAACCGATAACGATCAAAGCAACCTGACCACTCGCCAACGTGCCGCAATATTTATTGCCGCGGGCGGCGCGCTCGCCCTCCTTTTCATCGTCATCGTAACTGGCAACGATCCGGTCGCTGATGGGCCAGGCGGGTGTGTGGCTGTTCCCAGCGGCAGATCTCCGCAGAACCCATGTTGAAGACTCTATCTTTGGTAATACTTGCAATCGTTCTAGTCTGTATCACTAGCCAGGCACAGGTTAGTGAGTCGCCGAAGTTTGAGGCGGGAGTTCAGTTCACGCTTCTCACTGTGAACCAGCCGACGCCAGGTTTCCCTTGTTGCTTCACTCCTCCCGGTGACTCCAACTCATACTGGAAGTCAGGTATCGGAGGACGACTTACTTATAACTTCAATGAGTTCCTCGCTGCGGAAGCAACAGTCAATTACTTTCCCGAATCGCGGGTAGATCCAGAATTTTTCAGAGTTCGCCCGGAAGGCAAGATCTATCAGGGTCAGTTTGGCGTCAAGGCGGGAAAACGATTTGATCGGGTCGGGATCTTTGCCAAAGCACGGCCCGGTTTTGTGGGATTCACTGAGGTCAGTCAATTGGTGAATTCAACCCAGCTTCTGACTTTCCCAAGTTTTCGGGCCGAAAGAGAGACTTACTTTTCAATGGATGTGGGCGGCGTTGTTGAATTTTATCCATCGCGAAACACCGTCATACGAATTGATGCGGGTGACACAATCATTCGCTACGGAACGTTTCGAACACCCGGATTCACTCTGGCGGAACCCGTGTTCGAGCGCGCACCGGAAACGAAACATAACTTTCAACTGGTAATCGGATTCGGCTTTCGCTTCTGACCTAGAACAAGAGTTTTATCGCAAGCTGGATTGAGCGCGGACCACCGATCTGATAAAGAGGACTCAACCCACCGTTGATACCACCTGTCCCAAGACTACGCGCAAGTGTGAGCTCCTCCCATTTTCACTGCCAGCCTAAAGTAGGGAAAATTGGACCATTAGAGTGTTGTTGGACCACTTCGTTCGGCGTCAGACCCGACAAGGAACTATGTGGTCTGAAGCCATTATACTCTTC
>Ga0307505_10001645_pt1 | contig 17293 bp, 16 predicted proteins | sample 23_S_MG_FD_202183 | JGI IMG/M metagenome (GOLD analysis project Ga0307505, IMG submission 202183) | Soil microbial communities from Populus trichocarpa stands in riparian zone in the Pacific Northwest, United States - 23_S | ecosystem: Environmental > Terrestrial > Soil > Riparian zone > Trees...
GAATTCCGAATAGTCGTCGAGGTCGCGTCGATAGGCGTCGAGCGTATTGCCGCTCGCGCCGCGTTCCGTCGCCATCATGTCGAGAAAGAGCGCCGCCACATCGCTATGTCGCTTGCGCTTTGCGGACCGGGCGCTCACTTCCCGATCCTCTCCTGAGGGATCGTGACGGTCATCTCGCGCGGCTGCGGTTCGACAAGATGAGCGAGCGACCACAATCCGGCGAACGCAAGCGCCGCGATGACGGCGACGACTGTAAAAAATCGGATCAGGCTCGGCATGGCTTGGCCACCGCGATTCGACCCGTTTGCATGGACGATTAATGGCAAGCGGGCGTCCGGCCCGCAATGGCTCCGGGTTTCTCCGCCATCGCCGCGAGTTTTGCGACCGTGTTCATGTTGCGGGCAGTGCCGTCCTTTGCCGCGGGAATCCTCAGTTTCGATGTGCCCATGCCGTCGCCATAGCGCACGTAGATCTCTCTTTTCCCGCGGACCAATTCTTCGTCCTTCCTGCCGCTGACGGTTCTCAGCGCGTCGGCGGATGGCGCCTCGTCGAGGAAGATCGCGACGGTTCGGTTTGGCGGCGCCTTCGGAAACGGATTTCGTTTCAGCACGGCGGCCATTTCGGCGCCGCTGCGCACCAGCACACCGACGGGCTTGCCGGTGTAGGCGCGGAGCTTTTTCTCGAGCGCTGCCTTCACCTGCGAAGCTGTTTGATCGGTTTCAAAAACGACATTGCCGCTGGCAATATAGGTTCGGACCGCGCGGAAGCCCGCTCGCTCGCACATGCGCCTCAGATCGCTCATCGGCAGCTTTCCCGTGCCGCCGACATTGACCGCACGCAGCAGGGCAATGAACACCGCCATAAGCCGCAACCTAACACGGTAGGCCGCGGTTCACCGTGTCGCTTTGGCGGAATTGCCCCGCCGCGCGTATCATGTAGGTTCCCTCGCCCATCCAACACCGAAGGCCATGGAAAAAGCCCTGCACAGCGAAGCGCCAAAACCGAACGCGGACGTGATCCGCGAGCGGCTCGGCGCACGTTCGATTGCGCTTGTCGGCATGCCAGGCTCGGGCAAGAGCTCCATCGGCCGTCGTCTCGCGCCGCGTCTCGCCCTGCCATTCATCGATTCCGACGCCATGATTGAAGAGGCCGCCGGCGGCATGTCGATCGCCGATATTTTTGCAAAGCACGGCGAAGGCGAGTTCCGTTCGCTCGAGGCGCGCGTGATCGCGCGACTGATCGATGATGGTCCTTCGGTGATCAGCACCGGTGGCGGCGCGCTTCTCAACGAGGCAACCCGTGATCTGCTGCGCGACCGTGCCATTACCGTCTGGCTCAAGGCCGAGATTGCAGTCCTCATGCGCCGCGTTCGCCGCAAGAGCGACCGCCCGCTGCTCGCGGGCAAGGATCCGGAGGAGACGTTGAAGAAACTGCTGTCGGAGCGCGAAGTGCTTTACGCCGGCGCGCGCATCGTCGTCACTTCGCGCGAAGGCCCGCACGAGACGGTGGTCGATTCGATCATCGACGCGATAGAACGCGAACTCTGCGATGAGCCTGTGAGGCGGCCGCAATGAGCGTTTCCGAGAAGATCGGGGAAACCGACAAAACAACCGTTGTCCCGGTGGCGCTCGACGATCGTTCCTATGAAATCGTGATCGGTGCCGGCCTTATCGATGAAGCAGGCGGCCGGATCGCGCGGCTGAGGCCGGGCGCGGCGGTGGCGATCGTTTCCGACGAGACGGTGGCCAAACTGCATCTCCCGCGTCTCGAACAATCGCTCGCGGCAAGCAATATCCGGGCGAAGTCGATTCTCATCCCGCCAGGAGAGCACTCGAAGAATTTTGCTTCGCTCGAACGCGTCGTTGCGTCGATCCTCGATGCGAAGATCGAACGTGGCGATTTCGTCATCGCCCTCGGCGGCGGTGTGGTGGGCGATCTCGCGGGCTTTGCCGCGGCCGTTGCACGGCGCGGCGTGGACTTCGTGCAGATTCCGACGACGCTGCTCGCGCAAGTCGACTCATCCGTCGGCGGCAAGACCGGCATCAACACCAAGCAGGGCAAGAACCTCGTCGGCGCCTTCCACCAGCCGGCACTGGTGCTTGCCGATATCAGCCTTCTCGACACGCTTCCCGCTCGCGAATTTCGCGCCGGTTACGCCGAAGTCGTCAAGTACGGGCTGATCGGGGACGCGCCATTCTTCGAATGGCTCGAGAGCAGCCGCTCGCAAGTTTTCGCGGGCCCGGGGCGAGCGCGCGCAGTTGCGCAAAGCTGCCGCCACAAGGCGGCAATCGTCGGCCGCGACGAGCGTGAAAGCGGCGAGCGGGCCCTTTTGAATTTCGGCCATACGTTCGGCCATGCACTGGAAACGGCGACCGGTTTCTCCGATCGCCTGCGCCACGGCGAAGCGATCGCGATCGGCATGGTGCTCGCCTCTCGTCTTTCCGCTGAGCTCGGATTCTGCGGCGCGGACGTGGAACAGCGAACCGCTACCCATTTTCAGGCCGCCGGCCTGCCGACGCGGCTTCAGGATATCCCCGGCGAACTGCCTGACGCTGACGCAATGCTCGCGCTCATGGGTCAGGACAAGAAAGTACGTCGCGGAGCACTAACCTTCATCCTCACGAAAGGCATCGGCAAAGCGTTCGTGCAACCGGACGTCGAGCCCGAGCCTGTACGTCGGATGCTCGAAGAGGCGATTCGGAACTGATCGCACACCGTCATGACGACGCCTGAAATTGTTCTGCTGTTGGTTGTCGCCGCCTGCCTGGCGCTGACATTTGTTCTGTCCGCCGGCGAAGCGGCGATCGCTGCTGCCGGACGCGCTCGGTTGAATACGCTGGAAGCATCGGGTGATGCGCGCGCGGCGCTGGTCAAGCGCCTGCTCCAATCCCGCGAACGCCTGACCCAATCGATCTTCATCGCGCGTCATCTCAACATGGCCGCGGCGTCTGCAATCCTTGCACTCCTGTTCCTCGGCTGGTTCGGACCGGCGGGAGTTTTCTATGTCGTCATCGCGATGACAGCGCTCTTGCTGTTGGTCGTGCGCGTGTTGCCGAAGACCGCGGCGGCCTATCGGCCCGACGACATCGCCCTGTTCGCGGCGAAGCCCGTAAGCATTGCAGTCTCCTTGTTCGGCGGCCTCACGCCTGCCCTCGAGTCAGCCATCCGCCGGCTCCTGCGCCTGATTGGCATTACGCCGCAAGAAAAATCATCCCATGCAAACGGGCACGACGAGCTGCGCGGCGCAGTCGACCTCCTTCATCGCGAAGGCAGCGTCGTGAAGTCGGACCGCGACATGCTCGGTGGCCTGCTCGATCTGCAGGACCTGGAAGTTTCAGACGTCATGATTCACCGCACGAGCATGGTCGCGATCAATGCGGACGATGCGCCAGAGAAGATCGTCAGCGACGTGCTCGCAGCCCCCTTCACGCGCCTTCCGCTCTGGCGCGGCACGCCGGAAAATATCGTCGGCGTGCTCCATGCAAAGAACCTTCTGCGCGCACTCGCCGCCGTAGAAGGTGACGTGACGAAGATCGACATCGGCGGCTTGGCACTTCAGCCCTGGTTCGTTCCCGACAGTCGTCCGCTGCCGGACCAGCTCCGCGCATTCCTGCGCCGCAAGACCCATTTCGCGCTCGTTGTCGACGAGTATGGCGAGGTGATGGGCCTCGTGACGCTCGAAGATATTCTCGAGGAAATTGTCGGCGACATCGCCGATGAGCACGACGTCACCGTGTCGGGCGTTCGCCCGCACATCGACGGCTCCGTCACCGTTGACGGGTCCGTGCCCATCCGCGACCTGAACCGCGCGATGGATTGGGGACTTCCGGATGACGAGGCGACGACGGTCGCGGGCCTCGTCATTCATGAGGCGCGCGCAATACCCGAGGCGGGCCAGACCTTCACCTTCCACGGTTATCGATTTCAGGTGCTGCGCAAGAGTCGCAATCGCATTACCGCGCTGCGTGTACTTCCGCTCGCGCGCAAGGACGCGGCGCCGAACCGCGCCGCCTGATCACTCGCTGGGCGCACGCGCTTCGATCGCGAGGGCGTGCAATCCGGCTTCGATCTCGGGCTGCATCAGGGAATTGACAATGCGATGGCATTCGACGCGGCTCTTGCCGCGGAAAGCATCCGCCTCGACGACAACGCGCACGTGCGTCGTCTTGCCTGGAACAGCGCCGGAGTGACCCGCGTGCAATGCGCTCTCGTCGATCACCTCGAGCCGCGAGGGCGCAAGGGCACTTGCAAGGCTATTCCGGATTCGCTCGACCGTACCCATATTGATTTCCTGCTTCTCGTCCTCACAAAACAGTAAGGCTGGTGGCGCAAAGTGAGTTCTCTGCGACGCTGGCTTCCTTGTACCGCCTCAATCGCCGGATCATAATCCGCCCATGAAGTTCGACTCGCCCCTCTTCGACAAGATCCGCGTCAAGCGCACGCGCGCGGAGCCTGCGCCGCGCGCAGTCAGTCCCTGCGAATGGCCGACTTGCGAGAAATCGGGCACGCACAAGGCCCCCAAGGGTCGCGGGCGCGAGGGCCAATACTGGCGCTACTGCCTCGAACACGTGCGTGCTTACAACGCGAACTACAACTATTTTGCCGGCCTCTCGGATGACGACGTGATTTCCTATCAGAAGGACGCGATCACCGGGCACCGGCCGACCTGGCGCATGGGCATGAACGCGTCGCGCCGCGCAGGAGGAGGACCTGCGGGCCCAAGCTCCGGCGAGGGTGCAGGCTTCACCTGGCATGACCCGTTTCAATTCATCGAAGGCTCGGCGAGCGGCGAAAGCCCCCAGCCTCAGGCCGCCGAGGGCCGCACGATCCGCAACGCCGAGCGCAAGGCGTTCGAGGAGCTCGGTCTCGAAATCGACGCCACCGCTGTCGAGATCAAGGCGCGCTTCAAGCTTCTGGTGAAGCGTCACCACCCGGATTCCCATGGCGGCGACCGCGCCTACGAAGACCGCCTCCGCGCGGTCATTCAGGCCTACAATTACCTCAAGGCGGTCGGTTTCTGCTGAAACGCCATAGGCTTAGCGTCGCATTTCGCGACGCCCCGTGTTTCTGCTAATTTTTGCACCTATATCCGAACCGGCCACCCCGATTAGCCTTCCTCGGACGAATCACGCCTTCGGTCCTTCCGGGGCCACGGAGAAGCAATGACTGCCGCAACACAGGAAATCCCCGGCTCACCCGACATGAAAGTGTCGGTCCGACAGGTATTTGGCCTCGACGTCGATATGGACGTGCCCGCCTATTCGAAGGCTGAAGAGCACGTTCCCGACCTCGATCCCGATTATGTCTTCGACCAGGACACCACGCTCGCCATTTTGGCGGGCTTTGCGCACAACCGTCGCGTCCTGGTCGCGGGATATCATGGTACCGGCAAGTCGACCCACATCGAACAGGTAGCCGCGCGCCTCAACTGGCCGTGCGTGCGTGTCAACCTGGATAGCCACATCAGCCGTATCGATCTCGTCGGAAAAGACGCGATCGTCCTGAAAGATGGTTTGCAGGTTACGGAGTTCCGCGACGGAATTTTGCCGTGGGCGCTTCAGCGCAATATTGCGCTTTGCTTCGACGAGTACGACGCAGGCCGCCCGGACGTCATGTTCGTGATCCAGCGCGTGCTGGAAATCTCCGGCAAGCTGACCCTGCTCGACCAGAACAAAGTGATCCGCCCGCACCCTGCCTTCCGCCTGTTCGCAACGGCGAACACGGTCGGCCTCGGCGACACGACCGGCCTCTATCACGGCACGCAACAGATCAATCAGGGGCAGATGGATCGCTGGTCGATCGTCACGACCTTGAATTATCTGCCGCACGACAAGGAAGTCGACATCGTGCTGGCCAAGTCGCAGAAATATCGCACGACAGAGGGCCGCGACATCGTCTCGAAGATGGTGCGAGTGGCCGACCTTACCCGCTCGGCTTTCGTGAACGGCGACCTGTCGACCGTCATGAGCCCGCGCACGGTCATTACGTGGGCCGACAACGCGGAGATCTTTGGCGATCTCGGCTTCGCCTTCCGCGTGACGTTCCTGAACAAGTGCGACGAGTTGGAACGCCCGCTCGTCGCCGAGTTTTATCAGCGCAGCTTCGGACGCGAACTTCCCGAGTCCACGGTGAACGTCGCGTTGTCCTGACGAATGAGTATCCCGAACACGGGCAAACCCAAGCAAGGCGAACCGCCCGCCGAGCCGTTCAAGCGGGCGGTTGCCGGCTGCGTGCGTGCGATCGCCGGCCAGGCCGAAATCGACATCGCCTTTGCCGCCGAGAAACCCGCGCTGACTCCGGGCCGGATCCGCCTGCCTGAACCGCCGCGCCGCATGACCAAGAACGACGCCGCCATTCTGCGCGGCCATGCGGATTCGATGGCGCTCCGGCTCGCCGTGCACAATCCGGCTGTGCACAAGCGAATGATGCCGCAGGGCGGCCAGGCGCGCGCCGTTTTCGAAGCCATCGAGCAGGCTCGTGTCGAGGCGATCGGTGCCAAGCGTATGGACGGCGTCGCCGCCAATCTCACGGCAATGCTCGAGGATCGCTATCACCGCAATTTCGCCGACGTGAGCGACCGCGCGGACGCGCCACTTGAAGACGCGCTCGCGATGATGGTGCGTGAACGCCTTACCGGCATGGAGCCACCGCCCGCCGCCCGCAAATTGGTCGACCTATGGCGCGACTATGTCGAGACCCGTTCGACGCGCGAGTTGAATCGCCTGAGCGAGGAAATCGAGGATCAGCGGGGTTTCGCCGAGGCGATGCACGATCTGCTCACCTCGCTCGACATGGGCGAGGAGCAGTTCTCCGATCGCGACGAGGACGACGACAAAAACGAAGACGAAGAGAATTCAGACCAGTCCGACGAGCAGAACGCGGCCGAGGGCGACGACTCGGATGACGGTTCTTCGCCCGAGGACAGCAAGCTTGCCGCCGACGATACCTCGGAGACGACGACCGACGCCGACGAAGCGCCCGCCTCCGATCGTCCAGAAGACTTTGACGCCACGGATGGCAACGATGCCTCAGAACCCTGGCGTCCGCGCGACATGGGCCGCAATGAACCGCGCGGTCCGGATTATCGCGCATTCACGACCCGCTTCGACGAAGTCGTCGGGGCCGAGGAGCTGTGCGACGCCGAAGAGCTCTCGCGGCTGCGCTCCTACCTCGACAAGCAGCTCCAGCACCTACAGGGCGTCGTGGCGCGTCTCGCGAACCGGCTGCAGCGCCGGCTGCTCGCCAAGCAGAACCGCTCCTGGGAGTTCGACCTGGAGGAAGGGATGCTCGATCCGGCGCGCATCTCCCGCGTCATCGTGGACCCGTTCCAGCCGCTCTCGTTCAAGCGCGAGAAGGACACGAATTTCCGCGACACCGTGGTTACGCTGCTGCTCGACAATTCCGGGTCGATGCGAGGCCGGCCGATTACGGTCGCCGCGACCTGCGCCGACATTCTCGCTCGCACGCTCGAACGCTGCGGCGTGAAGGTGGAGCTTCTCGGTTTTACGACGCGCGCCTGGAAAGGCGGACAATCGCGCGAGTCATGGCTTGCCGCCAACAAGCCGCAGAACCCGGGACGCCTCAACGATCTGCGTCACATTATTTACAAGTCGGCGGACGCTCCCTGGCGCCGTGCGCGCAAGAACCTCGGCCTGATGATGCGCGAGGGCTTGCTCAAGGAAAATATCGACGGCGAAGCGCTCGACTGGGCTCACAAGCGCCTGCTGGCGCGGCCCGAGGCACGAAAAATTCTGATGATGATCTCCGACGGTGCGCCCGTCGACGATTCCACGCTTTCGGTAAATCCCGGAAACTACCTCGAGCGCCATCTGCGTCATGTCATCGAGGAAATCGAGACACGCTCCCCCGTCGAGCTCATCGCAATCGGCATCGGCCATGACGTGACCCGTTACTATCGCCGGGCGGTCACGATCGTCGACGCCGAGGAACTTGGCGGTGCAATGACCGATAAGCTTGCCGAGCTTTTCGATGACGAAGTGGTGCCGGAACCGGGCCGCCGTTACGCCGGCACTCGTCGATGAGCCGACGGTTACGTTGGCTCGCCCTTTCCCTTGCTGGCCTGGTCGCTCTCTGCATCGCAATCATCGGCTCCTTCGCGCAGGCGGAGCGATCGGTGCCGTGGAAAATTGCCGTTACGGCACAGCCAATCGAAGCTTTTATGCGCAGCGAGCCCGAGCTTAAGCGTTTCGGATTGCTTGAATTTCGCGGTGGACTTTCTCTGTCTTCGAACGAGTCGCACTTTGGCGGCATCTCCGGCATTCGCTTCGAAGCGGACGGCGACCGATTCCTTGCAATTACCGATCGCGGATTCTGGCTACGCGGCACGTTGAAGAGTGAGAGCGGGAGACCTGTGGCGATGGCCGACGTCGAGATGGCGCCGATGCTTGCTGCAGGTGGCGGCGCAATCACGGCGCGGGGCTGGTACGACACGGAATCCCTCGCGGTAGACGGCGGCCTCGTCTATGTCGGCGTTGAGCGCGTAGACCGGATTTTGCGTTTCGACTTCGGCGCATCCGGAGTTCTGGCACCCGGCCAACCCATCAACGTGCCGGCTGCGATGCGCACAATTCCGAAAAATCAGGGAATCGAGGGAATGGTCTTCGTGCCGAAGGGCCAGCCCCTCGGCGGCACCTTGATTGCCTTGTCCGAGCGGGGCCTCGACGCCGCCGGCAACACTCGTGGCTTTCTAATTGGTGGCTCATCTCGAGGTGAATTTGCGATCCGCCGTGCTGCCGATTTTGACATCACCGATGCGGCGCTGATTCCCGGCGGTGATCTGTTGATCCTCGAACGGCACTTTTCCTGGCGAAGTGGCATTGGCATGCGTATTCGGCGCATCCCGCTCGCGGCAATCAAGCCAGGCGCACTCGTCGATGGGCCCGTGCTGATCGAAGCAGGCAACTCGCATCAGATCGACAACATGGAAGGGCTCGCCGCGCAGCGGACCGCCGCCGGCGAGACGATCATCACGATCGTCTCCGACGACAACTTCAATCCGCTACAAAGAACGATTTTGCTTCGCTTCGCGCTGGTCGACGAGTGACGCCTCAGGCCGCGGCTTTGGTCGCCTTGACGATCTTGCGCTTGAGGTCGAGCGCCTTCGGCGACAGTTCGGTGTCGCGCGCTTTCATGAGGAAGGCGTCGAGCCCGCCCCGGTGATCCACCGACTTCAGCGCGTTGGTGCTCACCCGCATACGCACCGACTGGCCGAGGATGTCGCTCTGCAGTGTGACGTTGCACAGGTTGGGCAGGAACCGGCGCTTCGTCTTGATGTTCGAGTGGCTCACCTTGTGGCCGATGAGCACCGACTTGCCGGTGAGTTCGCAGCGCCGCGACATGGGTCAGATCCTTGCAAACCGGCTGGCATGCGGCCAGGCCGCCCCGCTCGCCGGTCCTAATTGAGGGCGAGGAGGTCATAGTCACCGGGCTCCCGAGCGTCAAGCAGGGCGAAATGGACGTCCCGCGCCGAAAAAACCACAGTTAAAGGCCATCAGGAGCCGCAGAAAGCGTCGCGGATCAGCGTGTTCTGCGGCAGATTGCGGCGGATGACGATGCTCTGGACGGCCCTTTACGCACTGGTTGGCTGTTTGACCGTTTCGGTCCCGGCGCTTGCCGGCGGCAGCCTCGAGGCGCGCTACACGCTCACCTTCACCGGCATGCCGATTGGCCAGGGTGCGTTTGTCGTCGAGGTAAACGACGAAGGTTATGCAGCTTCCGGCAGCGCAATGGTCGCCGGCCTGTTGCAGCTCGTGCACCCGGCCAAGGGAAGCGCCGCCGCAAGGGGCCATTTCCTCAACGGCAAGCTCGCGCCCATCAGCTACTCCGGCAACTCCGAGAACAAGGAACGCAACGAGGAAATACGCCTCGGCGGCGCCGGCGGGACGATCCGCGAGGTGACGATTGCGCCCGAACGGCCCTATCGCGACGACCGCATCCCGTTGCGCGATGAACACCGCGTTGGCGTTGTTGATCCGATGAGCGCCGCCATCATACCGGTTGGCGGAACCGGGGAATTGACCGGTCCGGAGGCCTGCAACCGCACGCTGTCGGTTTTCGACGGTGCCGAGCGCTACGATCTCGTCTTCTATTTCGAGCGGACGGAAACAGCGAAGGAAGTGCGGGGCTACAGCGGGCCACTCGCAGTTTGTCGAGTCGAGTACAGGCCCATCGCCGGCCACCGCGCGGGCCGGAAGTCGACGAAGGAACTTAGCGAAAATAAGAATATCTTCGTCTGGCTCGCGCCGATCGCCGGTACCCGCGTTCTCGTGCCGCAACGTGTTTCTTTCGGCAGCAAAATCGGCGTGTTCGTCGTCCACGCGACGCATTTCCGTACCGAAGTCAAAACCGCGGCGCCTGCGACGCGCTGACCGCAGCTTCAAATTCTCTGCGTCGCGCAAACATTAATCTCGTTCACGCTCGCCCGCGGCACTTTGGCCGCCGAGGCACACAGTTGGTGACGAACACGGCAGACGGGACCATATCTAGCCGTGAACGAAACTGTTCAAGCGCGAGTCGCCGATTCGGGCCCGGTTCGTTCCAAGCGTGTTCCAAAGCTTTCCGGATTCTCGAAAATGCCGAGAAAGCCGTCGCAATTTGGTACACCGCTTCCGGGTCGTCATGGGAGATCATGAAAATTTTTGACCGCGCACCAGATCATCGGGCAGGTGAATTTTAACGAACGCCCGCACCTCACCGGTACGATGATGTTGTCCGAAAGTGATTTCGTCCGCCTTCACTGCCGGCCGTACGCAACATCTGGCGGCGAACGAAGTCCGAATATGGCTCCAACAGCGATTCGGGCGCGATTCGTTCCGAGCTCGTTCCAATCCTTTACGTGGCTCGCTCAATTCGCTTCCGGCTGTCGCGATATGGTACATAAAGCGCTGTGATTGTGCGGGTGCCCGCGTCCTCAATGTCTCCGACAAGCCAGTTCTCGTCTTCGCCGCGGCGCGAGCGCGGGGTCACCGCCGTCCTGGGTCCGACCAATACCGGCAAGACGCACCTCGCCATCGAACGAATGCTGGCCCATTCGAGCGGCCTGATCGGCCTCCCGCTCCGGCTGCTCGCGCGCGAAGTCTACAATCGTTGTGTCGAGAAGGTGGGCGTCTCCGAAGTGGCGCTCATTACTGGCGAAGAGAAGATCAAGCCCAATAATCCGCGCTTTTGGGTATCGACGGTCGAGGCCATGCCGCGCGATCTCGACGTGGCCTATGTCGCGATCGACGAAGCGCAGCTCGCCGGCGATTTCGACCGCGGCCATGTCTTTACGGATCGAATGCTGAACCGCCGCGGGCGTGAGGAAACGCTCATTCTCGGCGCCGCCACGCTGCGTCCGCTCATCGAAAAGCTGTTGCCCGGCGCCGACATCGTCCAGCGCCCGCGGCTCTCGCAGTTGATGTTTGCGGGAGAGAAAAAGCTCACTCGTCTGCCTCGCCGGTCCGCGATCGTCGCCTTTTCGGCAGAGGAAGTTTACGCGATCGCCGAGCTTATTCGCCGCCAGCGCGGCGGCGCAGCCGTTGTCCTCGGCGCGCTCTCACCGCGCACTCGCAACGCGCAGGTCGATCTCTATCAGAACGGTGATGTCGATTATCTCGTCGCCACCGACGCGATCGGGATGGGCCTCAATTTGGACGTCGATCACATCGCCTTTGCAGCGGACAGCAAGTTCGACGGTTATCAGCATCGCCGCCTCAATCCCGCTGAACTTGCGCAAATTGCGGGTCGCGCCGGACGTGCCCGCCGCGACGGGACGTTCGGCACGACCGGCCGTTGCCCGTCGTTCGAGCCGGAACTGATCGAACGGCTGGAGAGCCATAATTTTGAGCCACTACGTGTGGCGCAATGGCGAAACTCGGCGCTCGACTTCCGGTCGCTCGCAACGTTGATCGAAAGCCTGTCGATTGCGCCCCGCGAAGAAGGGCTGACACGGGCGCCGACCGCCGAAGACGTTCGCGTACTTGAACGCGCAGCGAAAGATGAGGGGGTGGCGCAGTTCGCTACGAACGCGCAGGCGATCGAACGGTTGTGGGAAGTCTGCCAGGTCCCCGATTACAGGAAGATCGCGCTCGCGGCGCACGCAGAGCTTGTCATCACCCTCTATGGATTTCTTGCGCGGGAAGGTAAGATTCCGGCCGACTGGTTCTCGCGTCAGGTGACAATTGCCGATCGGACAGATGGTGACATCGACACGCTCTCCAACCGCATTGCTCAGGTTCGGACCTGGACATTCGTCGCCAATCGCGTCGATTGGCTTGACGATCCGGAACACTGGCAGGACTTCACGCGCGCGGTCGAGGACAAGCTGTCCGATGCTCTTCACGAACGGCTCGCCCAGCGGTTCGTCGACCGTCGTACCAGCGTATTGATGCGGCGGCTGAGAGAAAACGCGATGTTGGAGACCGAAGTATCGAAGACCGGCGAGGTGATGGTGGAGGGCCACGTCATCGGCCGCCTTCAGGGCTTCGAGTTCGCGCCCGACGCTTCTGGCGCCGGACAGGATGCAAAGGCGCTGCGCGCCGCGGCGCAGAAGGCGCTCTCGGGTGAAATCGAGGCCCGTGCCGCGAAGCTTGCCGCGGCGCCGGACGACCAATTCGTTCTGTCGAACGATGGCACAATTCGCTGGATCGGCGAGCCGGTGGCGCGGCTCACGCCGGGCGAAAACGTTCTCGATCCGCGCTTCCGAGTTCTGGCGGACGAGCATCTGAACGGTCCCGCCAAGGAATCAGTCGATACACGCCTCGCGCTGTGGCTCAAGACGCATATTGAAAAGCTGCTTGGGCCGCTGAATGCGCTTGGCGCAGCTGAGGACATAACCGGGATCGCACGCGGCATCGCGTTCCAACTGGTTGAGGCGCTGGGCGTGCTCGAGCGGACGAAGGTCGCGGAGGAAGTGAAGGGCCTCGATCAGGAAACCCGCGCCGTGATGCGCAAGTACGGCATCCGCTTCGGCGCCTATCACATCTATCTGCCGGCACTCCTGAAGCCTGCTCCGCGCACGCTCGCTTTGCTTCTCTCGGCGCTAAAGAACGGCGGTCTCGACCAGAAGGGTTATGACGACCTGCCCGCGCTCGCCGCGAGCGGTCGCACGTCCATTCCGATCGATCAGGAAGTATCGAAGAATCTCTATCGTCTGGTCGGCTATCGGGTGTGCGGGAATCGCGCGATCCGCGTCGACATTCTCGAACGTCTCGCAGACCTCATTCGTCCCGCCCTGTCCTGGCGGCCGCACATGCCGGGCGAAAAGCCTGCTGGTGCTTTCGACGGACGCGGCTTCACGGTGACGGTCGGCATGACCTCGCTCGCCGGATGCTCGGGCGAGGACTTCGCGTCCATTTTGAGATCGCTCGGCTATCGACTCGATCGCCGTCCGCCGCTGCCGCAGCCCGCAACCGCCGAGGCAAAGCCAGCCGAGACTGGCGTGGAAACACCGGCACAAGCCGACGTTCCGCCGGAGGCCTCGCTTGAGGTCGTGAATGCGGAGGAGGCACCGGCTACAGCGCCGGAAACCACGACGAGCGAAGCCCCTGCGCTTGAAACACCGGTAGAAGCCACACCCGCAGCAACAACGGGCGAGGCGACGCCGTCAGCAACCGAAGAAACGAAACCAGTCGAGATCTCCCTCGTCGATGTATGGCGGCCGGGCCGCCCGGAGGGCGTGCGTCGTCCGCCGCGCCCCCAGAAGCCGCGGCGTGAAGTGCGCATCCCGCAAGTCACCATGGCGACGCAGCCATCCGCGGAAGGTGTTACGGCCGCGCCGAACGCGGCACCAGCGCGGGAGGACCGGCGTGAAAAACGCGGCGGCGACGGGCGCGAGCGTCGTCATGGCACACCGAACGACCGGCCCCGCGGCCCGCGCAAGGACCGCCCGCAACAGGAGCGGCCGCGCAATGAACGGCCGCGGCAGGACGCACGTCCCGATCGCGCGCGCGACAAGCCGATCGATCCGAATTCTCCGTTTGCGGCCTTGCTTGAACTGAAAGCGCGCCTCGAAGCCGACCGGAAGGAAAAGGACTGACATTGCGTGACGACCGCCAGCGCATCGATCGATGGCTCTGGCACGCACGCCTCGTCCGAACCCGCACTCTCGCTGCTGCACTTGCCTCATCCGGGCGCGTGCGCGTTAACGGCCGGCGCATCGACTCATCCTCGCACGCGATAAAGACAGGCGACGTCATCACCGTCGCACTGACGGCTTCGGTGAAGGTGCTGAAGATCGAAGCCCTCGCGCCGAGACGCGGCGGTGCCGAAGATGCCGCTATGCTTTACGATGATCTTAGCCCGCCCCCTGTGCCACGCGTCGATGCTCCGGTGTCTGCGGCCGCGCGGGAGCCGGGTTCCGGACGCCCCACGAAGCGCGAGCGACGCGCTACGGATCGTCTGCGACAACGTGGCCCCCATTCCGAATAGGCATGGCCCCGGGGCAATTGCTCGCCTAGATAGTCCGCCGAGGGTGGTGGCCTTCGCCGCCGAAAGCCGCGCATGACCTACATCGTCAACGACGCCTGCATCCGCTGCAAATACATGGACTGCGTGGAAGTCTGTCCCGTGGATTGCTTCTACGAGGGCGAGAACATGCTCGTCATCAATCCGGATGAGTGCATCGATTGTGGGGTGTGCGAGCCGGAGTGTCCGGTCGAGGCGATCAAGCCGGACACCGTCCCCGGCCTGGAAAAATGGCTCTCGCTGAACGCCGAATTTTCCAAGGTCTGGCCGAACATCACGATCAAGCGCGATCCGCCGCCGGACGCGAAGGATTGGGACGGCAAGCCCGACAAAGAGGCCCAGTTCTCGGCGAAGCCGGGTGAGGGCGACTAAAGGTCGCCACGAGCGGGGCTGTTCCCGATGTTATGCATTCGAAGGAAATTTGCGTCCCGGGCGTGGGCCGACGCTAACTTTGCCCTCGCAAGGTCACCCTCCCAACACCGCAAGGCTTTGATTTTTGACGAAATTGTGCTATATTAACAACACGTAGAGCAAAAAGCCGTGCCGCGAGCTCCTTCGGGAGCTGTTTTTATCGAAGTATGGGGCCGTTTGAACGTCCTGGGCGCAGTAAACCGCGCGCGGGAGGGGTGAAGGTCACCGTCTGTAATTCCCGGTTGTGGGGCCCGCCCCGCCGGAGCGCAAGTAGCCGTGTCGCCCTGACCGCGCGTCCGGGCATAGGAGCAAGCCAGCAAATGCCGAGCAAGAAGACCCCCGCCCCGTCGACCCCTCGTCAGGCACATGCCCGCCAGGGTTTCCGCACCCACGAGCGCATCGTGTATCCGGCGCATGGCGTCGGTCAGATCGTGCGTATCGAGGAACAGGAAATCGCGGGCCACAAGCTCGAGCTGTTCGTGATCAATTTCGCCAAGGACAAGATGACCCTTCGCGTCCCGACCTCGAAGGCGGCGACCGTTGGCATGCGCAAGCTTGCGCCGCCCGAGACTGTGAAGAAGGCGCTCGACACGCTCAAAGGCCGCGCGCGCATCAAGCGCACCATGTGGAGCCGCCGCGCCCAGGAATACGAAGCGAAGATCAACTCCGGCAATCTGATCGCGATTGCCGAGGTCGTGCGCGACCTGTTCCGCTCGGAGAGCCAGCCGGAGCAGTCCTACAGCGAACGCCAGCTCTATGAAGCGGCGCTCGACCGTATGGTGCGCGAGCTCGCAGCCGTCGAGGATATCACCGAGACGGAAGCAGCGAAGCAGATCGAGGCGAACCTCCTGAAGGGCCCGCGCCGCACGCCGAAGGGTGCGGAACCCGAGGCGCAGGAAGAAGCCGCCTGAAAGAATCCCGAGACGTGAAAGGAAAAGCCCGGCTCAGCCGGGCTTTTTCTTTTTAGGTTCAGCGTTGGTGCTCGCGGTCGGTACGGCCCGCTTCGAACAGGAACCAGGTGCGCCGCTCAGCCTCGTCGATCCAGCCTTCGAGCAAGCTCGTCGTGGCGACGTCGCCGTGCTCCGACGTCAGTTCATGCGTTTCTCTCATGAAGCCGGTGAGCTGTTTGTTGTCCTCGCGTAGTTCGGCGAGCATATCCGCCGGGGTTACATAGTCTGCATCATTGTCGAGGAGTCGCTGCAGACGCCCGATGTGCCCGATCGATCGCAGCGTCGTGCCGCCGATCTTGCGCGCACGCTCGGCTATCGCATCGGTCGTTGCGAAAATCTGGTCGGCTTGCTCGTCGAGCATCAAATGATAGTCGCGAAAATGCGGACCGGAGACGTGCCAGTGAAAGTTCTTCGTCTTGAGATAGAGCGCGAACATGTCGGCGAGCAGTGTCGCAAGCGCGGCTGAGATGTCCTTCGTCGCATTCGTGTTGAGATCGGTCGGCGTGCGAAGGGGCGCTATCCGGTCCTGCTTGGCATCCTTGCTGGTGCTCATGGCATGCGTCTCCTGCTAACGGTTGTTCGCGCGGCCCGCTCGCGCGCATGATCGCGCGCATGATCGCGCACTGGCGACCCTTCGCCAAGCACGGTGCGCGTTGAGCATTCGTCAACCACGATGACAGGCCGGTTACTCGACGACGATCTTGATCCGGTCGCCGATCTTCAGTTTCGCGTCGCGCTCGATCCCGTTCAGGATCAGAAAGTGGTCAAGCTTGCGTTCCTGAACCGCCATGCGGCTCGCGAGCCGCTCAACCGTGTCGCGCAGGCCGACCCGCACCACGGAAATACGCATCGGCTTGGCGCCTTTCGCTTCCTCCAGCGGCACGCGGCGGAAGGTCTGCGCCGCCGTCCGGAAGGCGACATCCGCCGCCGGCGTGAGATCTCGTGACGCGAACGCAAGGCGATAAACATCGCCTCCGAAGCGGATGACGTACAAACGGAACGACCATTGCTCGCCACGCGCGATCGCGGTCGCCGCTTCAAAGCCGTTCACGGTCAGCTGCTCGATCGACTGCGGCTCGATTCCATCGATCCAGCCCGAAGACAGATAGTTCGTCAGCGACTGTCCGACCGGCACTTTCACCGCGTCGAGGCGGAGCGCTTCCTTGCCCGTACCGGTGGCGCCGAGGACCGCCTGCGGTGTGTTCTCGAGCGTGAACCCTTCGGGTGCGGTGAAGCCGAAACCAAGTTTGGCGTGCAGGAAGTTGCGCCCGCGCACAAAACCTTCCTTGGGGTCGTCGCCGAACACCAGTTCGTCGATGGCATCGAGGAACGCACTGCGGTCGGTCTCCAGCTTAGGCGCCGTCAATTGCTTGGCGTTGGCCTGCGCGATCGAGATGCGCTCGGGCGTTGACGGATGGCTCGACAGGAAGTCGAGGCGCTCCATCCCCTGCTGGGCGGAATTATTGCCG
>Ga0307505_10001646_pt1 | contig 17293 bp, 15 predicted proteins | sample 23_S_MG_FD_202183 | JGI IMG/M metagenome (GOLD analysis project Ga0307505, IMG submission 202183) | Soil microbial communities from Populus trichocarpa stands in riparian zone in the Pacific Northwest, United States - 23_S | ecosystem: Environmental > Terrestrial > Soil > Riparian zone > Trees...
GTGCAGCCCGCGTCGGGCCGCATCGTGCGCGAGCCCCTCGGCGTCGCGTTGGTCATCGCGCCCTGGAATTATCCGATCCAGCTGCTGCTGATCCCGATGGCCGCCGCCATTGCCGCGGGCAACGCGGTGGTTGGCAAGCCGAGCGAACTCGCCCCTGCGTGCAGCGCCGCGCTCGCCCGTCTTGCTCCGAAGTACCTCGACGAGCGCGCGATCTCGATTGTCGAAGGCGGCATCGCGGAGAACACGGCGCTGCTGCGCGAGAAGTGGGACACGATCTTCTATACGGGCAACGGACATGTCGGCCGCATCGTCGCCCATGCCGCGGCTGACCACCTCACGCCCGTCACCCTCGAACTCGGCGGCAAGAGCCCGGTAATCATCGACCGCGATGCGGACCTGAAGGTCGCCGCCAACCGCATCGTGTGGGGCAAGTTCCTCAACGCCGGACAGACCTGTGTCGCGCCGGATCACCTTCTGGTGCACGAGGCGATCAGCGACGAGTTCACCGACAGGCTCGCGAAGGCGATCACCTCGATGTACGGCGCCGACCCGCACAAGAGCCCGGACTATGCGCGCATCGTGAACGGCCGCCACTTCACCCGCCTCGAAGGATTGTTGGCCGGCGGACCAACCGTGGCCTTCGGCGGCGACCGCGACGCGGACGATCGCTACTTCGCGCCGACGCTGCTCGCGGACGTGAGCGACGACGCGCCCGTTATGCAGCAGGAAATCTTCGGCCCGCTGCTTCCGATCATTCCCGTCTCCGATGTCGACGCCGCGATCGCGCGCATCAACGCGGGGGACAAGCCCCTAGCGCTCTACGCCTTTTCGAGCAGCAGCAAGACGCTCGACCATGTTGTAGCGAACACGTCGTCGGGCGGCGTGGCGCTGAATCACGTGGTCATGCAACTGCTACCGCCCGGGCTGCCCTTCGGTGGCGTCGGCGAGTCGGGCATCGGGGCGTACCACGGCAAAGCGAACATCGACGCGTTCTCGCACCGCAAGAGCGTGCTGACCAAGCCAACCCGTCTCGACCCGCCGATCCTCTACCCGCCGTTTACCGGCCTGAAGAAGTGGATCGTGCGGAAAGCCATGACCCTGTTCTAAAGACGGTCAGAGCCGCGTTGCCATCAAAGCGTTCGCGGTTGCGTCGTCTGCGGGCAAGAACGTTTCGATAACTAACTCGGACGTGGTTGCGTCCACTGCGCTCCCAAATGTCGCAACCATGCTCACGAAGCGCAGTGTGTCGTCTCCGCGGCGCAGCTCCATCGTTACGGCAAGACCGTGATCGTCGCCGTCGTGATCGCGCATGTCGACGTCCGCGACGTAGCCCCGTAGCTCGTTGAGCAACTCCACGAGCGTGGGGTCGCCGTACGCGTCGATCTGGCGCTGCAGGTTCGACAACACATGGTGTGCCATCGCGCCGAGGTTCACGATGCGCGGTGCGAGCCCGTCAGGATGCAGACAGATCCGCAGCACGTTCATCGGGGGCGCAAGTGCAGTCAGCTCTACGTCCTCGATGAAGAGCCCGGCCGCGCGATTCGACAACACGAGGTTCCAGTGTCGGTCGGCCACGATCGCGGGCCACGGCTCGTGCGCGTCGAGCACGCGCTGCACCGCAGCGAGCGTGTCGCGTTGTTCCGGTGCGTCGATCGGCGCGTCGCCGAAAACCGGGGCGAAGCCAGCGGCGAGGAGCAACCGATTGCAGTCGCGCATCGGCATGGCGAGCGATCGGCCGAGGTGGAGCAGCAGGTCGCGGCTGGGCTGCGAGCGTCCGGTTTCGACGAAACTGAGATGACGTGTCGACACGCCCGCCTTGTTGGACAGATCGAGCTGGCTCATGCGGCGGTGCAGTCGCCACTGCCGCAGCAAGGCGCCGGCCCGGCTCGGGCTGTCGAGTTCGAGGTCAAGTGCCGGCAGCGCCGTCATAGGAACGACGGTAGGTCACTTTCCAAGGCGGCATCCATGACCTGAGAGGTAATTGGCTGCTGTACGCCAGGCAGCGCAACGTGGGGTGCATGGACACTCTCCTTACCCGTGAAGAAATGACCGAAGCGTTCCGTGGCGTGCTGTCTCGGTTCTCGAATCTGATCCGTCCACTGACCGACGACCAGCTCGCAACGTCCAGCCGCTGTGCCGGGTGGACCATCGGCGATGTGGCCGGCCACTTCGTCGGTTCGATGGCCGAGATCGCGGCAGGTGAACTCGACGGGCAGGGCACCGAGCCCGTCACCAAACGCCAGGTCGAGGCCCGCAAGGGACACACGGCGACACAACTCGCCGACGAACTCGACCAGGCCGCGGTCGGTCTCAATGCCCTGCTTGACGTGCTCGACGACAACGCCTGGAACGCTCCCGCCGGTGGCGGCTACGACGGCACCCTCGGGCGCGGCATCGAGGCGCTCTTGGCCGACGGTGCCGTCCACGCCGACGACATCGACAACGAGCTTGGTCTCGGCCACCATCCGACCCCGGCCGAGGTGACCGCGGCGCTGTCGCACGTGGCGTACCACCTCGAGCTTCAGGGCTTCGGCCCAGCCGTTCTGGCGTTGGAAGGCATGCCTGAAGTCGCCGTGGGTGGCGGGGCCGCCGACGCGCCCCGCATCAGCGGCGACGTAGGCCAGTTCCTCCTCGCCGCAACGGGTCGTGGCAACCCCGCCGAGTTCGGCGCCGACGACACACTGAACATCTACCGCTAAGTCGCGCGCCTTCAGTCGGCGGCAGGCAGGCTGAACGCGAACGTGGCCTTGGGCTCATACCAGGCGTCGCCACCTTGCATCTGTGACAACGCTCGGACAATGAAGAGCCCGAGGCCGGTACCCCTGACGCTGGACCGGACGTCCTTCGCGAACTTCTCGAACAGTAAGGGGTGCAGATCGTCTGGCGGTCCGGGCCCGCTGTCACGCACCCGGATGTCGACAAGGTCGCCGTTCCGCGCGGCTTCGATGACGTATGGGGCAGAGCCGTATTTGACGGCGTTAATCAACAGATTGGTGAGGATCTGCACGACGCGGGCGGGGTCGGCGTGGACAAACACTCCGCTCAGCCCACGAACCTCGGACACATCGTCGATGCCGGCGACCTCCCGGAGGGAGTCGTCGACGAGGTCGCCCAGGTTCACACGCGTAGGAGCGACGGAGAACGTGCCCGCGTCGATCCGAGAGGCGGTGAGCAAGTCGTCGAGCAGGTGGCGGATCCGCCGACCGCTCGACGCGATGCGCGCCAACGTGTCGGATCGTTCGTTCGTATCGAGCCTGTCCCAGTAGTCCTCAAGGATCTCTGCAGCGCCGGTAATGGCGGTGATGGGGCTCTGCAACTCGTGCGCGGTCACCGCGAGAAACTCTTCGGTCTGTCGCGCCGCGGCGCGCAGCTGTTCGAGCGTGGCGCGACGTTCGGTCATGTCGCGCGTCACTTTGGCGAAGCCGAAATGTTTTCCTTCGTCGTCGAAGAGTGCCGTGATCACGACGTTGGCCCAAAGCTGGCTGCCGTCTTTGCGGATACGCCAGCCCTCTTCTTCGTAGCGGCCGTCACGAAGCGCCAAGGCCAGCTCGTGTTCGGGATGAGCCGCTTCGTTTTGCTCGTCGGGATAGAACGCTCGGAAGTGGCGGCCAACGATTTCATCAGCTGAGTAACCCTTGAGGCGCTGCGCACCGAGGTTCCAGGTAGTCACGAGACCGCCGGTGTCCAGCATGAAGATGGCGTACTCCTCGACGGACTCCACCATCAGTCGGAAGCGCTCTTCGGACGCGCGCAGTCGTTCGAGCGCTACGTGTTGCGCCGTCACGTCCTCGAGCTGGGCGAACAAATAGAGCGGACGATCGTCGACATCGCGGACCGCCGCGACGGTCGTGTGGACCCAGCGCTCGCCTGCGCCTGCGCTCAGGCGATGCTCGATCTCGAACGCGCGTACTTCTTCCGATGCCAGCCGAACAGCGCGGGCCACGTCGTCTTGCTCGTCTTCGTTCGCGAGCGACACGAGTAATCGATCGACGAGGTTCTCATCGCCGAGCAGGTTCGCCAGTGCCTGATTGGAGCGCACCACCGTGCCCGCAAGCGTAAGAGTCGCCATGCCGATCGCAGCCTGGTCAAAGACGGTGCGAAAGCGCTCGAGGTGCGCGGCGAGGACGCCTTCGACCTCGGCCTCGAAGGCTGGGTCAGGTACGCCGACAGTGCTCGTGTCCGCGCCCAAGGCGGCGAGCAGCCGACCGGGCAATTCGCGGATGGGCGTCGACTTTTCGATGAAATCGACAGCGCCCCGCTCAAGAGCGAGATCGCGCAGGCTCGACGCGTCGAAGCCGGAGAACATCACGATCTTCGTGGTCGGCGACGCCGCCAACACGCCCGGGATGGCGGCTAGGCCGTCGATGTCAGGCATCGACGCGTCGAGCAGAAGGATTGCCGGCCTGTGCCGGGCCGCGAGCTCTACCGCGTCTCGTCCTGAGGAGCCCTCGCCAACGATCTGGAACCGTCCGCTGATTTTGAGCTGCGTCTTAACGAGCGCGCGCACGTCTTCGGCATCGTCAACGAGTACGGCATCGAAAATCTCCGCGACCATCGCGTGATCAGCCTAGAAGCACGCGCGGGAGACTCACGGTGGTCGCAGTACCCGTTTTCGTCGCTAGTAACGTCGTTCGACGTGCCGGCTCGCGTCCTTCTCGTCGAAGACGACGACGAATTGCGGGCGACAATGCGCCAAGCGTTGCGTCTGCACGGCGACTTTGAAGTCGTGGCCGACGTTGCCGACGGCCTATCCGCCATCGAAGCCGCGCTCGCGCACACGCCCGATGTGGTCGTGCTCGATCTGGGGTTGCCAGACCTCGCCGGTGCCGAACTTGTGACCCGTGTGCGCGATGTTGCGCCGCGAGCGCGCATCGTCGTGTACACGGGCACAGTCGTGCGGGAGGGCTCGTCCATCGCGACGACCGCCGACGTCGTGATTCAGAAGGACCAGAGCGTGCGCTACCTAGTGGGGCTTCTGGCGAACTTCGACCGCGACGCACCGTTCACCGTGGCGATCAAGCTCGGCCCCAGCACCGAAGATGTCCGCGTAGCTCGGCGGTTCCTGCAGGATCACTGCGAGCGTTGGGGGTGCGCAAAGTACTTGCCGGACGTGAATTTGGTGCTCAGCGAACTCGTGACGAACGCGCTCACTCACGCCGGAACGTCGTGTGAGTTCCGCGCTCGGTTCTCCCAAGGACGGCTACGTCTCGAGGTACGTGATGACGGGCACGGCACGCCGGACCTAAAGGCGGCGCCCGCCGAATCCGAGGATGGCCGGGGCCTCATGATCGTGTCATCCCTGGCGGAGGCGTGGGGAGTCGAGACCGAGGCCGACGGCGGCAAGACCGTGTGGGCCGAACTCGAGGTCGCTGGCCCGCCCCGCTCTTGAGTCCGCCGCGGTCCTACTGGGCCGCCATGCGCTCCGCCATCTGCTCAGGGGTCACGTCTTCGATGTTGGTGGCGATATGCCACTTGTGGCCGAACGGATCCAGGAACTGGCCGACCCGGTCGCCGTAGAACTGATCGCTGACTCCGCCTTCTCCGAGTGGCGTCGCGCCCGCCTCGATGGCGGCCGCGTAGATCTTGTCGACGTCCTCGACGTAGAGGAGAATCTGGACCGGAGTGCCGCCGACGGTCTTGGGGGCAAGGGCGCCGATGTCGGGGTGCTCGTCGGCGAGCATGATGACCGCGGTCCCGACCTTGACCTCGGCGTGGCCGATCTTGCCGCCGGGTTCGTCCATGCGCATGATTTCTGTTCCGCCGAAGACCGAGCAATAGAAGTCGATCGCGGCGGCGCCGTTCTCGACGATGAGGTATGGCGACATCTGCGGATAACCCTCTGGGATGGCACTGACCATGGTCCACTCCTCTGGTTGTCTGGGATTTCAAAGCTACGCCGTTGAGTCGCCCCCGTCGGCACCGCTTCCATAGGATTCCCCGCCATGACTGATCTCGGTTTCGACGGCAAGGTTGCAATCATCACGGGTGCCGGTGGCGGCCTCGGCCGATCCCACGCTCTTGAGCTGGCCAAGCGCGGTGCACTCATCGTGGTGAATGACCTCGGTGGTTCCACAGACGGACAGGGCTCGTCGGAAACGGCCGCCGAAGCAGTCGTGAACGAGATCAAGGCCGCCGGTGGCGAGGCCGTACCGAACTACGACAGCGTCTCAACGCCCGAGGGTGGCGAGGCGATCGTGCAGACCGCGATCGACGCGTACGGCAAGGTCGACATCGTGATCAACAACGCCGGCATCCTGCGCGACAAGTCCTTCCACAACATGACGCCCGACCTGCTCAACCCAGTACTCGACGTTCACCTCAAGGGCGCGTTCTACGTGACCCGTCCCGCGTACGTCCATATGCGCGAGCAGGGCTACGGCCGCATCATTAGCACCGCATCGGGTGCCGGCATCTTCGGCAACTTCGGCCAGACGAACTACGGCGCCGCGAAGATGGGCCTCGTCGGATTCACGCGCGTGCTCGCCGTCGAAGGTGCGAAGAACAACATCAAGGCGAACGTGATCGCGCCGGTCGCGAAGACTCGCATGACGGAGGACCTGCTGGGAGCGCTCGCCGACGGTTTGTTGCCCGAGTACGTCACGCCGATCGTCGCGTTCCTCGCCCACGAAGACTGCCCGGTATCGGGCGAGATCTACTCAGTTGGTGGCGGCCACGTTTCGCGCGTGTTCATCGGTGTCACGCCGGGCTACACCAACAAGGAAATGACCGTTGAGAGCATTCGGGACAACTTCGACACGATCCGAGCCGAAGCCGGCTACGAAGTGCCGGGCAACCTCAACGAAGAGATGATGTTGACGCTCAAGGCGCTCAGCTAGTCGTCATGCACGTCGACGTCGTCATCGTTGGAGGCGGCATCGCCGGTAGCGGATTAGGGGCAGTTCTCGCCCGCAACGGGAAGAGCGTTCTCGTACTCGAACGCACAACCGAATACGTAGACAAGGTGCGCGGCGAGTGGATGGCGCCTTGGGGCGTCGCCGATGCCATCAGCACTGGGCTGTACGACGCGCTGGTCGCCGCAGGAGCCGGGCTCAACGCGCGCTTCGTTCCCTACGACGAGTTGATGACGCCCGCCGAGGCAGAGGCATCGACGACGCCGATCACCGGAATGATCGCCGGCGTCGACGGCGCCCTCACGCTCGGACATCCGGCTGCGTGCCGCGCCCTTGACGAACTCGCAAGCTGTTCGGGCGCGACCGTGATTCGCGGCGCCGACGTGTTGGAAGTGTCCGTGGGGTCGTCACCGTCGGTGACGTATGCAGTGGCGGGCGAGCCGCAGACGGTCACGTGTCGCTTGATTGTCGGCGCGGACGGGCGTGAGTCATTCGTGCGCAGGTCGCTCGGAATCGAGCTCGAACGCACGGAGTCGCGTTGTCACATGGGCGGGTTACTGATCGAGAACCTGCGTGACTGGACGATGACCGACTTCATCACCGGCACCGAAGGCGACCGGATCCTGTTTATGTTCCCGCAGCTCGACGGTCGGGCGCGGCTGTATCTCGGCTATCGGTCCGACGACAAGAAGCGGCTCGCGGGCGCCAACAAGGCCGCGGCGTTTCTTGAGGCGTTCGACTGCACGATGATCCCGGACTGCGACCGGATTACGAAGGCGACGCCGGCAGGGCCGTGCGCGGCGTATCCGATGATCGACTCCTGGACCGACACGCCAGCAGTCGAAGGTGCGGTGCTCGTCGGCGACGCGGCCGGCTTTAGTAACCCGCTCATCGGCCAGGGCCTGTCCGTCGCAATGCGCGATCTGCGGCTCGTGAGCGACGCCCTGCTCGCCACCGACGACTGGTCTGTCTCGGCCTTCGACGCGTACGCGGCGGAGCGCAAGGAGCGGATGTTCCGGCTGCGCGTCAGCGTCGAGCAATTCACCGATACGCACATCCCGCTCGATGAGGATCAGCTCGAGACTCGCCGTCGGCGATCCGAGCTCGCGCGTGGGGGAGACATCGACATGTTCATGCTCAACGCGATTCCGATTGTCGGACCCGACGCGGTTCCGCCAACGGCGTTCGCGCCCGAAGTTCGTGAGCGACTGCTCGCCGTTTAGCTACGGGTAAGTGATCGCGGCCGGCGCCGAGGTGCTCGGCAGGCGGGAACTGTCTCCTGCGTAGGCGGCGACATACGACGCCGGACCGGGCAGAGTTTTGCGGATTAGTACGCGACAGCTAGCGACGCCGCTCGCCGTCGATGCGCCACGGCACGAGTGCGAGCCGCCAGCCACGGTGAACTGCACGTTGGCACCGGCAATTGGGGCGCCCGTGTTTGTGGTGAGTGTCGCGGTCATCACAATGTTGTTGAACCAACTACCCGTCTCCGCGGTGACGTCTCGCGCCACGAGCGCCGTTGGGGTGCGAGGCGTGGTCGTGGTGGTCGGACGCGTGGTCGTGGACTTGGGCGTGGTCGTGGTTGTCGGCCGAGTGGTGGTCGTTGGCCGCGTCGTAGTAGTAGCCCGCGTGGTGCTCGTGGTGGCCGGTCGGCTGGTGGTCGTTGCCAGTGTGGTGGTCGTGGTCGGATCGGCAGGACCCGCCGCGAGCAGCGGAGTTGTCCGCAGGCGGAACACCGCGACGTTGGCGCCTGCGGGCGATGGAAGGTTGATCGCGTTGTTGACGAACCCGCCGGCGAGGCCGCAGCCGTTCGAAGTGGGAACTGCGTAGGACCTGTCGGAGACGACCGCCGTGCCGGTTGTCGCGTCGTAGGTCGCGCCGCCGGCGTTGGATGTCTTCAGCGAAGCGAGGTCGATGGGTGCGCTGGCCGAACCGATCGCACACGACGCGCCGAGCTTGGAGGCGTCGAGGTCGATCGCAAGACGCATGCGTAAGTTAAGCGCTCCGGTGCCCGGCACGACCCGTCCCGTCACGCTGTGCGTGGCCCGCGGCGTGATCGTCACGACGCCGTCACCCCCGGCCGCGCTCGACTCGAGGTAGGTGATTGGCAGCACGACTCCGCTCGCTGGGACAGTGATCGTGCCGTCGGGTGCGACCGTGCCGGAGAGTCTCGGGGCTACCCGCGGCTGGTGCCCGCTCTTGACTTCGCTGTCGTCGGTGGCCGACGCGCACTCAGGGTCAGCCGGATAATCGGCTAAAGCGTCGGCGTCGCCGGCTTCGTCCAAGCCGTTTGCGCAGGCTGGAGCGGCCCCGCCTTGGTAACTGCTCGACGTTGAGCCGATCGACAACGACAGGCTCTCAATGGCGAAGACGACCGAACCTGGATTGTCGACTGTCGCGGCCGAGGCGAGAACCGACTGCAGCACGACGGCGGCGCCCAAAACCAGTACTGCCACGGTTGCTGCTAGTCGGCGCATGAGATGCGAGCCTACGGTGTTGCGCCGATGACTGATGTTCTCCACACGCCGCTTTCGATCGGCACGATGACGGTCCGGAACCGGCTGTACCGGGCCCCCGTCCTAGAAGGCACGGGGGACGGGCCCGACGCGGGCGACCAGTACGCCAAGCATTTCGTGGAGAACGCACGCCATGGCGTGGGTCTAATCATCCAAGGCGCTACTTGTGTCACGGAGGAAGGCCGGTCCGGCCCGGGCATGTCCTGTGCTGACACTCGGGACAAGGTGATGCGCTTCGCTCCGATGGTCGACGCCGTGCACAAGGAAGGCGCTCGCATCGTTCTCCAACTAGGCCACGGCGGCCTGTATGCGATCGAGGCATGGCACGAGCCGTATGCCTCGAATCGCAAGGCTCCGCTGGTGGCGCCGTCGTCTGTCCCGTGGCAGCTGCGGGTCGCGTTCCGGGGCATCCCGGTTCACGCCTTGTCCACCGAAGAGGTCCGCGACCTCATTGCGCGTTACGGGCGCATCTCCGCCTGGGCACGTGAAGCCGGGTACGACGGGATCCAACTTGGCAACTCCAACGCGAAGCTGCTCGACCAGTTCCTTTCGCCGTTCTACAACCGGCGCACAGACGAGTTCGGTGGCTCACTTGAGAATCGGGCGCGCATCCTGCGATTGATCCGTGCGTCGGTTGCCGAGCACGCCGGCGACGACTACCCGTGTCTGGTCAAGGTTGCATCGGAGGTCGGAGGGATTCCCGGCACGAAGCACACGTCGTTCGAGGACGCGCTCACGCTTGCTCCGCTCCTCGAGGAGTGGGGCTTCGACGCGCTAACGCCGTGCGAGGTGTCGGCTTTCCCCGACACCACTTTGTGCCGCGGCGGCGTGCCCGATGGCATCTGGACCAACAACGGCATGAAGAACCGGTTGAAGAAAGCGGCTCCGACGCGGCGCAAGCGCGCCGTGCTCAAGCTCGGCGCTTGGTACGGCGGCAAGCGCGCGCCGTTTAAGCCCGTGTGGAATCGCCACCTGTTCTCCGAGATCACCAAGCGCGTCTCGATTCCGGTGTTCGCAGTGGGCGGTATTCGCACAGCGGAGGAGGTCAACCAGATTTTGGAATCGGGCGAGGCGCAGATGGTCGGCATCGGCCGGCCGTTCTACGCGGAGCCCGACTTGGCCGACAAGATCTTGGCCGGCGACCACGGTCCACGCCTGTGTCTCAACTCGAACAAGTGCGTGTCGGCTCAGATGCTCGGGATGCGCGGCGTTTGTTACAACCCGGCGGTCACGAAGGCCGCGGCGCGCTCGAGCTCCTAGTTCGCGGAGTCGCTAGCTACCTTGCCGTCGCGCAACGACACGCGGCGGTGCGCCCGCTCCGCCACCTCGGTGGCGTGAGTGATCAGCACAACGGTGACATCGTCCTCCGTGAGACTGCCGAGCACTTCGACAACCTCGTCAGTGGTAGCGCTGTCGAGGTTGCCGGTCGGTTCATCGGCTAGCAGCACCTTCGGTCGGTTGACGAGGGCGCGTGCGATGGCCACCCGTTGTTGTTCGCCACCCGACAGGCGCGACGGGAGATGGTCGACACGATCACCGAGGCCCATCCGTTGCAGCATGGCTGTGCTGCGGGTTCGCCGTTCCTCCCTACTGACGCCGCGCGGCGCCAACGCGGCGGAGACGTTGTCGAGGGCGGTGAGGGTAGGGATCAGGTTGAAGTGTTGGAAGACGAAGCCGATGGCCTGATTGCGCAGGTCGGTCAGTTCGCTGTCGCCGAGGGTGCCAAGTTCTTGCCCGTCGAGTTCGACCCGTCCCGATGACGCCTGTTCGAGACCGCCGATCAGCTGGAGCAGCGTTGACTTGCCCGAGCCGCTGGGGCCCTCGATCGCGATGAACTCACCGGGTGCGATGGTCAGGTCGATGCCGTCGACGGCGCGGACGTCGCCGCCCCCCGTCTTATAAATGCGGCTGACGTTGTCGAGCAGGTAGCGAGCGGTGGCGTCTGCGGTCACGGTCATCCGAGGTCTCGTAGGGCAACAGCGGGCTGGAGGCGAGAGGCGCGCCATGCGCCGATCGAGCCGGCGAGCACACCACCAAGAAGCGCGAGCACGACGCCGAGCGCGATCGTCGCGGCGTCGACCGGCACCGTGAGGTGCAGAGTGTTGGTCGCTGCCGCGATGGGATCGCTCGCGCCTACTGAGGCCAACAAGCGGGCGGACGTATTCACGGTCGGAACGTTGGCGCTCAGTGTGGGGGAGAACTGCCCAATCGCCGCACCCGCGCCTAGACCGAGGGCGATGCCGGCGACAGCACCGATCGCACTGATGCCGATCGTCTCCACGAGGATCTGTCGCACCACGAGGCGCCGAGGCCAGCCGATCGCACGCAGCGTGCCGATCTCACGCACGCGCTTGCCAACCGATCCGAGTGTGAGCAACGCGGCGAGAGCGAACGCCGCGCCCAGCACGATCACGGCGAGCACGCCGCCGAAACGGTCGGCGAGCTTCTTCGTGTCCTTCAAGCTGCCGGTCACTTGGGCAGCGAGCGACTCGGTGGTCACGACTTGCGCGTCGGGCAGTTCCTTGCGGATCGCGGCGGCGACCTTTTCGACGTCGGCGGCATTGTCGGTTTTCACGAGCACCGTGTTGATGCGGTTCGGTCGACTCGAAAGCTCCTGGAGCGCGGGCAGCGACCAGTAGATGTCGGCCGCGCTGCCTTGCACGGCGGGCTGCACGAGGCCGACAACTTTGTAGGTCTTCTCGTTGACGGTGAGTTCGCTTCCAACGTCGAGGTCGTGCTCGCTCGCATACGGCACGGCCACGAGGATTTCGTCCGTGGCCTTCGCGGCGATGAATCTGCCCTTGGTGACCTGGCTGGCGGTGACGAGGCCTGAGTCCGGGTTCGTCGGGTCGACACCACCGGCGGTGTAGGTGGTTGAGGTGATGTCGGTCTGCGGTGGATTCAACGCCTGCTGGAGCGTGCGCTGCGGGACGGTGAAGCGGGCGATCTGCTGACGGAATCGCTCAGGCAGGCACTCTTCGAACGCGCCTTGGCGCAGCTGGCCGAAGCCACCACCGCCTACTCGCGGAGGATTGCCGTTGGCGTCTGGCGGCGGCGCTTGGATCTCGGTGTTGCCGCCGTCGCTGTTCACGATCGCGCCTTTGTCCTGAAGGCACTGCTGCGTGGCGGCGCGTTCGGCGTCGGTCTGCGGGGCGATCTGCTGCGTTTGTTCGACGGTCTCGCCGCCGGTTTGTATTTCGGCGACTATTGCCGGCACCGTGCCCGTTTGATGCGTGGCGACCATCGTCAGTCCGGCGATTGCGTCTTCGACGCCGTTCATCTTCGCGAGCCGGGTCAGCACCTCCTCATCGAAGGTGAGCCCGGCGGATGCGACGAAGAAATCGTGGGTGAACTTGTCGCCCGGGTTGCCGAGTTTTGAAAGGTCGGTCGTGACCGCCTTGGTCTCTTCGGCGAATTCGTCAGCGTCGTTGCCGAAGCCACCGGGCCCGAACCTCCGCACGCGCGGCGCGGCGTTGTCGTCGGTCGACGACGAGTTCGACGGGCCCGTTTCGACCACGGCACCCTCAGTCGCCGTTCCGGTTGCGTCGTCTGCCTGTCCGCGCGTGACGAGAATGTCCGTGCCGACCGACGACAGCGGAGTGAGCGCTCGGTCCTGCGCGTCGGCCAGTCCTGCGGACGTACCGACAATCGACAAGACGAGCGCGACGCCTGACGCGAGCCCGAGGGCGGTGACCAACGCCCTGCCCTTGCGCCGTTTGAGTTCGCTACCGGCGTACGAAGCTACAAATCCCATGAGGTCGATCCTGCGCGTAGATCGTGGCAGTTACCTTCCGGCAATCTGTGAACTCAGTGTGAATCAAACATCGTCGAGGGGCAGCCGGAGCCAGCTGAGCATTTGCTTCAGCGCGTCGAAGGCGGCGAGCCGCGCCGCGTCCGTGTCCGACGCATCGGCGGCCTCGACCTGTTCCCACATACGGTTCACCATCGAGGGACCGATCTCGAGCAGCGCCGCGCTGCCCGCGCTCGCCCAGCGCGCGAGCACGTAGTGCACGAGGCCACCGACCGGCACGCCGATCGCACTACCCAAGTTGTCGAGCGTCGTCAGCGGATCGGACTGCGCGTACAACACGATGTCGCTCTTGAAGTTGGCGTCGCGATCGTCGGCGGGCCACTCGCCCGTCCACGGCGCTACCCAGACGTCACGTCCGGGCGTCGTCATCGGTGGACGGCGCGCAGCCCGGCCCACGCCAGGTCGGCCACGCGCCCCGCGGCGACGTGAGCGGGCTCGGTGGCGCCCGCGGCTACCCAGCGCCGGCTCGCACCTTCGGCCAGCCCCACTACGGCGTGCGCGAGGAGCAACCGATGGTCACCGTCAAGGTCGGCTGTGATCAACGCCGCGATGAACTCTGCGATCACGGCTTCGACGCGTTCGACGGCCTCGGCGAACTCCTCGTCCCGACGCGACCCGTCACCGAACAACAACACGAACGAACTGTGATGGTCGGCAACGAACTGGAAGTACGCGGTGAGACCGGCTTCGACTTGACGCCGCGGTGAATCGGCCGCGCTCGTAGCTGCGGCGATCGACTCCAGTAGCTGCTTGCCCACGTCGTCGAGCAGCTCGAGGAACAGGGCGCGCTTCGACGCAAAGTGTTGGTAAAGCACGGGCTTCGTGACGCCAGCGGCATCCGCGATGTCGTCCATCGACGTGCCGTGCAGGCCGCGCTCGGCGAACAAACCGAGAGCGGTTTCGACGAGTTGTTGTCGTCGTTCGGCGGCGGGAAGTCGGACAGCCATGTTGTTACTTCACAGTAACCGGGGAGCGGTTTAACGCGTCACACCCCAGGCGTAGGGTGCGCGTCATGCCCAAACGCACCTCACACCCCGCCGGTACTCCGTCCTATGTAGATATCGGAAGTCCCGATGTTGACGCCACCGCCGCCTTCTACAGCGGCCTGTTCGGTTGGAACGTGCAAGACCTCGGCCCTGATGCCGGCGGCTATCGCATGGCGATGCTCGGCGACAGCGCGGCGGCCGGCATCGGCCCAGCGCAAAACCCTGGCCCGCCCTACTGGTGCAGCTACATCACCGTCGATGACGTCGACGTCGCGACCAAGGCGGTCGAGGCCGCCGGCGGCTCGGTCTTGGCGCCTGCGATGGACGTTATGGAGGCCGGTCGCATGGCGGTGTTCATGGATCCCAACGGTGCCGTGTTTTCCGTGTGGCAGCCGGGCCAGAGCATCGGTGCCGACATCGTGAACGAGCACGGAGCGTTTTGTTGGACCGAGCTGAACACGCGCAACTTCGACAAGGCGAAGAAGTTCTATTCAGACGTCTTCGGTTGGAGCTGGTCAGACAACCCCGACTACGGGGAGTTCAAAGTCGGTGACCGCGTGGTCGGCGGCGTCATGCCGATGGGCGAGAACCATCCGCCCGAAGTGCCCGAGCACTGGCTGGTCTACTTCGCAGTTGACGACATCAACGCCTCGATCGCCAAGATCAAGGAACTGGGCGGCACCACGATGATGGAGCCGTTCGAGGCCGGCGGCGTCGGCAAAATGGTCGTGGCAATGGACCCGCAGGGCGCGGCCTTCTCGATCATTCAGATGGGCCAGCCCGGCGACTAGCCCGGTAGGTCCTCCGCGTGGAGTTGGCGCAGTTCGGTGATCGATGGCTCGGCCTTGTCGCGAAGTCGCCAGGCGTGATGGCCGACCGCGGCCTCGAACAGGTTGCGGGCGAACCGCCCGTTGCCGAAGCCTTCGTCGCGCGGTTCGGCGCGTAGGAGTTCGCGGAGCCGGTCCAAGCAACCCGACGTCGGTTCGAAGTCCGAGCCCACAGCGAGCTTGCCGAAGATCGCGACGAGTTCGTCCTCGGTGTAGTCCGGGAAGAGGATCGTCGTGCCGAATCTGCTTTCGAGACCCGGGTTGGTTTCAATGAAGGTCTTCATCTCGTCGGGGTAGCCCGCGACGATCACGACCAACTCGTCGCGGTGGTCCTCCATCGCCTTGACCAGCGTGGACACCGCTTCATTGCCGAAGTCGTCCTCGGCGAGTGCATACGCCTCGTCGATGAACAAGACGCTGCCCATAGCCGACTCGATGACCGCCGCGGTCTTGAGTGCGGTCTGGCCGACGTAGCCGGCGACGAGGCCAGACCGGTCGGTCTCGACTAGCTCGCCCTTGGTAAGCAGTCCGAGCGCGCGGTAGATACCGGCCACGAGGCGAGCGACCGTCGTCTTGCCCGTGCCCGGGTTGCCGACGAACACGAGGTGGCGAGTGACGGTCGGAACCTTCAGGCCCTTTTGCGCCCGCAGGCCGCTCATGCGCAGCAGCGCGGTTTGGCGATGGACCTGCGTCTTCACGTCTTTCAGTCCGACGAGTTCGTCGAGTTCGGCGAGCAACTCCGCGAGGGTCCGCATAGGTGAGGGCACCGATGTCGAGACATTCGTGTTGGCCGCCGCGGCGGCTTTCGCGGCGACGTCCGACGCGACCATCGCGACGCCGGCGGCGCGCAGCTGGGTGCTCGCGGCGAGCCGAGCGGCTTCGACCGACGCCAAGCTCGGGTCCGGATCGAACTCGCATGCTTCGACGGCGAGCCGGCCGAGGGCGATCGCGTACGCCTGAGCCGCAGCCGCGCTGGCTTTCGCCAACAGCTTCTCCAACAGCGGCGTCGCCGCTTCGAGCCACGGCCTGCCCAACTTCACCGCAGCGCCGAAGCCAGAGGACGGGCGACCGAACGCGTCCGACCACGCGAACTCCGCGTCGACAACGTCGGTGCACACTGCGGCCGCAAACGCGGCCGCCTCGTCGCTCACGTCGGCGGGGTCGAGCCCGGCTTTGACGCCGGCTTCCCTAAGCGCGTCCAGCGCGGCGGCGAACTCGCTGTAGGTCAGGAGAACTCAGTACTGAATAACGGAGCGCGCGACTTCGCCGGTCTCCATCGCTTCGAACGCCTCGTTGACCTCATCGATTGAAATGGTGCGGCTGATCAACTCGTCGAGCTTCAGCTCGCCGCTCTTGTACAGCTCGATCAGCTTCGGCACGTCCTTTTGCACGTTGGACGACCCGTACCAGCAACCCTTGATCGTCTTCTCGTTAAGCACGACACCGAGAAAGGCCGGCACCTGAATCATCACGTCCATCTTCGGCACGCCGACGAGGATCGCCTGACCGCCGCGGCGGATCATGTTGATCGCTTGGTCGATCGTGGGGCCAAGGCCGATGACTTCGAACGACACGTCGGCGCCGTGGCCGCCCGTCATCTCCATGACCTGCCCGACCGGGTCGCCCTGCGACGCGTTGATCGTCGCGGTGGCACCGAACTCCTTGGCCATCTGGAGCTTGGTCTCGTTCATGTCGATCGCGATGATCTCGCCCGCGCCCATGATGCGCGCGCCCTGGATCACGTTGAGGCCAACCCCGCCGCAACCGATAACGGCGACGACGTCGCCCTTCTTGATGTTCGCGGTGTTCATCGCCGCGCCGGCGCCGGTGAGCACACCGCAGCCGATGAGCGCGGCAATGCGCATGTCCAGATCGTTCGGGATCTTCACGACGCCCGACTCCGCGATGATTGACACCTCGCCGAAGGTGCCGGCCGCGGCCATCTGCATCAGCGGCGCGCCCTCCGATGTCATGCGAGTCGTGCCGTCAAGCAGCCCACCCGAAGCGAGCGCCGCGTTCGCGTTCTCGCACAGGTAGCCCTGTTCTTTGTTGCAGAAGAAGCAGTCCCCGCACTGCGGTACCCACGAGATCACCACATGGTCGCCTACCGCGACCGAGGTGACGCCTTCGCCGATTTCTTCGATCACACCGGCGCCTTCGTGGCCCAGCACGATGGGCGGCATACAGAACATCGTGCCGTTGAGCATCGACAGGTCGGAGTGGCACACGCCTGAAGCGCCCATGCGGACTTTCACTTCTTTGGCGCGCGGCGCCTCGACTTCGACATCGGTGCGGATGACGA
>Ga0307505_10001647_pt1 | contig 17290 bp, 8 predicted proteins | sample 23_S_MG_FD_202183 | JGI IMG/M metagenome (GOLD analysis project Ga0307505, IMG submission 202183) | Soil microbial communities from Populus trichocarpa stands in riparian zone in the Pacific Northwest, United States - 23_S | ecosystem: Environmental > Terrestrial > Soil > Riparian zone > Trees...
CCGGCGTTCCCCCAACCTCGTTGCGCGACGCGAGTGGCACATGCACGTACAGCGCGGTGTCTTCCACGCCCTTCGCCGCGGCGGGTCCGCTGGTCTGCTGCAGCAGCGCGACGAGCGCCTCGCGCCGCGTGTCCGCGGGGTCAGGCGCGTCGAAGAACGCGCGGTGCAGCAGCGACAGGGCGTCCAGCGGAACGCCGGCCTCGCCGCGCGCTCCCTCGAACGCCCGCTCGAGCACGGCGCGATCCTCGATGCGCACCACCCCCGGCTCCGTCACGTACGTGCGATACACCGGGAGATGCACGATCAGCGCGGCAATCGCACCCGCCGCGTCGGCGACGGTGACGGCGACGTGCGGATCCCTCGCTTCGCTCGGGATGACAGCGGTGGCCCAGGCGTGGAACAGGCGCGCCACCCGCTGAACGTCGGCGCGCAACGCGCCGCGCAGCACGCCGCGCTTGCCATCCCGCTCCACCGCCTCGAATCGCAAGGACGGGTTGTGCCGCAGACCCCGGTAGTTCGCCTCGATCGCGTTGAACCCGGCGGGCACGAGGAGCAGATCCTCCAGGTCGTTCAGGAAGTCATATCCGGTGGTGCCGTCCACCGGCCACTCCGCCGGGAGCCGTTCGTCCAGGGACAGGATCTTCTCGACGAAGAGCGGGAATGGCTCAGGCGCGTCGGCATGGCGGCGGGCATCCACCGCGGCGCGCAGCGTTGCCAGGTACCACGACGGATCGCGCAGGCCATCCACATGGTCCACGCGCAGGCCGTCGAGGATCCCCTGCTGCACCCACTCGAGGATCCGGCGGTGCGTGCCCGTGAACACCTCCTCCGTCTCCATCCTCAGCGCGACGAGGTCGCTGACGTCGAAGAAGCGGCGGTAGTTGATCGAGTCCGGGACGCGCCGCCAGTGCGCGAGGCGGTACGGCTGCGCATCGAGCAGGCGCGCCAGGCGCCGGCGTCCCTCCGCGCCGCTGGCCCAGTCCTCGGCCGCCGGCCGCCCCGCGGGATCGAGCTGCGCCAGCTGGATCTCCTTCGGCAAGGTCGCGCCAGCGAGCGGGAAGGTCTGGTTGAAGTAGGCGATGCGTGCGCCGCTGTCCCGGACGTGCAGGCGGATCTCGCCACGCTCCAGCACGCGCGGCAGCTCGTCGCCCAGCACTGGCAGGACCACCTTGCCGTCCGCCCCGGGCGCGTCCCAGTCGATGTCGAACAGCGCCGCGTGGCGCGACGACTGCCCTCGCTCCAGCACGTCGTCCCAGTACGGATTCTCCGCGCTCGCCGACATGTGGTTGGGCACGATGTCGAGCACGATGCCCATGCCGCGCGCGTGCAGCTCCGCGGCGAGCGACCGGAGGTCGTCTTCCGTGCCGAGCTCCGGGTTCAGCCGCGCGTGATCCACGACGTCATACCCGTGCGTGCTGCCGCTCTTGGCGGCGAGCAGGGGCGAGAGGTAGAGATGCGACACGCCCAGCTCGTGCAGGTACGGCACGCGCGCGCGCACCGCCTGGAGCGGGAAATCGCGGGTGACCTGCAGCCGGTAGGTCGCCAGGAGGCGTCGCGGCATCAGTCCTTGCCTCGGCGCGCGGAGCAGCCGAGCGCGGCGTCCGCCTCCGGGCGCCACGCCACGGCCTCGATCGTCGCGCTGTTGCGGCGCTGCCAGCTCGGATAGCGGTCGGTCCCCACGCCGGGGACGTTCACGGGATCGCGCTCACCGAGGACATCATCGTATGAGACGCCCACGAGCCGCGCGCGCGTGCCGCACAGGAAATCGTGCACGCCGGCGGCGAGCCGCTGCGGGAACGATGCATCCGTCGCGGCGCTTGGCTTTACCCGGGCGCGCTGAAGCAGCGATTGCCGCTCCCGCTCCCGCTCCGCCTGCGCCGCCCGGTGTTCCGCCGCGGTGCGCACGAGCCCCACCGACCGGCGGATCTCGAGGTCGCGCCCGTCCCAGAATCCCGCCAGCGGCGCCATGTCGTGCGAGTTGGCCGTGGCGAGCGCCAGCTCGGGATACCGCGACGCAGGCCTGAACGCACTTCCCTCCTTCTCGAAGTACAGGACCTTCGAGGACAGCACCCCCCACTTCCTCATGGCCGGCGGCACCTCCGCCGGCACCGTGCCGAGATCCTCGCCAACCACCAGCGCGTCGTGACGCACGCTCTCCAGGGCGAGCACGCCGAGCAGGTCGGCCGCGGGGAAGCGCACGTACGCGCCATCGAGCCCGGTGCCGCCATCGGGAACCCAGAAGCTCCGGAACAGGCCCATGACGTGGTCGATGCGCAACGCCCCCGCGTGGTCGAACGCCCGACGCAGCAGCTGCACCCAGTAGCGATAGCCCTGCGCGCGGAGCGCGCGCGGATCCATCGGTGGCAATCCCCAGTTCTGGCCGATCGACGAATAGGGATCGGGAGGCGCCCCGATCGACGCGCCGGACAGGAAGAGGTCGGGATAGCTCCAGGTATCGCTTCCGCCGGGGTTCGTGCCGATCGCGAGGTCCTGATACATGCCGATGCGCATGCCCACCGCCCGCGCGCGCGCCGCGACGCCGGCCAGCTGGCCATCGAGCGCGAACTGCACCCACCGATGGAAATCCACCTGCTCGGCATGCGCGTCGCGGAACGCGGCAACGGCGCCTGACTCGGGGTTGCGCATCGGCTCCGGCCAGCCGCGCCAGTCGGTGGACCCCGAGGCTTCCGCGATCGCCATCCAGGTGGCGTAGCGCGTGAGCTCGGGCTCGCGGGCGCGCACGAACGCCTCGAACCCGGCGCGCTCGTTGGCGCGCCCGGCAAAGATGCGGTGCGCCTCACGCAGCGCCGCTTCCTTCACGCGCAACACGCCCTCGTAGTCCACGTGCGAGCGCGCGCGCAAGGTCTCGATGGCCGGGCGCGACGACGCCAGCAGCGCGCGTCCCGCCTCCGTCTGCGACAGCTCCGGGAGCCCGTCCACATCCATATAGATGTGGTTCCGGAACAGCCGGCTCACCGGGCTGTAGGGGCTGATGTCCGTGCCGCGGTTGAACAGCGCGTGCAGCGGGTTCACCCCCACGAACTCCGCGCCGCGCGCGGCTCCCCATTCCACGATCGCCGCCAGCGAGGCGACGTCCCCGATCCCCCAGTCTTCCTCCCGCCGCACCGCGTAGAGGTTCGCGACGATCCCGAAGACGCGTTCGCCGCCGAGCAGCACGTCCGGCGTGGTGCATCGCGACGGCACGACGATGAGCGATTGCTCGCCCTCCACCTCGCGGCCGCCTGCCGACAGCGTGACGCGCAACCGATGGTATCCGTAGGGAAGCGTCGCGGGGAGTCGCAGCGCACCCGTGCCGCGCACCCGCCCTTCCACGGTCCATGTCGCCCCGCCCTCCTCGGTGACGGTTGCCCGCGCGCGCGCTGGCCCCGCCGTGAGCGTGGTCGGGACGCGGATGGGAATCCGTCGCGCTGCCGCGCCATCCCGCTCCACCACGCGCACGACGGGAACGATCGCGGACGCGTCCTCGTGATCGAGCTCGGACAGCCACCCGCGCGCCGCGTCCTCCGTGGGCGCGTCGAACCCCATGACCGCGAGCAGGGTCTCGCGCGTGGCGTCCGTGGTGCGTCGCGTGAACCTGCCGGTCTGGTCCAGGTACTCGGGAAGAATCCCGAGCCGCTCCGCGAGCTCGCGAAGCCGCGGCCGCCGGCCCGCGTTGCGCGTCTCCCTCACCCGCGCGCAGGGGCGAGCACGAGCACGCCGAGCGGGGGAAGGGTGAGCTCGATGGACTGCTGGAACCCGTGAAAGGGAGCCGGATCCGACGCGACCGCCTCCCGCGTTCCCACCCCGCTCCCGCCCCAGGTGGCGGCGTCGGAGTTCAGGATCTCGCGGTATTCGCCGCTGGAGGGCACGCCGATGCGGTAGCTCGCCCGCGGTACCGGCGTCAGGTTCATGATGACGACGGCGTGGCGCTCGCCGTCGCGTCGCACGAACGCGAGCACCGAGTTCTCGCGATCGTCGGTGCTGATCCAGCTGAATCCCTCCCAGTCCGCGTCATGGCGCCAGAACTCCGGCCGCTCGCGGTACAGCGCGCCAAGCCGCGCGACGTACTCGAAATGGCGCGCCCGCTGCGGATCGTCCCGCAACAGATCCCACTCGAGGCTGGCGTCGTGGTTCCACTCGCTCCACGGCGCGAGCTCGGTGCCCATGAAGAGCAGCTTCTTGCCAGGGCGGAAGAGCATGTACGCGAGCAGCACGCGCAGGTTCGCGAACTTCTGCCACTCGTCCCCGGCCATCTTGTTGAGCAGCGATCCCTTGCCGTGCACCACCTCGTCGTGCGAGAGCGGCATCACGAATCGCTCGGTGTACTCGTAGATCATCGCGAACGTCAGCTGGTCGTGGTGCCAGCGGCGATGGACGGGATCTTCGGCGAAGTACTTCAGGGTGTCGTGCATCCACCCCATGTTCCACTTGAAGCCGAAGCCCAGGCCGCCCTGCTGGGTGTCGGTGGTGACGCCGGGCCAGGCAGTGCTTTCCTCCGCGATGAGGCAGCAGCCGGGATGCTCGTGCCGCACCGTGTCGTTGAGGCGCTTGAGGAACTCGATGGCCTCGAGGTTCTCGCGCCCGCCGTGGCGGTTGCGCATCCACTGGCCGGGCTCGCGGCTGTAGTCGAGATACAGCATGGACGCGACGGCGTCCACGCGCAGGCCGTCGGCGTGAAACTCCTCCAGCCAGAACAGCGCGTTGGCGATGAGGAAGTTCACCACCTCCGCGCGACCGTAGTTGAAGATCAGCGTGCCCCAGTCCGGGTGCTCGCCCAGCCGCGGATCCTCGTGCTCGAACAGCGCCGAGCCGTCGAAGCGGCGCAGCGCGAAGTCGTCCCTGGGGAAATGCGCCGGCACCCAGTCGAGGATCACCCCGATGCCGTGCTCGTGCATCGTGTCCACGAAGAACCGGAAATCGTCCGGGGTGCCGTAGCGGGACGTCGGCGCGAAGTATCCGGACACCTGGTATCCCCAGGAGCCGTAGAAGGGATGCTCCATCACCGGCAGCACTTCCACGTGCGTGAAGCCGAGATGCCGGACGTGCTGCGCGAGACGGGGCGCGATCTCGCGGTATGAGAGCGGACGGTTTCCCTCCTCCGGGACGCGCGCCCAGGAACCGAGGTGCACCTCGTAGGCGAGCATCGGCTCGCGACGCAGGTCCCTCCCGTCGCGTCGCGTCATCCACTCGCCATCCCTCCACCGATACGCCGAGCCCCACGGCTCCACGATGGACGCGGTGCCCGGATGCTGCTCGAGCTTGAAGGCGAACGGATCGGTCTTCACGCGGATGTCGCCCTGCTGCGTGACGATCTCGTACTTGTAGAGCGCGCCGGCGCCGATGCCCGGGATGAAGAGCTCCCACACCCCCGAGGATCCGAGGGCCCGCATGGGATAGACGCGGCCGTCCCAGCGGGAGAAGTCGCCGACGATGCTGACGCGCTGCGCCGTGGGCGCCCACACCGCGAACGCCACCCCCTCGACGCCGTCCACGGTCATGGGGTGTGCCCCGAGCTTCTCCCACAGGCGCCGGTGGGTTCCCTCGTTGAAGAGGTGCAGGTCCATGTCGCCGATGGTCGGCAGGAACCGGTAGGGATCGTCCTGCTCCCAGGCAGTGCCCTCGGCGGAGCGAAGCCGGATGCGGTAGCGCAACGGGAGTGACGCGCCCGGCACGAGCGCGGTGAACGCGCCGTCCCGCACACGCTCCATGGGCACCGACCGGCCATTCTCCAGCAGCACCTCGGCCGCCTGCGCGTCGGGGTGCATGGTCCGGATGACGACGCCGTCGCCATGCGGGTGCGCACCGAGCACGGCGTGAGGATCGTGGTGGCGGCCGTCGAGGAGGCGGTCAAAGACCGCGGCGTTTGTCCGCTCCGAAGGAGCGGCAGTTCCCTCGCGTTTCTTAGGCACTTCCCTCTCTCCTCGCGGCATCGTCCGCGCTGCGCGACGTCGGGCTCACCGCGAGGCGGCGGTCGCGGCCGTGGCGCAGCAACACCAGCGAGTACGGCAAGAGATGGACGCCTGGCGACTCGAGCACGGTGAGCTCCGAGCGCGCGGTGTTCACGAGCTCGGCCCACATCCCGCGCTCCTCCAGCTCCGGCAGGCAGAAACTGACCGGCTCCGGTGAGTTGGAGAGGATGAGCAGGAGGTTGTCGTCCTCCACGCTGTGGCCACGCTCGTTCATCTCGTCGGTGGCGAACCCGTTGATCAGCATGGCGAATGCCGTGAGCTCGCCGCTGCGCCAGTCGTGCTCGGTGAGCTCCTGCCCGTCCGCCCGCAGCCACGTCACGTCCTTCATCCCGCTCTCCTGCACCTCCTCGCCGCGAAAGAAGTGCCTCCGGCGCAGCGCCGGGTGCGCCTGGCGGATGGCGAGGATGCGGCGCGTGAACTCGAGCAGCTCGCGCCGCCGCCAGTCCAGGTCCCAGTTCACCCAGGTGAGCTCGTTGTCCTGCGCGTACGCGTTGTTGTTCCCCTTCTGCGTGCGCGCCACCTCGTCGCCGTGCGACAGCATCGGCACGCCCTGCGAGAACGCCGTGGTGGCGAGAAAATTCTTCATCACGCGGAACCGGTAGTTCAGGATCTCCTCGTCCCCGGTCTCTCCCTCCACGCCCCAGTTGCGGCTGATGTTGTCGTCGTGGCCGTCGCGATTGTCCTCGCCGTTGGCCTCGTTGTGTTTCTGCTCGTAGCTCACCAGGTCGTGGAGCGTGTATCCGTCGTGTGCGGTGACGAAGTTGATGCTCGCGTACGCGCCCCGATCGCTCCAGCTGTAGATGTCGGAGGACGCCGAGAGCCGGGATGCCATCTCGCCCACGTGCCCGCGGTCCCCGCGCCAGAAGTGCCGCACGCTGTCGCGGAACTTCCCGTTCCACTCCGCCCAGCGCACGGGGAAGTTGCCCACCTGGTATCCGCCCGGCCCCACGTCCCACGGCTCGGCGATGAGCTTCACGGTGGAGAGCGTCGGGTCCTGGTGGATGATGTCGAAGAACGCGGAGAGCCGGTCCACCTCGTAGAGCTCGCGCGCGAGCACGGGCGCGAGGTCGAAGCGGAACCCGTCCACGTGCATCTCGTTCACCCAGTAGCGCAGCGAGTCCATGATGAGCTGGATCGTGCGCGGGTGCTGCATGTTCAGGCTGTTGCCCGTGCCCGTGAAGTCGGTGTAGAAGCGCGGGTTGTCCGGCTGCAGGCGGTAGTACGACGTGTTGTCGATGCCGCGGAAGGCGAGCGTCGGGCCGAGGTGATTGCCTTCGCCCGTATGGTTGTACACGACGTCGAGGATCACCTCGAGCCCCGCCGAGTGCAGCGTCTTCACCATCGACTTGAACTCGTACACCTGGTTGCCGAGCCCCTTCGCCGCATAGCGGACATCGGGCGCGAAGTACCCGATGGAGTTGTACCCCCAGTAGTTCGTGAGCCCGCGCTCGGCGAGGTGACGGTCCACGACGAACTGGTGCACGGGCAGCAGCTCGATCGCGGTGACCCCGAGCGACGTGAAGTACTCCAGCATCGGCTCGGAGCAGAGCCCGAGGTAGGTGCCGCGCAGGTGCTCGGGCACCGCCGGGTTGCGCATCGTCATGCCCTTCACGTGCGCCTCGTAGATGATCGTGCGGTTCCACGGGACGCTGAGCGGCTTGTCGTCCTCCCAGGTGAAGGCGGAGTCGATCACCACCGACTTCGGCACGCGCGACGCATCGTTGTCCGACGTGGGCTCCGTATCGTCGAGCGCACTGCCGATCTTGTAGGCGAAGAGCGCATCGCTCCAGCGGATCACGCCCGTCAGCGCCTTGGCGTAGGGATCGATGAGCAGCTTGGCGGGGTTGAAGCGATGTCCCGCGGCGGGATTGTATGGCCCGTGCACGCGGTACCCGTAGAACTGCCCCGGACGCGCGTCCGGCAGGTAGCAGTGCCAGACCTGATCCGTGCGCTCGCGCATCCACACCTTGTGGCGCTCCGTCGCGTCCTCGGCGCGGTCGAAGAGGCAGAGCTCCACGGACGTGGCGTTCTCCGAGAAGAGCGCGAAGTTGACGCCGCCGCCGTCCCAGGTTGCCCCGAGCGGATACGGTTGTCCGGGCCAGACTCTCATTGGCTGGAGGCTCTCGGCTCTCGGCTCCCGGCCAGTGCGGCGATGCCGCGCTCGGGGATCCACGCCCAGTCGGGGCGGTGGTCGAGCTCGTACTGGAGCTCGTAGTAGGCCTTCTCGATCTCGAACAGCCGGATCAACGCGTCGGCGTGCACGCGCGAACGCGGCAGGATGGGCCTCGGCTCTCGGCTCTCGGCTCTCGGCTTCTGGCCTTCGGCTCTCGGCTGTCGGCTCTCGGCGAAATAGCCGTGCAGGAAGGCATTCCGCACCGTGGTCTCCCAGGTTGAGGCGCGTGCGGTCTGCTCACTGGACGCCGAAAGCCGAGAGCCGGAAGCCTTACCTGATCCAACCGCTGCAGCGTACGCAAACGATCGCAGCATCCCCGCGACGTCACGAAGGGGTGAATGCGCCGAGCGACGCTGCTCGAGCGTGCGCGAGGGCTCGCCCTCGAAGTCCACGATGAGGAAGGCGCTCGTCACCGACCGAAGCACCTGGCCCAGGTGATAGTCACCGTGGATCCGGATCCGCGCGCCGGCGTCACCGCCAACCTCCGCCGCGAGGCGTCGGATGCGCCGCTCGACGTCGCCCGCGTCGCTCTCGCGCTTCGCCGTCCGCAGCGCGCGACGCATCGTCTCGACGGTGGCGTCGGTCCATGCGTCCAGGTCCTCCGCGCCGGCATCGTTCCGCGCGAACGGCGACCCGGGATCTCCCGACGCAAGCGCCTCGTGCATCTCACGCGTGATCGCGCCGATCCGTTCGGCTTCCGCGGTGAATGACGCGGGCGTTCCGTCGGGTTCGGCCAGCCAGTCCCAGAGGCACTCGAGCGCGTGGCTCCACGCATCGGTGGCTCCGGGCACGAGCTCCTGGAGCATCCCGCCCACCCACGCGCCCTGGCCGTCCGTGAAGTGAACGCTGCCGAGCAGGGCGGGAGTATGGATGAAGCGACGCTCGATGGTGAGGAAGCGCGTGACCTCGAGGTCGGGGTGCACGCCGGGCGCCACGCGCCGGAACAGCTTCAGCATGGCCTGCGTGCCGACCACGAGCGACGAGTTGCTCTGTTCCGCCGTGGACAGCCGGATCGTCGCGTCGGCCGGCACCTTGAAGGGCGCCTCGCTCTCGCTCTGGATCACCCATCGCACGCCCTGGTCCTCGAAGGTGCAACCGGCCGCGAAGGCGTCCACGAGGCCGCGGCGGAACGCGTCGGACTCGAGCGCATCGGCGAAGTCGCGATCGCCTTCATGCAGGAAGAGCTGGTAGTGCACGGGCTCCTTCGCGTCCACACGCGCGCGCGCCACGACGAAGCGCTCGTCGCTGTCGGGCCATTGCACGGGGATGGCATCGGCGATCCGCGCGGCGATCGCTCCCGACTTGTCGCCGAACCAGCGGCGCGCGGTGAGGTACTCGAGCAGGCCCTGGTCGCCCTTCCCTGACCCCTGATCCCTCACCCCTGAACCCTCTACCCTCATCTCGGCACCTGGTCCGCCGGAAGGATCCGGAACCAGAGGAAGTTGTGCGGGCCGAGCGTGAGCAGGTACGGCAGCTGGCCGACGGGGGGAAATGCGATGCGCCCCCAGAGCTCGAGCGGCACATGGCCCGCGAACTCGCGCAGGTCCAGCTCCACGAACTGCGCGAAGCGCGACAGGTTGTTGACGCAGAGGATCACTTCGCCGGCATACCGCCGCAGGAACACGAGCACGCGCCGGTTGTTGGGGTCCAGCGCCTCGAAGGTTCCGCGGCCGAACGCCTTGTACTGCTGGCGCACCTTCACCAGCCGGCGCATCCAGAGCAGCAGCGACGTCGGGGTGCGCTCCTGTGCCGCGACGTTCACGCTGTGATAGCTGTAGGGCGGGTCGGCGATGACCGGCGAGTACAGGGCCGCCACCTCGGCGTCGGAGAACCCGGCGTTCCGGTCGCTGTTCCACTGCATCGGCGTCCGCACGCCGTTGCGATCGCCGAGATAGACGTTGTCGCCCATCCCGATCTCGTCGCCGTAGTAGATGATCGGCGTGCCCGGGAGCGACATCAGGAGCGCGTTCATGATCTCCATCTGGCGCCGCCCGTTCTCCATGAGGGGCGCGAGGCGCCGCCGGATGCCGACGTTGATGCGCATGCGGCTGTCGCGGGCGTACTCGCGATACATGTAGTCGCGCTCGTCGTCGGTCACCATCTCGAGCGTGAGCTCGTCGTGGTTGCGCAGGAAGATCGCCCACTGGCAGTCGTTCGGGATGTCGGGCGTCTGGCGCATGATGTCCACGATGGGCGTGCGATCCTCCTTGCGGAGCCCCATGTACATCCGCGGCATCACCGGGAAGTGGAAGGCCATGTGGCACTCGTCGGACTCGCCGAAGTACGCGCGCACGTCGGTGGGCCACTGGTTCGCCTCGGCCAGGAAGATGCGGCCCGGGAACTCGTCATCCAGCACGCGACGCAGCGACTTCAGCACCTCGTGCGTTTCCGGGAGGTTCTCGCAGTTGGTGCCGTCGCGCTCCACGAGGTACGGAATCGCGTCGAGGCGCAGCCCGTCCACCCCGAGCCGGAGCCAGAAGCGCATGACGTTCTTCAGCGCGTCGAGCACCTCGGGGTTGTCGAAGTTCAGGTCGGGCTGGTGGCCGAAGAAGCGGTGCCAGAAGAACTGCTGCGCCACCGGATCCCACGTCCAGTTCGACGTCTCGGTATCGGTGAAGATGATGCGCGTGCCTGCGTAGCGATTCGGGTCGTCGCTCCACACGTACCAGTTGCGCTCCGGCGACCCCTTCGGCGCGCGCCGCGCGCGCTGGAACCACGGGTGCTGGTCGGAGGTGTGGTTGATCACGAGCTCGGTGATCACGCGGATGCCGCGCGCGTGCGCCGCCGCCATGAACTCCTTGAAGTCGTCGATCGAGCCGTAGGTCGGGTTGATGGACTCGTACGACGCGATGTCGTAGCCGTCGTCCTTCAGCGGCGACGGGTAGAACGGCAGCAGCCAGATGACGTTCGCGCCGAGCTGCTGGATGTAGTCCAGCCGCTGGATCAGTCCCTTGAAGTCCCCGTAGCCGTCCGCGTTCGCGTCCCGGAAGGACTTGATGTGGAGCTGGTAGACCACCGCGTCCTTGTACCACAGGGGGTCTTGATCGGGCTCTCGGCTCTCGGCTCTCGGCTCGCGGCTTGTGTCATCCCGAGCATCGCGAGGGATCTGCACTTTATTCATCGTTCGACGCGCAGGATGTGCGCGACCTGGTCGGTGGGGTCGAGGCGGACGTAGTTGCGGCTGCCGGTCCACGTGTACTTCGTGCCCGTGAGCAGGTCGTGGACGACGTAGGGCTGGTCCGGGGCAATCCCCATGTCGGCGATGGGCACGTGCACCATGCTCGCCTGGACTGCATGAGGATCCAGGTTGACTGCAATCAGGAGGTCGGCGTCGGTAATAGCGGCCTTTTCCGATGACCCCGTCCTGACGTCTGACGTCAGACGTCTGACTTCAGGAGTGTCCGCTCCGAATCTCTCCGTATTACCAGCGTTCGCCGCCTTTCTATAGAAGAGCACCCGCTCATTCTCCGAATGGTGAAACGTCAGGTTCCCGAAGCGCTGGAGCGCGGGGTGCTCCCGCCGGATGGCGTTGAGCCGCGCGATCTCGTCGCTGATGTTCCCCGCGGCGGTCCAGTCCCGCACCCTGATCTGGTACTTCTCCGAGTCGAGGTACTCCTCGCTGCCCGGCTTCACGGGCACGTTCTCGATCAGCTCGTAGCCGGCGTACATCCCCCAGAGCGGCGAGAGCGTTCCCGCGAGGATGGCGCGCGCGCGAAACGCGGGACGCCCACCGTCCACGAGGTACTCGTTGAGGATGTCCGGCGTGTTGACGAAGAAATTGCCGCGGAAGTAGTCGGTGACCGGCGGCGTGTTCAGCTCCGTGCAGTAGTCGCGCAGCTCCCACGAGGTGTTCTTCCACGTGAAGTACGTGTACGACATCGTGAAGCCGAGCTTCGCGAGGCTCTTCATCCGCTTGGGACGCGTGAACGCCTCCGCGAAGAAGATCGTGCCGGGGTACGCGGCCTGGATGTCGGCGATCACCCACTCCCAGAAGGCGAGCGGCTTCGTGTGCGGGTTGTCCACGCGAAAGATCGTGACCCCGTGCTCGATCCAGTGCGCGAGAACGTCGCGGCACGCCTCCCACAGCGCGCGGCGATCGTCGCACCAGAAGTTGATCGGGTAGATGTCCTGGTACTTCTTCGGCGGGTTCTCGGCGTAGGCGATGGTGCCGTCCGACCGCTGGTGGAACCAGTCGGGATGCGCCTTCACCCAGGGATGATCCGGTGAGCACTGGAGCGCATAGTCCAGGGCGACCTCGAGCCCCTGCTCGCTGGCCGCCTTCACGAACGCGTCGAAGTCGCCGAGCGTGCCGAGGTCCGGGTGAACGGCGTCGTGCCCGCCATCCTCGTTGCCGATCGCCCACGGGCTGCCCACGTCGCCCGGCTCGGGCGTGAGCGTGTTGTTCTTCCCCTTGCGGAAGGTGCGCCCGATCGGGTGAATCGGCGGCAGGTACACGACGTCGAACCCCATGCGCCTGATGCGCGGCAGCTCCTTCACCGCCGTGCGAAAGGTGCCGTGCCGGCCGGAGGGATCCGTGGAGCGCGGGAAGAACTCGTACCAGGAGCCGAAGCCGGCCGCCGGGCGGTCCACCACGATCACCAGCTCGCGGCCGTGGCGGGTGAGGTCGCGCGGGAGGAAGTGCTCGCGCAGGAGCGACGCCAGCTCGGGGTCCAGCGCGCGGCGGATGACCGCGTCGGTGGGAGTGTCACCGGCGGTGTCGAACACCTTCGCGGTCTGGGTGAGGGACGCCCGGGCCGGGCCCTTCTTCGCGCGGCGCGCTGCCGCCTTCACGATGAGCGCCGCCTCCATGAGCTCCACGCGGACGTTCACCCCCGCATCGACCTTCTTGCGGAAACCGCCGCGCCAGGTCTCCCAGGCGTCGGTCCACGCTTCGACCGTGAAGTGCCAGCGTCCGACGCGGTCCACGGTGAGCTCCGCGTGCCAGCGATCCTCGTCGGCAGCGTACTCCATCGGGATGGCATGCGCGGCCTCGCCGGGCGCGCGGACCACGACGTGGGCGGCGACGGCGTCGTGCCCGTCCTTGATGATGTCGGCGCCCACGCGCACGACATCGCCCACGATGCGCTTCACCGGATAGCGCCCGCTATCGAGCTCCGGCGCAACACATTCGATGGTCAGCTGGCTCAGGCCGCGCGTGGGAGAGCGGCGGTCGGTCTTTCGTTCTGGCACGGGGGGTCGCGTTACTGCAAGACTTTGGCCTGTGAGTAGCGGGGGCTTGAGACAAGAGAATGGGGGCTGAAGTCCCCAAGACTCCAGCCCCCAGGCTCCAGCCTCGAAGCTCCCGCTACGGCGTCAGCTTGATCATCTCCGCCGGCACCTTCACCGCGCCGATCGTTCCGGCGTCCGTGCCGAACCAGATCTCGCGCGTGGCCCGGTTGAACGTCATGTGGCGCACGGTGTTCCGCTCGGCGCCGTTGCTCAGCACCGGGAAGTTCGCCACCCACTGCTTCGTCTTCGTATCGAAGGCCACCATCCGGTTGGGCTGTACGCCCGTCTCCACCATCCAGATGCGGTCCTTGTCGTCCTGCGCATGCGCGTACGGCTGCGACGCTGCGCCCGACGGCATCGGATACTCCGTCCACTTGCCGGTCTTCGGGTCGAGGTGGTTCAGGAACCCGCGGTAGTCGCCGGCCCAGAGCTGCCCGTCGGAGGTGATCGCGATGCGGCGGGCGCGCATGCGCGAGTCCGGGTGCGCCCACTCGGTGTACTCGAGCGTCTTCGGGTCGATGGACGCGATCTTGTTCGTCGCCCACAGGTTGAAGTACGGACGGTTGTCCTTGTCGAACACCACGCCGTAGGGATTCGTGCGCGCCTCTCCCGGCGGGCGCCACAGCCTGATCTCGCCCGTCTTCGTATCGATGCGTCCGATGCGCTGCGACTGCTGGGCGCTGAACCAGCCAATCCCGTCTGGCGTGAAGATCAGGGTGTGTGGATCACGCACCGTGGTGTCCGGCATCATGTAGTTCGTCAGCTTGCCGGTCTCGGGATCCAGCTTCACCAGCCTGCCATTGCGGTTGCCGGTGAACCAGACGCCGCCCTGATGATCCAGGACGATGTTGTGCGGGTTCGTGCCCGCGTCGATCTCGTAGCGCTTGAACTCGCCCGAGCGGGGGTCGAGGTAGGCGATGTAATTGCCCGTCTGGCCCACGAACCAGACTCTGCCACTCTGGTCCTGGATCGGGTCCCGGGGGCGGGTTCGCTCCCACGGCACCGTCCACTCCTTTGGCTCGAGCGGACCCTGGGCGAACGCGGGGACGGCAGCCGTAACTCCAAGCAAGGCAACGCGTAAGGCTCTCATGGTGTCTAACCGTTCGTCTGAAGGGTTCACGTAGTATACGAACAGCGGGCGGACAGGGTTGAATCCCTTCGACTCCCAGCCCATCCTCAGGGTTCCCATTTCGGTCTTCCACCCACAGGTGCCATGCGTCTTCAGTTCACACGCACCCTCGTGTTCGCCGCCGCCGCGCTGGCCGCAGCGACACCCGCCGCCGCGCAGCGCCAGCAGGCGAACCGCGCGAGCGACGCGATCAACATCCCCTTCGAGCGGTATCAGCTGCCGAACGGGCTCACCGTCATCCTCGCCCCGGACCACAGCACGCCGCGGGTCGCGGTGGACGTCTGGTATCACGTCGGCTCGAAGAACGAGGTCGTGGGCCGCACCGGCTTCGCGCACCTCTTCGAGCACGTCATGTTCACGGGCTCGGGCCACGTGCCCTACGGGCTCCACGACCGGCTGACGCAGGGCGTGGGCGGTGACAACAACGGCTCCACGAGCAGCGACCGCACGAACTACTACGAGAACATTCCCTCGAACTACCTCGAGACAGCGCTGTGGATGGAAGCCGACCGCATGGGCTTCCTGCTCGACAAGCTCGATTCCGCGAAGTTCGCCGCGCAGCGCGACATCGTGCAGAACGAGCGGCGCCAGGGCGTGGACAACCAGCCGTACGGGCGAGCCGGCGAGATCCTCACCGTCGCCACGTACCCGGCCGACAACCCGTACTCGTGGCCGATCGTCGGCTACCTCGCCGACCTCCAGGCCGCGTCGCTCGAGGACGTGAAGAACTTCTTCCGCCTCTACTACGCGCCCACGAACGCCACCGTCGCCATCGTCGGCGACTTCGAGCCTGCGCAGGCCAGGGCGTACGTGGCGAAGTACTTCGGCGGCCTGCCGCGCGGCAAGGCGATCACGCGTCCCACGGTGCAGCCGCCGCGGATCACGAACGAGAAGCGGCTCGTGTACGAGGATCGCGTGCAGATCCCGCGGCTCTACATGCGCTGGCCCACGGTGGGCATGAAGCACGGCGACGACGCCGCGCTCAGCGTGCTCGGCGAGATCCTCACCGGCTCGCGCACCGCGCGCCTCACGAGGACGCTGGTCTATGACAAGCAGGTGGCCGCCGCCGTCGGCGCGGGGCAGTCGAGCCGCGAGCTGATCGGCGACTTCGGCATCAGCGTCACGCCGCGGCCGGGCAACACGCTCACGAGCATCGAGGCCACCATCGACTCGGTGATCGTGCGCCTCAAGCACGAGGGCCCGAGCGCCGAGGAGATCCAGCGCGCGCTGGCGGGGCTGGAGTTCGAGTTCGTCTCGGGACTGCAGTCGAACCTCGGCAAGGCGGAGATCCTCCTCACCGGCTCCGTGTACTTCAGCGATCCCGCGTACTACAAGAAGGAGTACGCGAGCCTCAAGGCCGTGACGGCCGCGGACGTCAAGCGCGTCGCGAACACCTACCTCGGCCAGGGCCGGGTGGTCCTGAGCATCGTCCCGCAGGGGAAGACGGACCAGGCGTCGAGGCCCGAGTCCAGCACCCGCGTCACCGTGGCTCCTGACGGCGCCCGCTACATCATGGAGACCAAGTGATGAACACGACCCAGTCATCCCGAGCGCAGCGAGGGATCTGCAGTTTCTCGGCGACACTCTTCCTCGTCGCGCTTACCGCGACGCCGCTGGCGGCGCAGGCCCGGCAGACCGCGAAGCTCGACCGCACGAAGGTGCCGGAAGCCGGACGCACCCCCGAGCTGCGCGTGCCCGCATGGTCGAAAAGCCGGCTCGCCAATGGCGCGGAGTTCGTCTTCTCGCAGAAGGCGGGACTGCCCCTCGTGTCGGTGACCATCAGCTTCGTCGGCGGCTCGCTCCAGCACGAGGATCCGGCGAAACTCGGCACGGCCGCGTTCACCGCGCAGATGCTGAGCGAGGGCACCACCACGCGCAGCGGCGACGACCTGTCGAACGCGCAGCAGATGCTCGGCACCCAGATCGGCGTCGGCATCAGCACGGAGGGCGGCTCGGTGGGATTCACCGCGCTCGCCGACAAGTACGAGGGCGCGCTGGAGCTGGCCGCGGACATGCTGCTGAACCCGGTGTTCCCCGCGGCCGCGCTCGAGCGGCTGCGGCAGCAGCGGCTCGTGCAGCTCACGCAGGCCAGGGACCAGCCGAACGCCATCTCGTCGAACGTGTTCGCGAAGGTGCTGTACGGCGACGCGCATCCGTATGGCCGCGTGGTCAGCGAACAGACGGTGCGCGCGATCACCCGTGACGACATCGTGAGGTTTCACCAGGACTACTTCCGCCCGGGTCGCGCGATCGTGACGGTGGTGGGCGACCTCGACGAAGCGCGCGCGCGCGCCGGCTTCGAGAAGGCGTTCGCGAACTGGACCGCCGGCGGCGACCGCCCGGCGTTCAGCTATCCGCCGGCACCGGCGCCGAAGGCCACGACCATCTACCTCGTGGACAAGCCGAACTCGGCGCAGACGGTGTTCGCGATCGGCCTGCCCGGCCCGGCGCGGGACACGCCGGACTACTACGCGCTGTCGGTGATGAACACGATCGTCGGGGGCCTGTTCCAGTCGCGCCTCAATCACCTCATTCGCGAGGTGAAGGGGTACTCGTACGGCGTGGGCTCCGGCTTCGCGTATGGAAGGGGCCCGGGCGCATTCCGCGCGGGCGGCGCGATCGTCACGGCCAAGACGGACAGCGCGCTCATGGACTTCATGAACGAGCTGCGCGGCGCGCAGGGCGGGAAGCCCTTCACGGAAGACGAGATCCGGCAGGGGAAGGACGCCCTCGTCCAGAGCCTCCCCGCGCGCTTCGCGGCGGTGAACGCGGCGAACACCGCGATCTCGC
>Ga0307505_10001648_pt1 | contig 17287 bp, 17 predicted proteins | sample 23_S_MG_FD_202183 | JGI IMG/M metagenome (GOLD analysis project Ga0307505, IMG submission 202183) | Soil microbial communities from Populus trichocarpa stands in riparian zone in the Pacific Northwest, United States - 23_S | ecosystem: Environmental > Terrestrial > Soil > Riparian zone > Trees...
CCGCGTCGAGCAGGTCGCGACCGGGGAAGCGCCAGCGCGCCATCGCATAGCCGATGCCCACGCCCAGGAACAGGTTCAGGAAGGTGGCCCATCCAGCCACCTTGAGCGTCAGCGCCAGCGCGATCCATGCGCCCTCCATGCGGGGCCCGGGCCCTCAGGGTTTGCCGAAGCCGTACTTGGCCAGCACCGCCTGCGCCGGCGCCGCGCCGAGAAACTCGACGAAGCGCAGTGCCATCGCGGCATTGGGGCTGGCGGCGATCGGCGCCACCGGGTAGAGGATCGGCGTGGCCGTCGGCACGGTCAGCGCCACCTTCACCTTGTCGGGCATCAGCGCGGCGTCGGTGGCATAGACGAAGCCGGCATCGACTTCGCCGCGGGCCACGTAGTCCAGCGCCTGGCGCACGTTGTTGGCACCGATCATCCGCGGCTCGATCGCCGCCCACAGCCCCGCCGCCTCGAGCACGCCCTTCGTGTAGCGCCCGACCGGCACGCTGGCCGGCAGGCCGATGGCGATGCGCTGGAAGGCCGGCTGGGTCAGATCGCTCACTGCCGCGGGCACGTTGGTGCTGGTCACCGGCACGATCACGACCAGCGCGTTCGACACGAAGTTGCGCCGCTGGGCCGCCTGCACCAGCCCCTTCGCCTGCGCCTGGTCCATGGTCTCCTGGTCGGCGCTGGCAAACACGTCCACCGGCGCGCCCTTGTCGATCTGCTGCAGCAGCGCACCCGAGGCGGCGAAGTTGAACTGCACTTTGGTGCCGGGATTCTCGGCCTCGAACAATGGCGCGAGGTCCTTGAAGGCGTTGGTCAGGCTGGCTGCGGCCGAGACCGTCAGGTCCGCGGCGTGGGCGGCGAAGCTCAGGTGGGCGGCAACGACCAGGGCAAGCGTCTTGGCGAGAAAGCGGGGCATGGAGGTAGTCATGGTGGTGTGCAATATGAAGTCAAGTACATATGGAGGGCATGCAGAAGTCCTGGGACATTCTCTCTCGGATCTTCCGGATTTTCCGGCAATCAGGCAAGTCGATATAGTTGTTCTTATACTTTGCTGGCGCTCACCTAGAAAGTCTGTTGAACCCTATCCGTCCGGCCATCGGGCGCGGCCATGAGACGCCGGCATCCTCGGGCTAAGATCTGCGGCCTCATCGAAGGGACGTCCATGGCGAAGACTGCAGCACAGCTCGAACAACTGCTGATGGAGCGATCGCTGACCGATCCGCAGCTGCTGGCGGCGGCCGAGGCGGCAGCGGATTTCCGCATCCTGCCGGAGGCGACGGTGATCAAGGTCGGCGGGCAGAGCGTCATCGACCGCGGCCGTGCGGCCGTCTACCCTCTGGTGGACGAGATCGTCGCCGCACGCAAGACCCACCAGTTGCTCATCGGCACCGGCGCAGGCACCCGGGCCCGTCACCTCTATTCGATCGCGGCAGGGCTCGGCCTGCCGGCGGGCGTGCTCTCCCAGCTCGGCGCCTCGGTCGCCGACCAGAACGCCGCCATGCTGGGGCAGCTGCTTGCCAAGCATGGCATCGGCGCCGTCGACAACGCCGGGCTTTCGGCGGTGCCGCTGTTCCTCGCCGAGGTGCATGCGGTCGTCTTCGGCGGCATGCCGCCGTACAAGCTGTGGATGCGCCCGGCCCCCGAGGGGGTCATCCCGCCCTACCGCACCGACGCGGGCTGCTTCCTCGTCGCCGAGCAGTTCGGTTGCAAGGCGATGATCTACGTGAAGGACGAGGACGGTCTCCATACCGCCAATCCGAAGACGTCGAAGGGCGCCACCCTCATCCCGAAGATCTCGGTGGCCGAGATGAAGGCGAAGGGGCTGCATGACTCCATCCTCGAGTTCCCGGTGCTCGACCTGATCCAGGCGTCGCGGCACGTGCGCCAGGTACAGATCGTCAACGGCCTCGTGCCGGGCAACCTGACCCGCGCGCTCGCCGGCGAGCACGTGGGCACCCTCATCACCGCGAGCTGAAGCACACCATGCCCGACACCCAGCACGGCATCAAACACGTCGCCTCGCCGCTCGCGCGCCAGACCCTTCTGGACGGTGCGCTGACCCGGCCGGTCGCCGGCGGGCGCCCGATCCGGCTGCTTCCCTGGCTGCAGGTGGTGAAGATCGGCGGCCGCTCCATCATGGACCGAGGCCGCGACGCGATCCTGCCGATCGTCGAAGAGATCCGCTCGCTGCTGCCCGAGCATCGCCTGCTCATCCTGACCGGTGCGGGCATCCGTGCCCGCCACCTCTATGGCGTGGGCCTCGACCTCGGCCTGCCGGTCGGATCGCTGGCCCCGCTCGCCGCGAGCGAGGCCGGCCAGAACGGACACATGCTCGCGTCGCTGCTGGCGCCGGAAGGCGTGTCGTACATCGAGCATCCGACCATCGTGAACCAGCTCGCGATCCACCTGGCCGCGGCGCGCGCGGTGGTGGGCAGCGCATTCCCGCCGTATCACCATCATGAGTTCCCGGGCTCGCGCATCCCCACCCACCGGGCCGATGTCGGCGCATTCCTGCTCGCCGATGCGCTCGGCGCGGCCGGCCTGACGATCGTGGAGGATGTGGACGGGGTCTACACCGACGATCCCAACGGCCCGGGCGGGGCCCAGGCGCAATGGCTGCGCGAGACCAGCTTCGCCGATCTCGCCAGGCTGAAGGGCTCGCTGCCGGTCGACCGCGCGCTGCTCGAGGTGATGGCGCACGCGCGCCACCTCGAACGCGTGCAGCTCGTCAATGGGCTCGTGCCGGGCCGGCTGACCGCCGCGCTGCGCGGCGGGCACGTCGGCACCTTCATCCGCACGGGCGCCATGCCTGTGTGAGTGCGCCCGGGGCCTCTGCGGCCTTCACGACATCACGATGAACCCGCAACCCCCACCCGACGATCAGGCCGTCGTGGCGGCCATCCACCACGATGGGCTCACCGACATCGATGCCGCGCTGGCGGCGTTCGCGTTTGATCAGCGGCGCGCAGGGCGACGGGTGCTCGGCTTGCTGATGAAGCCGCGCGGCCACGATGCGGCCTGCCACGCGTCGATGGTGTTGACCGACATCGACAGCGGTGACGAATACCCGGTGTCACAAGCGCTTGGCGCCGGCTCGAACGCGTGCAGCGCCGATCCGCAGGGCTTCGCGCGCGCCGGCCAGGTGCTGCGCGATGCGCTTGCCCGCCATCCCGATCTGGTGATCTGCAACCGTTTCGGTGTGCTCGAGGCAGAGGGCGGCGGCTTTGCGGCCGAGTTGCTGGAGCTGCTGGCGCAAGGCGTGCCGGTGTTGATCGTGGTGTCGTCGCGGCATCTGGCTGCGTGGCGGCACTTCATCGGCAGCGCGACGATGCTCGTGTCCGACCCTGCAGCCTGGTCGTCCTGGTTCGACGCCGTCCTGGCCGGCCGCGACGGCAGGGCCGCGGGAGTGCCGGATGCTGCGCCGGCGTGAAGGGCTGCTGGCGCTTGCCGCGCTGTGGTTCGCTGCGCCGGGCCGTGCCGCCGCGACGGCGCTGATCCAGCTGTTCGGCAAGCCCGCGGCCCGCGTCGACCGGGTCTTCGCCGCGGGGCCGCCGGCGGCCGTGCTGCTGTACGTGCTGGCGCCCGAGCGGCTGCTAGGCTGGCCGATGAACCTTTCCGACAGCGCACGCGCGCTGCTGGCTGCGCCGGCGCGCGACCGTCCCGTGCTGGGCCGGCTGGCCGGGCGCGGCAGCACGGTCGGCGTCGAGGTGCTGCTCAAACTCCAGCCCGACCTGATCCTCGATGCCGGCACGGTCGATGCCACCTATGTGTCCGGCGCGCAGCGCGTGGCCGAGCAGACCGGCCTGCCGTATGCGCTGGTCGATGGCCGCCTGGCCGACAGCGCGCAGCAGTTGCGCGAGGTCGGCGCGCTGCTGGGCGTCGGCACCCGGGCCGAGACGCTGGCGGTCTATGCCGAGCAGTCGCTGGGCGTTGCGGCCGCCGCGCGAGGCGCTTCCACGGCGGCGTGGCCGGGCGTCTACCTGGCGCGGGGTGCCGATGGCCTGGAAACCGCGCTGGCCGGATCGATCAATGCCGAGATCATCGAAGCCGCCGGCGGGCGCAACGTGGCGAGCGTGGGGCGCGGCGGCATCTCCCGGGTTTCGATGGAGCAGGTGCTCGCCTGGGCGCCTGACTGGATCGTCACCCAGGACCGCGGCTTCTTCCTTCAGGCAAGGACGGACGCCTTGTGGTCGGCGCTGGCGGCGGTTCGGGACGGGCGTGTGCTGCTGGCACCCGACCAGCCCTTCGGCTGGATCGACGGACCGCCCGGCCTGAACCGGCTGCTCGGTGTGCGCTGGCTCGCCGCGCACCTGCATGCCGGCCAGGCCGGGGGCTTCGACGCGGTGGCCGAGGCGCAGCGTTTCTACAGGCTGTTCTACGGCGTGCAGCCGGCCCGCGAAGCGCTGCAGGCGATGCTCGATGGGCGCGGCTGAAGGTGTCGGATCGGCACCCGGCCGCGCGCTGAAGCATCACGCCGGCCGTCGCGGCCTGGCGCTGGGGCTGGCCGGCGCGGCCTTGCTGGGGGCGGCCCTGCTGTCCTTTGCGATCGGCAAGTTTCCGGTGGCGCCCGCCGAACTGTGGCAGTCGATCTGGGCGCGTGTGAGCGGAACTCCGTCGCCGTTGCCGGCCGCCATGGAGGCCGTGGTGTGGCGCATCCGCCTGCCGCGCATCGCCGCGGGGGCGATGGTCGGTGCCTCGCTCGGCGTGGCGGGCGCGGCCTTCCAGGGCATGTTCCGCAACCCGCTGGTCTCGCCGGACATCCTGGGCGTATCGGCCGGTGCCGGGCTGGGAGCGTCGCTGGCGATCCTGCTGGGCTGGCCGCTGCTGGCCGTCTCCGGGCTGGCCTTCGCCGGCGGGCTGTTCGCCGTCGCCGTGGTCATCCTCATCGCCAGCCGCGTCGGTGAACACGACCCGGTGCTGGTGCTGGTGCTGGCCGGCGTCGCGGTGGGAGCCTTCCTCGGTGCCGGCATCTCGCTGGTCAAGCTGCTGGCCGACCCCAGCGTGCAACTGCCGTCGATCACCTTCTGGCTGCTCGGCGGCCTCAACGCGGTCACGGTCAAGGATTTGCAGTTTGCCGCGCCCGCGCTGTTGCTGGCGCTGCTGCCGTTGTTCCTCTTGCGCTGGCGCATCAACCTGCTCAGCCTGCCGGACGACGAAGCGGCCGCATTGGGCACGCCGGTCACGCGGCTGCGCCTGGGCGTGGTGGCCGCGGCCACGTTGATGACGGCCGCCGCGGTGGCGATGTCCGGCATCATCGGCTGGGTCGGGCTGGTGGTGCCTCATGTGGCGAGGCTGCTGGTCGGCCCCGAGTTCAGCCGCCTGATGCCGATGTCGCTGCTGCTGGGAGCCGCCTTCGTGATCGTCGCCGACACGCTGGCGCGCACGCTGGCGCCGATCGAGTTGCCGCTGTCGGTGCTGACCGCGGCGGTCGGCGCGCCGTTCTTCCTTTGGCTGCTGGGGCGCAGCCGTCGCAGCACATGAAGGCCGTGCTCGAGGCGCGCGCTCTGGCTTTCGGGCACCGCGGCGTGCGCCTCGGCGAGGGGGTCGACCTGGGCATCGCGCCCGGCGAGGTGCTGTGCCTGCTGGGCCCCAACGGCTGTGGCAAGACCACCTTGTTCCGCACGCTGCTGGGCCTGCTGCCGACGCTGGCCGGCGAGGTCTGGCTGGTCGGGCGGCGCCTGCGCGACACATCGCGCCGCGATGTCGCACGGCGCATGGCCTATGTGCCGCAGGCCCAGACCGGCGCCTTCGCGTATGCGGTGGAGGACATCGTGCTGCTGGGTCGCGCCGCGCAGGTCGGTGCGTTCTCGGTGCCATCGGCGCAGGACCGCCGCGTCGCGCTGCAGTCGCTGGAACAGCTCGGCATCGCGCACCTGCGCCAGCGCCGCTACACGGAGATCAGCGGCGGCGAACGCCAGCTGGTGCTGATCGCGCGTGCACTGGCGCAGGAAGCGACGCTGCTGATCATGGACGAACCGACGGCCAGTCTCGATTTCGGCAATCAGATCCGCGTGCTGCGGCAGATCGACGCGCTGCGCCGCCAGGGCATCGCGGTGTGCCTGTCCACGCATCAGCCCGAGCACGCATTGCGGGTCGGCGACCGCGTGGCGCTGATGCAGGCCGGCCGCATTCTGGCCGTCGGCGCGGCGCGCGAGGTGATGACGCCGGAGTCGCTGGCTGCGCTCTACGGCGTGGCGCCGGCGGACATTCCACCCGGCTTGTTGCTGCAAACCGGAACGCAGGCGGCTGCGCCATGACACTCGAGGACATCGACTTCGCGGCGCTCTACCGCGAGCACATGCAAGCTTGGAGCGCCGCGCCGAAGAACGCCTTCGATTGGGACTCCCGCGCAGCCGGCTATGCCAGGAACAGCGGGCAGAGCAACTATGCCCGCGACTTCATCGCATGCCTCGATCTGAGCGGCGCGAAGACCTTGCTCGACGTGGGCTGTGGCCCGGGCACCTTGGCGCTGCCGCTGGCCCGGCGCCTGGACCGGGTGGTGGCCATCGACTACAGCATCGGCATGCTGCAAGCGCTGCGCGACCGGGCACGCGCTTCGGCCATCGACAACATCGACCTGCACCACCTCGCCTGGACGGACGACTGGAGCGCGGTGCCGGTGTGCGACATCGCGATCGCGTCCCGGTCCACGACCGTCGCCGACCTCGCAGCGGCGCTGGCCAAGTTGAGGGCACATGCGCGCCAGCGCGTGCTCATCAGCTACCCTGCCGTCGGGCACATGATCGACGACGACATCCTCGCTGCGGTGGGGTCGGCGGCGTTGCCGCTGCCGGACTTACTGCTGGTGCTGGGCATGCTGCGGCAGACCGGCATCCGCCCCACGGTGAACTACATCGAGACGCCGAGCCGGCTAGCCGGGTGCATCGATTTCGACGACTTCGCGCAGCGCGTGGCTTGGTCGGCGGGCCCGATCGATGCCACGGCGCGGCAGCGATTGAAAAGTTGGTACGACGCCGATCCGCAGCGCGCCCGCTCGGGTGGCCGGCCGATGCGGTGGGCACTCATCGGCTGGCAAGTCGACGGGCGTTCACGCCTCAAGGGGTGAGGCGTGCCGGCGCGGTCCGCCGCTTGACGCCGGCCAGCAGCGCCAGCCCCAGCAACATGAACGCGATGCTGGACGGCTCGGGCACGACGCCGACGACGCTGAACGACGAGAGGTTGGAGACGTAGCGGCCGCCGCGCCAGTCGCCGTCCAGCACCATGCGCGCAAAGCCGGAGCCGTTGTCCAGCGTACCGTTGGCATCGTCGTAGGCGACCAGCGCGAGCCGCTGGCTGGTCGCCGGGTTCAGCTCCCCAAACGAGAACAGCGTCTGGTATCCGTCGCTGCCCGTCGCGACCACGTAGCTGGTCGACGCGTCGAAGTGCGAGATGCCGGCCAACTGCAGCAGTTCCCACAGTTCGACGCCGATGAAGTCGTTGGGCGTGGTCAGGTTGCCGCCCTGGCGGGCGACCACGCCGTTGGCAAAGGTCGCCGCAAGACTTTCCAATGCGGCTTCGTCGTAGGTGACCGGTGCATTGAAGCCACCGCCCATCGTGAACGACGTGGTCGGGCCGCCCGGGCCCGTTTGCTGCGGCAGGCCGCCGACGTCCAGCGACACGAGGTTCAGGACGTTGCGCGAGCCGGTTGTGTCGGTCGGCAGGATCAGTTGCGGCGTCGTCAACGTCGCGCCGTTGACCTCGTAGGCGACGAGGATGGGTGTGGCATTGACGTCGTCGGCCAGTATGGGCCCGTTGCCGCCGAACCAGCGATTGACCTCGCCGACGGACAGCAGGGACTTCGAGCCGTCGCTGCCCATGGCCGTGATGTAGCTGCGCAGGATGGGGTTGTTGCCGCCACCGTTGGGAATGATGTTGCCGTTGGTGCTGCTGTCGGTGTCGAGCGAGCCACCCAGCAGCGTCCACAGCGGGACGCCGACGTAGCTGTTGCCGCCGACGGTCAGGCTCTGGGCAGTGAACCCGGTCTGCAGGTCGGTGACCTGGTAGCTCGTGCCGGCGTTCGTCAGGCTGCCTGTCAACGTCAACGGCGTCGCCCATGCCATGCCCGCCGCGAACATCGCCGAAGCGATCAGAGCCAGGCGGGCAGCCAAGGAGTTTGCGGGTTTGTACATTGAGATCCTCCTGAGTTCTGATGTATTCTGCTATATACATCGGCAGTATGGCAACTACCGATACCGACTTCGATGCATGGTGCATGCACATCGGTACCTGAGCCCATCAGCGACGCACTTCGCAGAAGTAGCGTTGCCTGACGTTGCTATCGTCGTCGAGCGCCCAGTGTCAATAGCGCTGACCACGACGCGCATGTTGTACTCCCGATGTGGGATGGTTCGCTTCACGGTTGCCAGGGTCGCAGTCGGGTCGGACGCTTCAATAGGATCGCCAACGCTGAGCGACGGTCAGTGCCAAATCGCTGGCGTTCGATGGTCTATCCCGACCGCTTGTGCATGGCCGGGTCCTGTCCGATAGCGGCGGCGCACCAGCGTCGGCTGTGCGGTGGATTGCTGACCGCGGAGCCTCTGATCCGAACGCGTGCCGTGGGTCGAGAACGTGCGATTGCAAAGGCCCGCTTGCTCGATCGCGCCAACGGTGCCCCAGCTTCTCCGCTTGCCCGTGCGCCGGGGACCGCTCAGCCGCCACTGAACACCTCGTCGATCGCACTTTTCACGCCGCCACCCATCTGCGGGCCGCCGCCGGCCACGACAATGCTGTCGCCCACCACGACCACACCCATGCCGTGGCGGCTGCCAGTGACTCCGCACGCCGACCTGAGCGTCAAGCGCGTTGAGAAATGCCGAGACTACAGCAGCAAGTTCGGCTAATAGGCCGGTCACCGATGGCCGCTGAAGCGCCGCGAGGCGCTTTAGCGGATCACCGGCAGTTCGTACGGGTAAGTTCGATCTATCGCTTTCCCTAGTGCGCAGTGGATCGTCGGGACTGGTCATTTGCAGTCTGCGCGCTCTGCGCGCAGTTCATGCAAAAGTGGCGCACTTCGCGCCTATTCCCGAGGTCTGAGCGGGCAGTTGAATGCATCGCTCTTTGCAGCGAAACTTGCTCCGGATCCAAACACCACCGCAAGTCGGAGACCCGGACGACCATAGCCGCCCTGCCTGTCGCGCATCAGAATCGGCTGGAGCAACGCTCGCCACGCTCGCGGCCACATGTTGCTTACCCCTTCCGGCATGTGGCCAAGCCGGCTTCGATCATCCCGCGCCGTTTAAAAGAGGCATGCTTGCGGCGGCCCTCGCAACCGTGCAACGGAGCGCGATTCGTTCGCACTAAGATCCCTGGCGTGCGAGGCATCCAAGTTTGAGCATCAGGCCCGTCCCAGACCCATTGCCTTCCGGCTCCTCAGGAGTTCGTGCCTTGGCGCAGATGTCTCCTCTTTATGCCCTCGAGCGCTTCGACATCGGGATCGTGTATCTCGATGTCGAGCGCCGCGTGGTCGGCATGAACGACCTCGCCCGGCGAACGCTTCCGGTCGAGGAGTTGCGGCCGTTCGACCGCCACGTCCTGGGACTCCATCCCGAACGCTCACGGTCCAAGGTCGCATTTCTTCTCGATCAAGCGGCCGTTTGCCCTGTTGCCAACCCGCCGCCGATGACCATGATCATCAACATCCCCGAGCGGGTGTTGCTGATCAAGGTCTCGCGTCTTTCGGATGGGCAGTCCGGGCCATCCGGCTACGTACTGGTCTTCCATGACATCACCGAGATCGTCAGCGCAGAGCTGCCTCTGAAGAGCGAGGCGAACCAGCGGCGCCGCCTGAAGAAGATCCCGACGGCTTCCGGCCATCAGGTGGTGCTGGTAGATGCCGACGACGTGCTGCATCTGCACTCCGACGGCCACTACACGCGGGTCGTCACCGCCGAGGACAACAGCTTCTGTAATCTCAGCATCAGCGACATCGAGGCACGGCTCGATCCGGAGCAGTTCATGCGCGTGCACCGCAGCCACATCGTCAATCTGACCGCCATCAAGGCACTCGTGCGCGAGGGCGGCCGCCTGGTCATCCAACTCGTCGACGGCGACCGCATGGTGCCGGTTTCGCGCACCAGCGCTGGCGACCTCCTTGCCCGCCTGGGAATGACGCCCACGGAAGGGTCGGTCAGGCGCCAAAGCTAGCGGCGGCCGAAGGCGCGGCAGCGTGAAGGCACCCGGCCTCGCAGCGGGTGCGCGCGCAACAGTCCTCGTCAAGCTCAGACATAGCGCGCAGACATCGCCTCCATCGGCACCGGCCTGATCTTCGAGCCATGGCCCGAACATCCGAACGCCTCGAAGCGCGCCTTGACGATGCCGCGCGCGGCGTTCTTGGCCGCGGCGAGCGCCTTGCGCGGATCGAACTCGCTCGGCTGTCCGGCAAATGCCTGGCGCATCGCGCCGGTCATCGCGAGGCGGATGTCGGTGTCGATATTGATCTTGCGCACGCCGCTGCGGATCCCGCGCTGGATCTCCTCTACCGGGACGCCATAGGTCTGCTTGATGTCCCCGCCGTACCGGCGAATGATCTCCAGCCACTCCTGCGGCACGCTGGACGAACCATGCATCACCAGGTGAGTGTCCGGAATCTGCGCGTGGATGGCGACGATGCGATCCATGGCCAGGATGTCGCCGGTGGGCTTGCGAGTGAACTTGTAGGCGCCGTGGCTGGTGCCGATGGCGATGGCCAGTGCATCGACGCCCGTGCGCTCGACGAAGTCGCGCGCCTGCGCGGGATCGGTGAGCAGCATGTCGTGGCTGAGTTTTCCCTCGGCCCCGACCCCGTCCTCTTCACCGGCCTCGCCGGTCTCGAGCGAACCGAGGCAGCCGAGTTCGCCCTCGACCGAGACACCGATGGCGTGCGCCATCTCGCAGACCTTGCGCGTGACCTCGACGTTGTAGTCGTAGGACGCCGGCGTCCTGGCGTCTTCGCGCAGCGAGCCGTCCATCATTACGCTGGTGAAGCCCGAGCGCATCGACTGCATGCACACGGCCGGCGAGGCGCCGTGGTCCTGGTGCAGCACCACGGGCAGGTTCGGGTGGGACTCCACGGCCGCCAGCACCATGTGCCGCAGATAGGGCTCCCCGGCGTACTTGCGCGCACCGGCCGAGGCCTGCAGGATGACCGGCGCGTCGGCCTGCTGTGCCGCCTCCATGATGGCGTGGATCTGCTCCAGGTTGTTGACATTGAAGGCCGGCACGCCGTAGCCGTGCTCGGCCGCGTGATCCAGAACCTGACGAAGTGAAACAAGGGCCATGGCGACTCCCGATCGACGATGAGATGGGTTGCGGGTCCGCGCTCAGCCGAACCCGGACGTGTATTCCATGCCGTGACGCCAGGCGATGAGGTCGTCCAGATCGATGCGGTCCGACGCTGCGCCCTCCAGTGCCGGCCGCCAGCCGTCGCGTTGCCCGAGGCCCGGGCCGATGGCAATCGCTCCCTCGATGGTGGCGCTCGCGAAGAACACGCTGCGCGTCACGACCACCGGCACGCCTGCGGCGCAGGACGCCGCGGCGCCGCCGGGCGAGTCCTCGATGGCCACCGCCTCCAGAGGCCGCAGACCCAGCTGGCGCAACGCTTTCAGGTAGACCTCCGGGTCGGGCTTCTTGCCGACCACGTCTTCGCCGCACACCAGCGCGCCGAACCAGTGGGTCCAGCACGGGCCGAGATGCGCGCGCAGCAGCGCGTCGACATTGCGCTTGCTGGTCGTGGTGGCGATGCCCATGCGCACGCCGCGCTCGCGGCACTCGTCCATCAAGGCGCGTACGCCGTCGCGCAGCGAGATGCGCCCGGAATGGATCAGCTCTGCATAACACGCGTTCTTTCGTGCATGCACTTCGCTGGCAAGCCGGTCGCGCTCGGCCGGGACGGCAGGGGCGTCGGGGCGGCTTCGCATGTCGTGCAGCAGCCTCTCGCGGCCACCCGTCACGGCCAGAAGCTCGGCGTAGCGCTCGACGTCCCAACGCCAGGGCAGACCGAAGTCCTCGAACGCGCGGTTGAAGGCCACCCGGTGGCCGTCGCGTTCGGTCTCCGCCATCGTGCCGTCCACGTCCCACAGCAGCGCCTTGATCATGCCGTGCTCTCGTGTGCAGCGCGGGAGTCAGCTGCCGGAGCGCACGAGCCGGCGCTGCTCGTCGCACTCGGCCTGGACGAGGGCCGCCAGATTCGCGGCCGTCAATCCGAAATGCTCGTAGAGCTCGGGCGCGGGCGCGGACTCGCCGAACCGGTCGACGCCGAGCGCCGCGCAGCAGCCGTACTGGCCCCACCAGCGGCTCACGCCGGCTTCGACGCCGATGCGCGGCAGCCCCTTGCCGAGCACCGCATCGCGATAGCTGCGCGCCTGGCGGTCGAACACGGTCGACGACGGCAGCGACACGACCCGCACCGGAACAGCTCGAGCGTCCAGCAGCTGCTGGGCCGCCATTGCCAGCGAGACTTCGGAGCCGGTCGCCAGGATCACCGCCAGCGGGTCCGGGCGATCGCTGAGCACGTAGCCGCCCCGGCGGATCTCGAGGAGCTGCTGCGGGCTGCGCGATTGCGCCGGCAGGCTCTGGCGCGAGTCAGCGCCTGCGTCCAGGCGACCGCGGTCTCCGCGGCGTCGCAAGGTCGCCAGACATCCAGATGGGGGATCAGGCGCAGGCTGGCGGCGTGCTCGATCGGCTGGTGCGTCGGCCCGTCCTCCCCCAGGCCGATCGAATCGTGGGTGAAGACATGGATCACCCGCTGCTTCATCAATGCAGCCATGCGGATGGCGTTGCGGCTGTAGTCGCTGAAGGTCAGGAAGGTGCCGCCATAGGGGATGAAGCCGCCGTGCAGCGCGAGGCCGTTCATCACCGCGGCCATGCCGAACTCGCGCACACCGTAGTTGATGTGCCGTCCCCCTTTGGCGCCACCCCGCACCGCGCCGCAAGACGGGAAGTCGGTCAGGTTCGAACCCGTCAGGTCCGCACTGCCGCCCAGCAGCTCGGGCAGCTTCGGCGCCAGCATCGACAGCACCTGCTGCGACGCCTTGCGCGTCGCCACCGGATCGCGGGACTGGCCGCACGCGCTGATCGCCGTCAGGACCGTTTCCTCGAAGTCCGGCGGCAACTCGCCGCTCATGCGCCGAGTGAATTCCGCCGCGAGCGACGGATGCGCGGCGCTATGGGCAGAGAAGGCCTTGACCCATTCGGCTTCGCGGGCGGCGCCGAGCGCCTTCGCGTCCCAGCGCGCACGAAGGTCCGCCGGAATCTCGAACGCGGCATACGGCCAGGCCATGGCCTCCCGGGTGTGGCGGACCTCGTCCACGCCGAGCGGTTCACCATGCGCCCTGGCCGTCCCCTCGCGCTGCGGTGCGCCCTTGCCTATGGTCGTTCGACAGACGATCAGCGTCGGCTCATCCGACCCTCGCTTGGCCTGCGCAATGGCCTGACCGACGGCCACCACGTCGTGGCCGTCCACCGGCCCGACGACGTTCCAGCCATAGGCGCGGAACCGCGTCGGCGTGTCGTCCACGAACCAGTTCCGCACCGCGCCGTCGATCGAGATGCCGTTGTCGTCGTACAGGGCGACCAGCTTGCCCAGCTTCCACACGCCGGCCATCGCGCTGGCCTCGTGGCTGATCCCCTCCATCAGGCAGCCGTCGCCGAGGAAGACGTAGGTGTGATGATCGACGATGATGTGCCCCGGCCGGTTGAACTGATCGGCGAGCAGCTTCTCCGCCAGGGCGAATCCCACCGCGTTGGTGATGCCCTGGCCCAGCGGGCCGGTCGTCGTTTCGACGCCTGGTGTCAGGCCGACTTCCGGGTGGCCGGGCGTCCTGCTGTGCAGGCGGCGGAAGCGGCGCAACTCGTCCATCGGCAGTTCATAGCCGCTCAGATGGAGCAGGCCGTAGAGCAGCATCGAGGCATGCCCGTTCGACAGCACGAAGCGGTCGCGGTCCACCCACTTCGGGTTCGATGGGTTGTGCCTCAGGTGGCCGGTCCACAGCGCGACCGCCATCTCGGCCATGCCCATCGGCGCGCCCGGATGCCCCGAATTGGCCTGCTGGACGGCGTCCATGGCCAGCGCGCGCAAGGCGTTGGCCAGATCGTTGCGCTGGCCATTGTCGGCACGAAGCACGCGCTCGTTCGAATGGGCGCTCACCGCTCGGGCCTCCCGCTCACAGGGCGCCTAAGGCGCGCTGGCGGCGTTGCATCATGCGCCAGATGAAGGGCGTGAAGATCAGCTGCATCGCCAGCTCCATCTTGCCGCCGGGCACGACGATGGTGTTGGCCCGCGACATGAACGAGCCGTCCACCATCGCCCGCAGGTAGGGGAAGTCGATGCCCTTGGGGTTGGCGAAGCGGATCACCACCATGCTCTCGTCCGCCGCCGGGATGTCGCGCGCGATGAAAGGGTTGGACGTATCCACCATCGGCACGCGCTGGAAATTGACGTGGGTGTGCGTGAACTGCGGGCAGATGTAGTTCACGTAGTCCGGCATGCGGCGCAGGATCGTGTCGGTCACGGCCTCGGTCGAGTAGCCGCGCTGCTTCTTGTCGCGCCAGAGTTTCTGGATCCATTCCAGGTTGATCACCGGCACCACGCCGATCAGCAGGTCCGGATGGCGTGCGATATCGACCTCCGGCGTGGTGACGGCGCCGTGCAGCCCTTCGTAGAACAGCAGGTCGGTCTCGGGCGGCAGCTCCATCCACGGCGTGAAGGTGCCGGGTTCCTGCCGGTACGGCGTGGCCTCTTCCGGGTTGTGCAGGTACTTGCGGTGCCTGCCCGTGCCGGATTCCGCGTAGCTGCGAAACAGCAGCTCGAGTTCGGCGAACAGATTGTTCTCGGGCCCGAAGTGGCTGAAGTTGAGGTTGCCGGCCTTCTCCGCTTCGGCCTGTCGCAGCTTCATCTCCTTGCGGTCGTAGCGGTGGAAGCTGTCGCCTTCGATGACGGCGGCCTTCACGCCTTCGCGCCGGAAGATGTTCTCGAAAGTGCGCGTCACCGAGGTGGTGCCGGCGCCGGACGATCCGGTGATCGCGATGATGGGGTGTCGTTCCGACATGGGGGCTCCGGTCGAAGATCGGTGGCGGCTCAATCGCGGAACAGGCTGCGTTCGGTGAACAGCGGCGTGCCGGGGTCGCGGCTTGCTGGCTCGCCGTGATAGCGCTCGATGCGTTCCACCTCGCAGCTGGAGCCGAACACGAGGCCGATGCGCTGGTGCAATGAAGCCGGCTGCACGCCCAGCACCGGCTGGCGTCCGGTGCTCGCGCGGCCGCCGGCCTGCTCCATCACGAAGCCGATCGGGTTGGCTTCGTAGAGCAGGCGAAGCCGGCCCGCCTTGGCGGGCTCCTTGCTGTCGCGCGGGTACATGAAGACGCCGCCGCGCATCAGGATGCGGTGCGCCTCGGCCACCATGCTCGCGATCCAGCGCATGTTGAAGTCCTTGCCCCTGGGGCCGGTCTTGCCGGCCAGGCACTCGTCCACGTAGCGCTTGACGGGCGGCTCCCAGAAGCGGCTGTTCGAGCTGTTGATCGCGAATTCCTGCGTCTGTGCGGGCACCCGGATGTTCGGGTGCGTCAGCACGAACTCGCCGAGGTTCGGGTTCAACGTGAAGCCCGCCACGCCGTTGCCGACGGACAGCACGAGCATCGTCGTCGGCCCGTACAAGGCATAGCCGGCGGCGACCTGGCTGGTTCCGGGTTGAAGAAAGTCGGCTTCCGCCACGTCGCGCCCGCTGTCCACCACGTCCTTGGGCGCGCGCAGGATCGAGAAGACGCTGCCGACCGAGACGTTGACGTCGATGTTGCTGGAGCCATCCAGCGGGTCGAACACCAGCAGGTACTTGCCGCGCGGGCAGGCCTGCGGGATCTGCATCGGCTGCTCCATCTCCTCCGACGCCATGCCCGCGAGGTGGCCGTTCCATTCGTTCATGCGGACGAAGATCTGCTGGCTCAGCACGTCCAGCGGCTTCTGCACTTCGCCTTGCACGTTGAGGGCCCCGCCCGCTGGCGGCACCGCCTGCCCGAACGCGTCGCCGAGCTCGCCGAAGGCCACGATGCGCGCAATGGCCTTGCACGCCAGCGACACATCGAGGATCAAGCCGTTCAGCTCGCCGCTGGCCTGCGGGAAACGGCGGCGTTCCTCGATCAGGTAGCGGGTGAGCGTCCAGCGCTGCGACAAGGGCATGGTCGTGCTTCGGTGGGCCGTCAGTCGGCGCCGTCGGCGAATACGCGGCTGGCGCGGATGTCCGCGGGAGCCAGCGTGCTGAGGTCGTCGCGCGTCAGCACGCGATCGCGCTCGGCGAACAGGCGGCTCGCCTGGCGCAGCCGGGCTCGGTCCAGCGCATTGCGCACGCTGCGCGCATTGGCGAAGCGCGGCTGTGCGAGCCGCCGGGCGAGATACTCGGTGAAGGCTTCGCGCGCGCCCTCGCCGAAACGGTAGTTCATCGCGGCGAGCATGCGCTCGCCGATCTGCAGCAGTTCACCTTCGCCGTAGTCTGGAAACTCGAGGTGGTGCGCAATGCGCGAACTCATGCCCGGGTTGGACTGGAAGAAGCCGTCCATCCGATCCTTGTAGCCGGCAAGGATCACGACCAGGTCGTCACGCTGGTTCTCCATCACCTGCAGCAGGATCTCGATCGCCTCCTGGCCGTAGTCGCGCTCGTTCTCGGGCCGGTAGAGGTAGTAGGCCTCGTCGATGAACAGCACGCCGCCCAGCGCCTTGTTCAGCAGCTCGCGCGTCTTCGGCGCGGTGTGGCCGATGTACTGGCCGACCAGGTCGTCGCGCGTCACCGCGACCAGATGACCCTTGCGCACGTAGCCGAGCCGGTGAAGGATCTGCGCCATGCGCATCGCCACCGTCGTCTTGCCGGTGCCGGGGTTGCCGGTGAAGCTCATGTGCAGCGACGGCGTCTGCGCCGTCAGCCCCAGGTTCAGGCGCAGCTTGTCGATCACCAGCAGCGCGGCGATGTCGCGGATGCGCGTCTTCACCGGGGCCAGGCCGACGAGGTCGCGGTCCAGCTCGTCCAGCACCGCTTCGACCTGGCTCGCCGCCAGCACGTCGGCGACCGTGCGCGCGTCGGCGGCAACCGTGCCCGCCGCGGTGGTCTCGGGGACCGGGACCACGCCGCCCGGAATCGAATACAGCGGCGCGCTCATCGCGCGGCCCCGGTGCCGGTGCCAGCCAGTTCGGCGCGCATGGCGTCGATGACCGCACGGTAGTCGGGCATGCCGAAGATCGCGCTGCCGGCGACGAAGGTGTCTGCTCCGGCATCGGCGACGCGGTGGATGTTGTCCACCTTGATGCCGCCGTCGACTTCGAGCCGGATGTCGC
>Ga0307505_10001649_pt1 | contig 17283 bp, 17 predicted proteins | sample 23_S_MG_FD_202183 | JGI IMG/M metagenome (GOLD analysis project Ga0307505, IMG submission 202183) | Soil microbial communities from Populus trichocarpa stands in riparian zone in the Pacific Northwest, United States - 23_S | ecosystem: Environmental > Terrestrial > Soil > Riparian zone > Trees...
GCGACTACATTTCAACAAATTACATGGCTACATATCGCACCGCGCAAAACCCCTATCTCTTTGAAAACACTGGGCTTCTATACTTTTCGGATGAGGAACTTCAGGCTAAAGCCCGCGAACTTGAACAGCCACCAGGAGCAGCGCGTAGCCGACGATCCAGGACCAGGCGGCGATGTTGCCTCCCAAGGTGATGACGCCGAAGTACGACAGGGCGGCGATGAGATACAGGATGAGACAGATGATCCAGGTGATTTGCTTCGGAGCCTTGCCTCGATTGGACATTGTTCTTTCCTCCGGCACGCGAATGGGCGGCCTGTCATGAATCCGTGGTGAGTTTGAACGCGGAGCATACCGCTTCCGGCCCCACGCGGGTCGCGTTTGTACGACCAGCAGTGTTCGTCGATTGCAAAACGTGCAGTCATCGACCAGCATTTTGAACATGCGTGTTGCGCTGCTGGTCGTGATCTTCTCCGTTTCCGCTGCGATGGATGGACAGACTCCGCAGAGATGGGAGCGGGTGGTTGACGAAGCCGTCGCCACGCCACTGCGCGAGCGCCGCTTTTCCGGTGTCGTGCTCGTCGAGCAAGAAGGGCGCACGCTGGTACGCAAAGCCTACGGCCTGGCCGATCGTGAGCGAAGCATCCCGAACACGCCGGAGACCCCGTTCATGATCATGTCGGTGTCGAAGCAGTTCACCGCGGCCCTGATCCTTCGCTTGGCCGCGCAGCGACGTCTCGGTCTTCATGACCGCGTCAGCGACTATCTCGCGGATTGGCCGCCGGGATGGGATGCCGTGACCATCCACCACCTGCTCACCCATTCCGCGGGCACGGACATCGACACGACGTACTTCTGGCTCGTGCGGCATCATCCGGAGTACTGGGCCGATTTCGCGGAGACTCCTCCACCCTACGAGCCGCGACCTCTCACGAACCCGCCGGGCACGACGTTCCTCTACAGCAACATCGGCTACACGTTGCTCTCCCGAATCGCAGCGGCGGCCGGAGGCAGGCCCTTCGACGAGCTGATTCGCGATGAGGTGATGTGTCCTCTCGACATGATGGACACGATGCCCGAACGGGGAGATCGCATCGCCGGCCGGGCCCGCGGATATCGCCGGACGGACGACGGCTTGGCATCCTGGGAGCAGCGCACGATCGACATCGTCGGCGCCGGCGATCTGGTCTCGACGGTCGATGATCTGGCCAAGTGGGACCGCGCCCCGAGCGATGAGCGGTTCCTCCCGGCCTCGCTCCGCGCCGTGATGCTCACCTCCCATCTGACGGGAAAGTACGGAGGAACCGGATACGCCTGGTTTTTGAGGACCGGCAAGAGCGGCCACGCAATCCAGTTCCACACCGGCAGCGGCGCCGGCTTCCGCGCGTTCAACTATCGCCTCCCCGAGCTCGGCCTGACCGTCGTCGTGCTCAGCAACATCGGCGAGTCGGAATCGAGCTGGGTCACCGAACTCCTGGACGCGATCGTGAACGAGCTCGTGGCCGTTCCGTGATTCGATACGGTTTGCGGTGCCGGTTGCCTTCGCGATACTGATGGCGACGCTCGGCTTAGGGGTGAGGGTTTGCCGGGTACGAAATCGTGCGCTGCAGCTTCGCTTTCAAAGAAAGTTTAACTCAGAACCTCTACAGACCCTATAGGATACCCGACAGATCAGTGCGGAGGATCGTCACCATGCACGCCTCCATAACGCTACTAGAGGAATAGGCGGGCGATGTCGTTTGCGGCGTTCAAGCCACCTCGAGAATCACTGCCGCTTTTTGGCAGAGCAAAGGTATAGCGATCATCACCTTGAAATACAACCTTCCAATGCTTTCCATCATCTGACGCTGTAAATCCTAGCCTCTCCAACCCCCGGCGAACTTTGGGATCCACTCGGGTCATGCCACGAAGAAGATTCTTGAGCGCCTCTCTAATCTTGGTTCCTTGATCGGATGATTCGTTTGACGCAGTGATAGCGGTGAGAACATGTTGACGCCTACTGTCGCTCAGGGTACGAGGGACGGCGTCGCGTAACGCGTCGAGTACAAAACCTGTGATCTCGCCTGGATAGAGGTCTTGCTCCCGACCTGTTCGCAGAGCCACCCCTGACCCGATCGGCGAGCGCGTTTCATACTTGCGAATCTCAGCATTGAGTCGCTTGATCTCTAGCTCGGCTTCCTCAAGCTGTTGTGATTTCGCGGCGAGTTCTTTGTCAAACTCCTGAACGTACCTGTTCACCTCTTGCGAGCCTGCCGCCTTGAGTGCCTCAAACGAACTTCGCGACACTAAGGCTTGGGACGCAGACCATGTGCATCTGTCGAGAGGTCGTCGATTCGCAAGTGCATATCGAATATCATCAATGATAGCAATTTCACGGCTTCGCGGTGTCTCGTCACGAACTAGGAAGAAGGATCTTCTTCCTGCGCCATCTGGCCAATACACCCCAATCGTTCCGCCGTAGACGTTCTGAGCATCGACCTCGATCTTGAGGCGGAGAGAAAAGGCCCGATTTGGCTCGACGACGACGTGTGCCATCCCGGATAGATCACTAGCCAACCGCTCCGTGTTGACTCGATCGGCTCCATCGAACGAAGCACTAACGTAAACGATCGGTAACCTGCATCCAGCGCGTCCAAGAATGAGTTGTGCGGCGATGTCTACGTCGACATTATCAAGTCGATACGGCGTGCGACCGACGCTCAGGACACCGTCACCGGATCCTCCAAGATCGTCTAGAAGAACTCTAACTAACACGGGCTTCTTCGCCGGCGGGAGACGCACTGCGGGGTGCTCCGATTCGCATGAGACACGAATGCTCACCCATGAATCGGTCTCCCAACGCGAGAAGACAACCACCGTCACCCATTCCAAGCCAGCATGAACACGTGTGTAACGTGCTGCACCTTGCTCGCGCGTTCCTGAGGTGTGTGCCAGCGTCTGGAGGTATTCGTTGCCGCGCTGCGCCGCCCATTCGCCTGGAACGTGGAGCCCTACTAGATCCGCAGCCTGGAATACAGTATGAGGCGAGCCAAGGATCCAACGTCTCAGTGCCTCGAAGAAGCGGCCTACTTTATGATCGCGGTTTGCGGGAAACTCGGTCGCGAATGAAAGCACTTGTCCTCCGGCGTTTTCGGATTCTACCTCGGCAGAACGGTGCCAGTATTACCTCGCAACGGATGGTCACCGTTGCAGATGGCGTGCTGGCTGGCCACGCCACTTCATGAACACAGCCCGCAAACGTGCCGACTCTAAACTGACTGCACGTCCAGTGCGCGGAATCAGTCGACGCCGAATTCGTACAGGAGTCCTCCGGGAACGACGACTCCGTACTCTCCGGACGTGAGGTCGCTCCTCGGAACGAGGTGCCAGATGCCCGGCGAAGCCTCGGACGCGTCGTACTCGATGTGCCATCGACCGGCCGGGACGACACGGCTGGTCTCCGTGAACGCACTGCCTTTCTGCTCGATCTTCAGCGAGCGATTGTTCTCTTTCTCGTTCACGTCCAGTCTGGCGATGTGGTAGTAGTTCACGGGGTGGTGTTCCGATCGCACCAGCACGGTAGGCCGGATGTTCGTGGTCCGGTGGCGGGCACGCAGTCCGGGATAATCCAGATACGTCATGACCACGGGCCACATGCCGGTCGCCGAGAAGTCGCCTCGGGATGCGGGAAGGCGAATCTCCGTGCCATCCACGAGAAGCCTTACATCCTGCCCATGCTGGTCGACCTTCTGGCCCTGCAGGATCGCGCCGGTGCCGCCTGACTGCGGCGGCGTGGCCCGCTCCAGCATTGCCTTGATGACCGGACCGCTGACCTTGGAACGTTTCAATTGCAGCAGTCCGTCCGTGGTCAGGTCGAACGCCACGGCCTCCGCCTGCTTGATCTTCGCGATCACAATGTCGTCTCCCAACTCGAGCTGTGCGAGCTTGACGACATCCAGGTTGGTCAGAGCCTGTTCCTGGGGCGGGGCCGCGGCCTGATTGGGGCCGGCCTGAGAGGCGAGCGCCTCGGGGATCCAAAGCAGCGCGAGCATGGACAGAACACGGATCGATGATTTCGCGATCATGACGACGATCTCCTTCGTTGCTGCATTGACCAGACACTCATGGCCACGCCGGTATCTCCGGACGCCAGGCAGCAACACCCTGGACACCACCTCCCGTCGTTTGTGGCGTCGCGGCTGGTGACCTACCCCGAGTTCCCGGGGAGCGCGCGCACTGAACGGTCTTTTCCGGCACGATCAACTTCGACTCGGTCCAATTTCGAAGAAGCCTGATTGGATGAGGTCTGAGGGAAAGAGAATGTCACTCAACGATTCGATCCTCAGTCCTGCGCCGCGATACGCGAGCCACACGAGCTCGGTGCAGTAGACGGCGCGATCCTCCGCGAGGTCGAATCTGGTGTCGAAAGGCGTGTGGTCCGCCGCGTACTTCAAAGCAATCGCCGCGGCCCTCGTGGCTTCAGAGGGACTGCTCCGGGGGTGATAGATCGCGAACGAAGTCGCCTCGCTCCGGGCCAATAGAGTGGAGAGCCGATCGACTCTGACGGTTCCTGACTCCGTGGGCGAAGCATGCACGATCTCGAGATCGGGTGCCGCCCGCACGATTACTCCCACGTGTGCAAAGTCGTCATTTCCCAGTTCGAGGAGTCGCACGAACCGCCCACGCCACGTCGTCGTGCGGATGAACACGATGTCCCCGACCGAGGCAGCGCGATCGGTGTCGTCGTTGCCACGCGGCGTCACCGCTCGAGGTGCGAACCAGAAAGCGTGACCAACCATGCACGCCACCAATGAGCTGACCGCGAACGCACGGAGCATTACGGTGTCGGCCGCCCCATTTTGCGACCGATGAACCACCCGGCAACGCCAAGGATTGCGCAACTGATGACAACCGGGGGCAGCATGTCCTGGGGATACTTGGCGAGCAACTGCGGCAGATGCCCCAGGTAAGAGCCGAGAGACATTTTGGCCCGAACGAGTCCCGACTGAAGAAAGTAACTTACGGGCGCACCGAGCATCATCCCGACGAGAAGTCCGACTACCGCATTCTGATCCTTGTTCATTCACGCCTCCTTTTCACTGAGCCGGGTAGCAGGATTCGACAAACGTGCTACCGAACGTTTCCTTCCTCGGGCAAGACACGATTCGTCCGAAAGAGTGGCGACTCCTGAGCGTCGCTGCACGCCGATGGCGTCCCGCTCTCGAGGCGTAACCTCAGTGTCTGAAGGCGAATCTTGAACGGATCAATCTGGATCGATCATGGGTGCGACTTTCAGGACGGTGGGGCGCTGTGGACGGCGCCCTGCATCACACCCAGGAACGCGATCCAGGGGCCGACCACCTCGCGGAACTGGTGAGCCATGCACCGCGAGAGCTGGTGCAGATGAGACAGATCATGAGCGGCCCACGCTGGTTGTACCGCGTGCCGCTCAGTAGTGATAGCGCGCTTGCAGGAAATCGATTCGCTCGTTGGTCACGAGGTAGACGATGCGATGCTCCTGGGTCAGCCGTCGCGACCAGGTACCCGAGGCGAGATACTTGAGCGGTTCCGGCTTGCCGATTCCCTCGAATGGATCGCGAATGATCGCTTCGACGAGCTCCAGCGCACTGAGAGCAACACGCCGATCCGTTTTCAACCAGTAGCGGAGATCCTCTCGAAATTCGGGCTGGAACACCGCCACCCGATCCCGCTTGCTCGGCATCGCTACTCTTCGTCGTCCAGGCCAAGATCGGAGCGAAGTTTGGTGAGGGGTTCCACCCGACCCTTGCCCGACTGTGCTCTTCGGAGCGCATGCAAGAGCCTTTGCGCGTTCTTTGGCGAACGAAGAAGGTGTGCGGTTTCGATCAGGCCTCTCAATTCGTCGGCCGCGATCAGCGCGACATCGTCGCCTCCCCGGCGGTGGATGATCACCTGTTGCCGGTTCTCAGCCACTTCGTCGAGAAGCGATTTGAGATTCGCCCGCGCCTGGGTGTATGTCGTTTCAATGGCCATCGGTATCAGCGATCTGTGCAGCTAGACTGTACGTTGTATTCCTCGTCATTTCCAGGCAGCTCACTTCACCGTGGGCAACCTGCGCGGAGCCCTCATCAGCTCGGCCATCTCCCTCACCGCGCGCTCCAGTCCCACCAGCGCGGCGCGGGCGATGATGGAGTGGCCTATGTTGAGCTCTTCGATCTCGGGGATGCTCGCCAGGCCGTCGATGTTGCGGTAGGTGAGGCCGTGGCCGGCATAGACGACGAGGCCGAGTTTCTTGGCCGCGCGCGCGGCGGTGGCGAGCTTGTCGAGCTCCGCCGTCCAATTGCCTTCTTTCCAGGCGTCCGCGTATTTCCCCGTGTTGAGCTCGATCTTGGGCGCGCGCAGTTTGTGGCACTGGCGGATCTGTTCGAGGTCAGGGTCGACGAAGATGGAGACGTCGATGCGCGCGTCGAGGAGTTGGGCGACCGCTTTCTCGACGTTGCCGGAATGCAATACGACATCGAGGCCGCCCTCGGTGGTCACTTCGTCGCGGCGCTCGGGGACGAGCGTGACTTGCTGGGGCTTGATGGTCTGGGCGATGCGCACCATCTCCGAGGTGGCGGCCATCTCGATGTTGAGGTGCGTGGTCACCGTGCGGCGGAGCAGCTCCACGTCGCGGTCCTGGATGTGGCGGCGATCGCCCCGGAGGTGGACCGTGATTCCCTGCGCGCCGGCCAGCTCGCAGAGCACGGCCGCGGCCACGGGGTCGGGCTCGTCGGTCTTTCGCGCCTCGCGGATGGTGGCGATGTGGTCGATGTTGACTGCCAGTCGCATGCTGTTCTCCCGAGTCCCAGCGCGCCTCACTCTTGACTTCGGTGCGCGCGCTGTTCAGGTTAGCAGGATGCGCAAGCGTCCTATGCTCGTTGTCATAGTGGCCCTGGTCGTCCTCGGCGGAGGAGGGCTGCTGGCGGCTTACGGTCGCGGGCTCTGGGCTCCCTTGCTCATGCGCCTCGGCGGTCCTCGCAGTGTGGCGGACGTGATCGCGAAGGTCGGGCCCGCCGCCCGCGGGCGGCTGGTCCCGCACTTTCGCAAGGCGGGAGTGGCTTGGCCCCCGCAGGAGATCGCCATGCTGGTCTTCAAGGAAGAGCGTCGCGTCGCGCTCTGGGCCCGCTCCGGCGCCTCGTGGACGTTCATCCGCAATTACCCGATCCTCGCGGCCAGCGGGCATGCCGGGCCGAAGCTCCGTGAAGGGGACTACCAGGTACCCGAGGGTGTCTATCGGATCGCGCATCTGAACCCGAACAGCAGCTATCACCTCTCCATGAAGGTGAATTATCCGAACGACTTCGACCGGCGCATGGCCGTTCGGGATGGCCGCCAGCGCTTGGGCGGCGACATCTTCATTCACGGAAAGGACGTCTCCATCGGCTGCGTGGCCCTGGGTGACCTGGCCATCGAAGAACTGTTCACGCTGGTCGGGGAGACCGGACACTCACGCGTGCGGGTGATCATCGCCCCGAACGATCTCCGCGTCGGCGGCGCGATCCTGCACGACGACGCGCCCACTTGGGTGATCCAGCTCTATCGCACCGTGGCCGCAGCGCTCACGCCGTTCCCGGCCTGGATGGAATCCAGCTCGTCAATCGACGTACGAGGAATGCGGAAGGGGCCGATGGCTGTCGTCAAATAGATCGTATGCCCAGGATTCAGCCTGCCGCTGCTCTCGTACGAGCAAGCTGCCACTGCTGCTCAATCCCGAGCTTGCGCACCTGTCTCTCCACATACGCGATGTCGAGCTTTGCTCCCTGCAGCCGAATGACGGTCGCGGCATCTTCAACTTGACGTTCGGATTCACCGATCTTCGCCCAACGAAGCTTGGCGATGACGATGTCCTCTGGCGAAGCGACCGAGAGCTGCAGGCCATTGACTTCAATCACCTGACGCCGCTCGAACTCCTCAATCTGGAACTCATCAAACGACGGAATGATGAAGTCGACCTTCCACCCTGTGGCGTAGTCGATGATGTTGAATTGACCGCGGTGCCGCAGGGCGTCGATCGCATCGACAGGATCTGAGTGGTATTCGCTCGAAGGCAGGGACTGGAGGAATCGGGTGAGCTGATCTCGATTCGGAAAGATGATGATGTCGAGGTCGCGCGTCGCACGGGGGATGCTGTGCAGGGAGCTCGCGTAGGAACCCGTGAGCATGTAGGGAATCCCGGCTGCTTCCAGCGCGGCGACAAGGCGGACAAGGAGATCTTGGACGGTCACTTGGGGGCACGGCGAAAGCCGTAGAGGAGATGCATCATCTCGTCGTCGAGCTCCGCTTCGGTCAGCTCCGGCCGGCGACTCTTCAAACCCGCTCGGCTGAGTGAGCGAGCGAACTCGCTCATTTCGATCGCCATTCGCAATCGATCCGCAGGACTGAATCGCCGATGGATGTCGTCCTGAAGTTCCGCTGCTGCGCGCGTGGTGTCCAGAGCAACCATGGCTTTCAAACGATAGCATGCGCCGGCATCTGCCTCCGAGGGGCGACCATCTTCCGGTGAGACCCTGGCCGGGTGTGCTTGTCGCAGGAATGCGGAAGGGGCCGAAAGCCTTCAAATAGCCCGCATGCTGTACCGCTTCGAAGACATCGAGAAAAGCTACGGTCCCCACGACATCCTCAAGGGGGTCACGTGGCAGCACAATCCCGGGGAGCACGTCGGCCTGGTGGGCCGGAACGGTGCCGGGAAGACCACCCTTTTCCGCCTGCTCCTCAAGCAGGAAGAGCCGGACCGCGGCACGATCGTACGCGCCTCGGGGATGACTGTCGGCCACGTCGGACAGCACCTCGACGCGGAGCCGGGCATGTCCCTGTTCGACTTCGTGGAGACGGCCTTCGCAAACGTGCTCACGATCGACCGCAAGATGCGCGCGATCGAGCACGATCTTGCGGATACGACGAAGAGCGAGGCCGAGCACGAGCGGCTTCTCGTGAAGTACTCAGAGCTGCAGCACGACTACGAGCACGCGGACGGCTACACCTTGCACGCGCTCGTGGAGCGCGTGCTGGGCGGTGTCGGCTTCACGGACAAGGCGGAGTGGGACCGGCCCATTCACGCGTTCAGCGGCGGCCAGCAGAACCGGGCCATGCTGGCGCGGGTGCTGCTGACCAAGGTCGACCTGCTGCTGCTCGATGAGCCCACGAACCACCTCGACCTCAAGGGCATCGAGTTTCTCGAGGAGTTCCTGCAGGACTTCAAGGGGAGTTACCTGCTGATCTCGCACGACCGCACGTTTCTCAATCGGACGGTGTCGAAGATCGTCGAGCTGGCGCACGGAAAGCTCGTCGAGTACCCGGGCAACTACGAGAAGTTTCTCGTGCTGCGCGCGGAGCGGATGGAGAAGCTGGCCAAGGACTACGAGCGGCAGCAGGAGCTGATCGCCGAGACGCAGGACTTCATCCGCCGCAACCTCGCGGGACAGAAGACCAAGCAGGCCAAGTCGCGCCGGAAGATGCTCGACAAGATGGACGAGTTCGAGCGCCCGGAGACGGACGAGACGCTGGCCAAGTTCAACCTGGACGGCGGCGCACGCTCGGGCGCGGTGGCGCTGACCATCGACCGGGTCGCGGCCGGGTACGGCGAGAAGCGGGTGGTGGAGGACTTCACGCTGCAGATCCGCCGCGGGGAGCGTTACGCGATCATGGGGCCCAACGGCTCCGGGAAGTCGACGCTGCTCAAGACGCTGGCCGCGCGCATTCCGCCCCTCGGCGGAGCGGTGCTCTACGGCCACAACGTGCAGGTCGGCTACTACGATCAGACGCTGGGCGATCTGGACCCGAAGGGCACGGTCATGGACGAGGTGTGGAACCTCGATCATTCGCAGACCGAGGAGGAAGTGCGTTCCTATCTGGCCCGCTTCTCGTTCTTCAATGAGGACGTGTTCAAGAAGACCAAGGCACTCTCCGGCGGAGAGCGGGGCCGCCTGGCGCTGGCGAAGATCATGTACGCCGGTGGCAACGTGATGCTCCTCGACGAGCCGACCAACCACCTGGATGTCTACACGCGCGAGGCGCTGGAAGAGGCGCTGGAGAATTTCACAGGCGCGCTGATCGTGGTCTCGCACGACCGCTACTTCATCGACCGTGTCGCGGAGAACGTCATCCTGGTCGAGGATGGGGTCGCCGAGGTTTACAGCGGCAACTACAGCGACCTCGTGGAGCGCTTCAAGGCCGGCCTGGCCATGCCCGAGAAGATCGAGATTGCCAAGCCTCAGCCCGTGCTGCCACCGAAGCCGTCGAGCTCTCCGAAAGCGGCGCCGCAGTCGCCGGAGGATCGCGCGGAACAGAAGAAGCGCGAGAAGCGCATCAAGAAGATCGACGAAGAGATGGCGCAGTTGGAGTCGCGCATCACCTCCGCGGAGGGAGAGCGCGAGCGCAACGAACTGCTCCTGTGCTCACAGGAAGTGTTCCGCGATGGTGAGCGGGTCAAGAAGATCCAGCAGCAGAACCACGACCTCAAGGCCATGATCGACCTCCTCACCAACAAGTGGGAAGCCCTGGAGCGAGAGAAGGAAGACGTTCTCGCTCCGTGATCTTCGAGTGCCGAGGGGAGACGATCACCACAGAGACGGTCGTGTGCTGTGGAGCGGTGGGCTTCAGCCCACCGGGCTCTCGCGAGACACTTCCCCTCTGCCGTTTCGGCTTCGACGTTGCGCGCGGCTTTCGGCACCAGTGTCCCGCGAGCCTCACACGGCTTCGGCGCACTCATCGCGAGCGCCCGGAGGGCTAAAGCCCACCGCTCCACAGTTGCAACACAGCGTTCGCTTGTCGGGCTGTGGTCATCCTTCGGGCGAAGGCCTCTCGCGGCGATCGGTCTCGAACAGCCTGAAGCCGCCACTGCGGTATCGTTCGCGGCGATGAGCCCCATCCAACCAGCAACCGCCAACCAGCAACCGCAGGCCGCGATCATCGCCATCGGATCGGAGATGCTCGGTCCGACGCGCGTGGACACGAACTCGCTGAAGATCGTGGCGGCGCTGGAGCGCTACGGCGTTCCGCTGGTCCGCAAGTCGGTCGTGGGAGACAAGCTGGCGGATCTCGTCGACGAGATCCAGCATAGCTTCGCGCGGGCGGAATTGCTCGTCGTCACCGGCGGGCTGGGTCCGACGGAGGATGACCTGACGCGGGAGGCCTTGGCTGAGGCGTTCGGGTTGGAGATGCAGGTCGATCACTCGATCATCGAATGGATCGAGCAGCGATTCGCGGACCGAGGCTGGAAGATGCCGGAGGTCAACAAGCGGCAGGCGAACGTGTTCGTGGGGCAGACGTCGTTGCGCAACGAGCGCGGGACCGCTCCGGGGTTTCACATCGAGACCGGGGGGAAGCACGTGTGGGTGTTCCCGGGAGTTCCGCACGAGCTGGAGTGGATGCTGGCGAAGTACTTCGTGCCGTGGCTCGAACAGCGGAGTGGTGGGCGGGCGCGGTACCGGCGCGTGCTCAAGATCTCGGGCATGACCGAGTCGGGCGTCGACGAGAAGCTCAAGCCCTACTACGAGCGCCACCCTGGCGAGCTGGTCACGATTCTGGCCTCGGGTGGACAGATCGAGATCCACCTCCACGCGGACGGAAGCGAGGACGAGGCGCGTGCGCGCATCGCGGAGCAGGAGGCGGAGATCGCGGAAATCTTCGGCCACCGTCTCTTCGGCTTCGATGACGATTCATTGGAGAGCGTCGTGGGCGCATTGGTGCTCGCGCGGGGCCAGACCCTGGCCACGGCCGAGTCGTGTACGGGTGGGCTGCTCAGCTCGCGGATCACGGACATCGCGGGCAGCTCCGCGTACTTTCTCGGCGCGTTGGTCTGCTACACGGCCGCGGCGAAGACCGACCTGGCCGGTGTGGATCCGGCGCTCATCGCCGAGCATGGTGAGGTGTCCGAGCCCGTTGCGCTGGCGCTGGCGCGGGGTGCGCGGGCGCGGTTCGGCGCGACTTGGGGTGTGGGCATCACCGGCATCGCCGGTCCGGGCGGTGGGACGGCGGAGAAGCCGGTGGGCACCGTGCACATCGCCGTGTCCGGTCCGAGTGGCGATCAGCATCGCAAGCTCCTGTGGCAGGGTCCGCGTGCGACGGTGAAGTGGTACTCGACGCAGGGCGCGCTCGATCTGCTGCGCCGGGCCGTCTTGACCGCCTGACCTGCGTGAGGCACATTGTGCGGATGAAACGCACCCATGTCGTGCTGGATGAGGAGTTGCTGAAGAAGGCCCGGCGCATGAGCGGCGAGCGGACCTACTCGGCGACCGTCACGAAGGCGCTGGAAGAGTTGGTCAAGCGTGCCGAGCTCGAGTCAGCCATCGAGCGCGTGCGCACCGGCGGCGATCCTTTCGCACCGGGTTACGTCGAAGAGTCGTGGCCCGAAACTTCTCCTCCTCGGAAGCGCCGCGTTTCTGCGAATGAGCACCGTATGCCGCGGCAGAAGAGTGTTCATCGTGGTGCTCGTTGAATCCAGCGCGTGGATTCTGGTGATTCGGGGAGAGCTCGATCTGCAACTCGCAGTCCCGGACCAGGAGATCGCGACCTGTCCGCCGATCGCCGATGCCTCTGGAGCGCTTCGAAGAAGCGGCACAGTTGTATCTGCGTTGCCGCGACGCGGCGTTTACGATTCGCAAGGCGACGGACTGTCTCATCGCTGCGTGTGCGATGGCGCACGCAGCGACGATTCTTCATCGCGATCGCGATTTCGATCACATCGCCCGAGTGGCTCCCCTCAGGACCATTCGCGTTTGAAGGCGAACGAGATCCCGGTCATCCCTTATTGATGCGCAGCACGTTCGAGATGACGTCGTTGTAGAGCACGACGATCATCAAGGTGGCCAGGGCAACGAAGCCCACTTGCTGGATGCGCTCCTTCACGCGCATCGAGAGCTCGCGGCGGGCAACGCTCTCCACCAGCAGAATCATGATGTGTCCACCGTCCAGCACGGGGATGGGCAGGAGATTCATGATTCCCAGTTGAAGCGAGATCATGGCCATCAGTGCGATCACTCGGATCCACCCCTGGCGCAGGGCATCGCCGGAGATACGGGCGATGTTGATCGGTCCGCTGAGCTCCTTCATGCTGCCCTCGGGACGGAAGAGACGGCCCAGTGAGGTGAAGGTGATGCGCAGCATCCGCCAATTCTCGCCGACGCTGTAGTTCAGCGCCGGGAAGAGGGAGAGTTTGAAGAGCCTGGTCTTGGGCTCGATGCCCCGGGAGACCTCGAAATTCGGATCGGTTGAGGGTGCCAGCGTCAGCGTCAGACGTTCCGCCCCGCGTTCGAGCTCCACTGCGAGTGGTTTGGTCTTGGCGTCGTCGGAGGCTTTCGCGAAGCCCTCCAACGCCGTGACCGGCTGCCCATTGACGCCGACGATGCGATCGCCTGCGCGGATTCCGGCCGCTGCGGCCGGCGATCCCGGCGTGGCTCCGCCGACGATCGGCTCCATTCCACCGCCAGCGATGCCGGCCTTGCCGTAGGGACCGTACTCGCCCTGGGTGATCTCGGGTGTCAGGGTGGTCGTGCCTGCCACGCCACCGCGCAGGTACTCGAACCGGATCGGTGTGCCGGCGTTCATGGCGATGATCAGGCGGGCGTCGTCGAAGTCGGAGATCGCTTCACCCTTGATGCGGGTGAGGACGTCGCCGGGCTGAATCCCCGCGCGCTCGGCGGGTGAGCCCTTCGTCACTTCCAGCACGATCGGCTTCTGGTCCACTTCCTGACGACCCACCATGGCCAGGCCGGCCACGAAGAAGATCGCCACCAGCAGGTTCATCAGCGGTCCCGCGAAGAGGATCAGGAACCTCTGCCAGCGCGGCTTGGAGAGGAACTCGTCCGGACTGCCGGCCACGAGCTCGTCCGGGTTGTCGCCGGCCATGCGCACGTAGCCGCCCAGCGGAATCAGCGAGAGGCGGTAGTCCGTGTCTCCCTTGCGGAAGCCGAGGAGGCGCTTGCCGAAGCCGAAGGAGAAGACCAGCACGCGCACGCGGAAGAGCTTCGCGACGAAGAAGTGCCCGGCTTCATGGATGAAGATGAGGAAGCCGATGACGACGATGAAGCCGAGGAGGCCGATGCCGAAGTTCTGGACCATAAGTTATCCGTTTGCGAGCTCTGCTGGCGATGTTGTCAGTTGTCGGTTTTCGGTTGGAGGTGACGTGAGGCCCTCAGAGAGAGTGCGCGTGATGTTCCAGCCGGCCAGACCTCTGACAACTGACAACATCGATTCACCGGCTGATCGCAACATCGACTCCACGTGCTTCGTTCCGTGCCCATTCATCCCAATGCAGTGCGTCCTCCACGGAGTCGATCGGGTGAGCCCGGCCGGCATGGCGATCGAGGACGCGCCTGACCATCTCTACGATTGCCGTGAAGGGAAGTTCTCCGGCCAGGAAACGTTCCACGGCGATCTCGTTCGCGGCGTTGAGCACGGCGGGCATGGAACCACCTTCGCGGCAGGCCGCGTAGGCGAGCTCGACCGCGGGGAAGCGGTGGGGGTCGACGGGGAGGAAATCCAGGGACCGCATGCGCGCCAGATCGAGACGAGCGAACGGAGCCGGCACCCGCTCCGGGTAGAGCAGCGCGTACTGGATGGGGAACTTCATGTCGGTGGTCGAGAGCTGCGCGATGATCGAGCCGTCCACGTACTCGACCATGGAGTGGACGATCGACTGTGGGTGGATGGCGATGTCGATCCGGTCCGCGGGCATCTCGAAGAGATGGTGGGCTTCGATGACTTCCAGCCCCTTGTTCATCATGGTGGCCGAGTCGATGGAGATCTTGTTGCCCATGCGCCAGGTGGGGTGAGCGAGCGCGGCCTCGATGCTGATGTCGTTGAAGGTGTCCAGATCGCGATGCAGAAAAGGGCCGCCCGAGGCAGTGAGGATGATCCGCTCGACCTCCGCGTGCGTCCCGCAGCGGATGGCCTGGTGCACCGCGTTGTGTTCGGAGTCGACGGGCAGGATCTCGCCACCGTGCTCGCGCGCCGCGCGCGTCATCACGTCGCCTGCGGCCACGAGCACTTCCTTGTTGGCGATGCCCAAGCGTTTGCCCTGACACAGGGCGGCGTAGACCGCGGGGATGCCGGCCGCGCCGACGATGGCGGCGATGACCACGTCGACGGACGGCATCGAGGCCACGGCCCTGGTTCCCTCGATGCCGGGCACGACCTCCAGCCCGGGGAAGCGCGAGCGCAGGTCCGCGGCGTCGGCCTCGCTGCGGACGGAGACGAGCTCCGGCCGGTAGCGCTCGATCTGTCCGGCCAGCAGCTCGACATTGCCTCCGGCCGCAAGGCCGCCCACGCGCAGGAGCTCGGGAAAGGAATCGACCACGGCCAGAGTGTTGCGGCCGACCGAGCCGGTGGATCCGAGGATGGAGATGGTTCTCATGGTGGACTTACTGGGTGCTGCGTGCTGGGTGCTGAGTCTTGCCCTACTGGCGATTGGTTTACTCAGCACCCAGCACTCAGCACACAACAACTCTACCCCGTCATGATGTTCAGTGTGCGGAAACCGTGCACGATCAGGGTCCAATAGCAGTAGAGGATCGGCGCGGTGAAGAGGATGGAGTCGAAGCGGTCGAGGAAGCCGCCGTGGCCGGGGAGGAGCGAGCCCGAGTCCTTGACGGCGGCGGAGCGTTTCCACATCGATTCGGCGAGGTCGCCGACGACGCCGGTCAAAGACAGCAGAGCGCCGGCGATGACGGCATGGTGCAGGGGAAACGTCGGGAAGAACGTGAAGTGGATGACGATGGCCGCGATGATGGATGTGACGATGCCTCCGGCCAGTCCTTCCACGGTTTTCTTCGGGCTGATGCGGGGCAGGAGCTTGTGTCTGCCGAACTTCTTGCCGACGTAGTAGGCGCCCGAGTCGCCGAGCCAGACCACCAGCAGGAGGAAGAAGACCAGCTTCCAGCCATCGGGGAAGTCATGGCGCAGGCGGATCAGAGAACCACCCAACAGGCCGACGTAAGTCGTGGCCAGCACGGCCACCGCGCTCGACGGAAGGGAGTCCTCGATCGGTTTCGTACTGAAGACGTACGAGGCGGGGATGAGCAGGAGCGCCGCGAACATGCCCAACTCGACGGAGAGCTCTTCCAGCACGAACGCGCTGAGGATGATCAGCATCACCACCACGCAGAGCACCAGGGGGATGTGGTAACCCTTGTGCCGTCCGAGCTGAATGAATTCGTACATGGCCAGCACGGCCACGATCGCGATCACGCTGTTGAACAGGTACGGGTGACTCCAGCCGATGAGCCAGATCACGAACGGCGACAGGATGGCCGCGGTGATTTCGCGCGAATATCGCATAGTCAGGGAGTGCGGGCGGTCAGCCTTCGTCGGCTTCGATGAACATTTCGGAGTCGGGAGGCTCGACGGCGCCATAGCGGCGCTCGCGGGACTGGAAGTCGATGATGGCTTCGTAGAGGTGGCGGCGGCGGAAGTCGGGCCAGAGTACCTTGGTCACGTGGATCTCGGCGTAGGCAATCTGCCAGAGCAGGAAGTTGGAGACGCGCAGCTCGCCGCTGGTGCGGATGAGCAGGTCGGGGTCATCGACGTCGGCTGTGTAGAGGTGGTCGGCGAAGAAGGCCTCGTCGATGGTGGCGTCGCTCATGTCCTTCTCGCGGAGGATGGCCATGATGCGGTTGCACGTGTCCACGATCTCGGCCCGCCCGCCGTAGTTGAGCGCAATCTGAAAAAGGAGGCCGGTGTTGGCGGCGGTCTTCTCCTGCGCGTAGCGGAGCTCGCGCTGCACCGTGGGGTCGAGGCCATCCACGCGTCCGATGGGCACGAAGCGGATGTTGTTCTCCATCAGGGTCTGCAGCTCTTTGCGGAGGTACTCCTTGAGGAGCATCATCAGCGTGGCCACTTCGAACCGGGGGCGTTTCCAGTTCTCGACCGAGAAGGCATACAGGGTGATCACGCGCAGCTCGAGTCGGGCCGAGGTCTCGACGATCTCTTTGACCGAGGCGATGCCCGATCGGTGACCCTCCACGCGGGGCAGGTTCCGCGCGCGCGCCCAACGCCCGTTGCCATCCATGATCACGGCGATGTGCCGCGGCAGCCGGGTCAGGTCGATCTTCTCGAGAAGCGTCGCCTCGATCGAGCCCGGCTCGGAGAGCTTGCGCACGTCAATCATTTTGCGCGGGGATCTTAGCGCACTTGCCCGGATGTGTTGCGGGTTGCTCTTTGCGAGCCCGCATTTCTCACAGCCCTTCTGCTACGACAGCCGATAGCGGCCTGCCTGCTTCGCCGAACGACGATTTCGCTCCTCAACATAGTGTCAACTATGCCTTCGTCGCGAAATCGCCGTTCGACTCG
>Ga0307505_10001650_pt1 | contig 17279 bp, 13 predicted proteins | sample 23_S_MG_FD_202183 | JGI IMG/M metagenome (GOLD analysis project Ga0307505, IMG submission 202183) | Soil microbial communities from Populus trichocarpa stands in riparian zone in the Pacific Northwest, United States - 23_S | ecosystem: Environmental > Terrestrial > Soil > Riparian zone > Trees...
GCTGGTGGCGGGGCCCCCCCCGGCCGCGGGGGGGCGCGGCGCGGCCGGCCTGGTCGGCGCCGGTGAGCGTGTAGTCGCCGCGCTGCCGTCGCGGCGCGGCGAGGTGTACGCCGCCGAGGTCTCCCCCGGCGACGACCTCGCGACGCCGGCCGCGCGGGCCCTGGCGCTCTCCGACCTCCCTGCCGACCTCGCCGGCGCGGGCGACGTGCTCGTAGTCGGTCCGGCCGCCGAGGATCTCGCTGCAGCCCTCCGGAGGGTTCGCGCCGGCGTGCGCGCTGCGCCCACGTCGCTCGCCGCGCGGCCGGTACTGGTCATCGGCATGGCCCGCCTGGCGGCCGGCATCGTCGCGGACGCGGCGACGTTTGAGCCGGACTACGTGACGCCGGCGTACGTGGGGTAGTTGGGGGGTGGCGGTTGGCGGTTCGCGGTTGGCCGCAGGCAGCTGTCAGATTCTGGTGGCCTGGCGGGACGGCTGCAAACTGCGAGCTGCGAACTGAGAGCTGCGAGCTGCGAGCTGCAAGCTGCATAGTGCGACGACGCTATCTTCCACGACCCTGCCCCACCCCCGCATGGCCTGGTTCAAGCGGCAGTCGGCCGGCATCGTCACTACGCGCACGGAGCGCAATGACGTGCCGGAGGGCTACTGGCAGAAGTGTCCCAAGTGCGGCACGATCACGAGCCAGCGGGAGCTCGACGACAACCTCCGCGTGTGCCCCAAGTGCGGGCACCACTTCCCCCTCCGCGGCCTGGAGTACCTCGAGCTGCTGTTCGACGAGAGCGAGTTCCAGCGTCACGACGCCGACCTCCATTCGAACGACCCCCTGCAGTTCGTCGACCGCAAGCCGTACGAGGCGAGGATCACGGAGGCGGAGCGCAAGAGCGGGGTTAACGACGCTGTCGTCGCGGGCACAGGCCTCGTGGGCGCGCACCGGACCTCGATCGCGGCGATGGACTTCGCCTTCATCGGCGGGTCGATGGGCTCGGTGGTGGGCGAGATCATCGCCCGGGCCATCCGCCGCGCCGTCGATGAGGAGCGGGCGCTCCTGGTGATATCACAGAGCGGCGGCGCGCGAATGATGGAGGGTGCGCTGTCGCTGATGCAGATGGCGAAGACCAGCGCCAACCTGGCCGTGCTGGCCGAGCGCGGGCTACCCCACCTCGCGCTTCTCACGCACCCGACGACGGGCGGCGTGACGGCCTCCTTCGCGATGCTGGGCGATATCCAGATGGCGGAGCCCAACGCACTCATCGGCTTCGCCGGCCCGCGTGTCATCCGCGAAACCATCGGCCGCGACCTGCCGCCGGGGTTTCAAACCGCCGAGTTCCTCAAGGAGAAGGGCTTCGTGGACCTCATCGTGCCGCGTCACGAGCTCCGCGGCACCGTGATCCGCCTCCTCGACCACCTCCGCGGCAATGCGCGGCCAGCGCCGGACGACGAGTTGGAGACGGCGCGAAAGGAGGACCGTGAAGGCTAAGGGGGTGAGGGTGATTCGGCCCGGCAGGATTCGGCGATTCAGCGATTCGGCGTGCGAGAATCAGGCTGTGCCATGGGCGAACGCCGGCGCCGCGTCTCGTCGACCCGCCCCTTCGTCGCCGGATTCCCCTGTCTCCCGGTACCCCGACATCCCGATATCCCAATCCCCGATACCCCGATTCCCGGACCATCGCTCAATTCGCTAAATCGCTGAATCGTCGGATTCCCCCGACCCGCACGTTCACACGTTCACACCTCCGGATGGCACTCCCCGACCGCGGGTGTTGACGACGACGCCCGGCACGGCGGCGAGGTCCAGCTCCGCGTAGCCGGCGTGGTCGGTCGCGACCACCACCGCGTCGGCGGAGGCGACTGCGGACTGCAGGTCATCGACCGACGTCATCTCTACGCCACCCTGCTGCAGCACCGGCACGTGCGGATCGTGATAGCGGACGCGCGCGCCCTTCTCGATCAGCAGCAGCAGAATGTCGAGCGCCGGGCTCTCGCGGAGGTCCGCCACGTCGGGCTTGTAGGCGACCCCGAGGACCAGGACCGCGCTGCCGCGCAGCGCCCTGCCCCGCTCGTTGAGCGCGTCCTGCACCCGCTGGACCCAGTACGCCGGCATCTGCGTGTTTACTTCGCTCGCCAGCTCGATGAAGCGCGCGACGTAGTCGAGTCCGCGCAGCTTCCACGACAGGTAATGCGGGTCGATGGGGATGCAGTGGCCACCCAGGCCGGGCCCCGGCGTGAAGCGCATGAAGCCGAACGGCTTGGTCGAGGCCGCGTCGAGCACCTCCCACGCGTCAATGCCGAGGCGATCGCACATGAGAAGCAGCTCGTTCGCGAGGCCGATGTTCACGGCGCGGAACGTGTTCTCGTAGACCTTCGACATCTCCGCCACCTCGGGGCTCGAAACCCGTACGAGCCGCTCGACGGCGATCGTATAGAGTTCCATGGCCGCCTCCAGGCACGCGGCGGTGAGTCCGCCAACCACCTTGGGGGTGTTCGTCGTGGTCCAATCGGTTCGCCCGGGGTCGACGCGCTCGGGGCTGAACGCGAGGAAGAAGTCGGTGCCCGCGCGGAGGCCGCCGGCCTCGAGCATCGGTAGAAGCACCTCGCGGGTAGTGCCCGGATAGCTCGTGCTTTCGAGGACGATCAGTTGTCCCGACCGCAAGGTGGCCGCCACACTCTCCGCGGCCTGCACGACGAACGTCATGTCCGGGTCGCGGGTCGCGCGGAGGGGCGTCGGCACACTGATCACCACGGCGTCGGCCTCGGCAAGGCGCGCCATGTCTGTCGTGGCCTCGAACCTTCCGTCGGCGATCACGGCGGCCAGCGCGTCATCGGTTACGTCTTCGACGTGCGAGCGGCCGTCGTTGAGCGCGTCGACCTTAGCGGCGTTCACGTCGACGCCCAGCGTGCGCACGCCGGCGCGGGCGAAGGCGACCGCGAGGGGCAATCCGACATACCCGAGGCCCAGGACGGCCACCTTCGCCTCTCGGGCGCGCACTTTCTCGACGAACGTCACGGGCTGGCGGTTTTCGGGAAGCTACCCCCGGGGCGGACCGGCACCGGCCGGCGCGCCGCCCGCTCGATCAGATCCGTCCACGCTTCGCACGCGACGGAGGCCTCGTACCGCGCCAGGAAGGCCTCGCGCGCACGCCGGCCGTGCTCGGCCGCCAGCACGGGATCATCGCGGTAGCCGCGGATGACCTCCGCGAGGCGCTCGCCGCCGGCGCCGTCGGCGGGGTCGACCACCGCGCCGATCCCCTCGGCCATCACCGTCTCGGCAGGCTCCGAGTGCGCCGGCGCGACGACGGCCACCGGGCGGCCGGCCGCCATGATCCCGTAGAGCTTGCCCGGCACGGCCACGCCGGCCATGCCGGCGCGCAGCGTGAGCAGGTGGAGGTCGCCGATGCCGAGCGAGTGGCGGAGGTCCTCACGAGGGAAGTAGCCCCGGTAGGTCACGTTGCGGAGGTCCCTCGCGAGCACCCGCGCCTCGATCTCACGCCGGCGCGGCCCGTCGCCGGCGAACAGGAAGTGGACCCCCTCGTCTCGGAGCAGCTCGGCGGCCTCCAGCACCTCGTCAAAGCGGTGCGCCAGCCCGGCGTTGCCGGAATACATGACGACGAACGCGTCGGACAACCCCAGGCTGCTGCGCAGGGGATTGTCCGCCGGCGCGACGGGTTCGATCTCGTCGGCGCGGCTCCAGACGGGGATCGTCACGAGTCGCTCCGGCGCGACCCCGCGCGCCAGCAGGCGGTCCCTCATCCTCGATCCCAGGTCGACGACGAAGTCCGCGCGGCGGACCGCCCGGGCGTCGGCGCCGGCGAGCGCGCGGCCGAGCAGGCTGGTCGGACGGAGCATTCCGAGCGCGAACTCGGCGTCGGGGTGGAGGTCCATCGACCAGACGCCGTAGCGACGGCGCCGGACGGCCCACACGACCGCGCCGGCGACGGGCAGCAGAGGCGGCGTCGTCAGCAGTACCACTACCGCGTAGCGCCGGCCCAGCAGGAGCCTCCACAGCACGGAGCCATAGAATGCGGCATACTCCGCGATCCGTCCGGCATTGCTGCGCCGGCCGAGTCCCGGAGTCCACGCCCGGTGAATCGTCACCCCGTTTCGCGTATCGCGCCGCTCCAGGCCGGCGCCACCACCCACGTAGGCGCCGCGCGCGCAGAGAACGTGCACCTCGTGGCCGCGGGCCGCCAGGTGCTCTGCGAGATCCGTCAAGTGCTGGCCGGTGGACGCGACGTCGGGCCAGTAGTGCTGGTTAACGAACAGGATGCGCAATGGAGGGGCGGGGTCTGCGGGTTTGCGGTTTGCGGGTTTGCGGTTCGCGGGTTCGCGGTTCGCGGGTTCGCGGTTCGCGGTTCGCGGAAGCTCGACTCGTCTCGCCAATACCGCCCCGCAGTCACTCTCTCTGGCTCGTGCATTCCCATCGACGAGCAACGAGCAACGTGCATTCCCATCAACCGCGCGACCGGCATTCCCATCAACGAGCAACGAGCACCGAGCACTTCCATCAACGCCGGCGTGCGTACAGCATCAGCAGCGGCACGGCGATGCTGGCGGGGCGGATCACGTACGAGTCCATGAACTCATGCGCGACGAAGCCCGCTCGGCCCCACCGGATGCCTGCGGCGACGGCGACCAGGTCTAGCAGGCCGAGCGCGAGCAGGACGGCGGCGAAGATGAGCCACCACGGCCGGCCCGGCGCGAGCGCGAGCAGCAGCAGCGCCGGCAAGAAGAAGAGCACGCCGAGGGGGATGCTGTAGGCGGCGAGCGTCGTGCCGTCACCCTCGACGAGAACGGCGGGCGGACTCGCGCGCGCGGCGACGGTGGTCCCCGCCACATGGGCAGGCACCGCCGCCAACGCCGGCGCCGCGAGGGACTCCGCGACCCAACGCCGCGTCGGCGGCGCGACGAGCAGGTACACGACGGCGAACGCGATCGCGGCGCCGGCGCCGAGCGCCACGCGGCGTGCCCCGCCGGCGGGGCCGTTCACGTGGAGGTCGACTGCAGCATCGCGGCGTCCACCGGCGCGCCGGCGGGGCGCGTCCCGCCGCCCGTGTTGGCCCACACTACCCACAGGACGAAAACCACCAGGTAGAAGAACGTGTTGGCGCCGAAGTGGTGGACCGCGTCGAATCCACCCGGCCAGTCGCGCTGAAGTACGACGAGCAGAGCGATGCGGGCGACGTTCGCGAGTGTGATGATCGCGGCGCCGAGCGGGATGAACCACGCGCGCCGGCGCGGCCTGCCGGGGTAGGCGAGGACGAAGCCGGCGAACAGACCCAGAGTCGTGAGTCCGGTGCAGCCGTCCTCGACGTAGACGCCTGGCTGGCCGGTGAGGCCGAGCACGCGGTCCTGAACGATTACGTCGTAGCCGACGAGGCGCAGTCCGCCGGCGGTGGCGTCGGCTACCCACCGGGAAAGGGCCGCGTCGAGGTTTCCGGCCGGGTGGAGCCAGAGGTCATACACCACGAACCACGCGGCGTAGACGCCGAGCATGACCGCGAAGAAGCGCACCAGGTCGCTACGTAGCAGCGCCGGAAGGCGTCGTGCGCGGGGGTCAGCAGTCATCGATGGGCGGCCTCGCCCGAGGATACGGCACCCTCCGCCTGCACCGGCACAACGGCACCGCCCCCGGACCGGCGTTCTACCACGGTGTTGCCGATCACCAGCGCGTCCATGCTCGTCCGGCGGAAGCAGTCGAGGGCCTGCGCCGGTGTCTCCACGATGGGTTCGCTCTCGTTGAAGCTCGTGTTCAGCAGCAGGGGCACGCCCGTAAGCCGCGCAAATTCGCTTATCAATCGGTAGTAGAGCGGGTTGTGCTCCCGCGACACGGTCTGCAGCCGACCCGTCCCGTCCACGTGGGTGACAGCCGGGATCCTGTCGCGCTGACCCGGACGCACGGGGTAGACCTGCTGCATGAACGGGTCCGGTGCAGCGCCGACGAAGTAGTCGTCGAGGCGATCCTCGAGGATGGAGGGAGCGAAGGGGCGGAACCGCTCGCGCAGCTTGATCCGGGCGTTGATGATGTCGCGCATGTCGGCGCGGCGCGGGTCGGCCAGGATGCTGCGGTTGCCGAGGGCGCGGGCGCCCCACTCCATCCGCCCCTGGAACCAGCCCACCACCTTCCCGTCGGCGAGGAGTCGGGCGGCCTCGCGGCATACCTCGCCCTCGCCGTCGAGGTGCCGACAGGAGTACTCCCACGCGTCGCCGCTCCACGCTTCCACCGCGCCGGCGACGCCGGCGTCGTCGTGACTCGTGCCCCATTGCGCGTGGTGCATCACGAAGGCACGTGGATGGCCCAAAAGGCCGTGCCAGGCGTCGAGCGCGGCTCCGAGGGCGGTCCCGTTGTCCGCAGCCGCGGGCTGGACGAACACCTCCTCGAAGGGCGTTCTGCTCGGAATTGCACCGTTTGCGACGCTGTTCATTGCGCAGCCGCCGGCGAGGGCCAGGCGCGGCAGCCGCGTGCGCTCCCACAGGTCGTTCAGCACGTGGAACGCGGCCTCCTCGAAGACGACCTGCAGGGATGCAGCGAGGTCTTCGTGCGCCAGCGCGAGGTCCTCGTCCCGGCGCCGCGCCGGCCCCAGGATCTCGTCGGCGGCAGGTGAGAAGAGGCGGGCGACGGTGGGAACGCCGGCCTCCCACTCCATGTCCGCCCCGTCCTTCCAGTGGCGGAAGTAGCGGAGGTCGAGCTCGAAGCCGCCGCGCGGTTTGAGGCTGATGAGCCGACGCACCTGGTCGACGCGCGACGGTCGGCCGTATGGCGCGAGGCCCATCACCTTGAACTCGTCGCCATAGTCGGTGAAGCCGAGGTGCTGGGTGACGGCGGTGTAGAGTATGCCGAGGGAGTGTGGGAAGAAGACCCTCCCCATCACATCCACGCGGGTCCCGCGCCCGACGGCGACGGAGGTCGAGACGAAGTCGCCGAATCCGTCGATTGCGGCGACGGCGGCCTCGTCGAAAGGCGAAACGAGGAAGGCGCTCGCGAGGTGCGCCGGGTGGTGCTCCACGTGGTGCAGCGCCGGCAGGCGGTCCGCAGGCACACCGAGCGCTGCCGCGAGCGGGCCCCGGAGGTCGCCGACGTGCCGGCGGTTGCGGAGGCGGTCGAGCACGAGCCGCGGCGCCGGCCGGCGGGTGAGCACGTAGGCGGCCTTCCTCGCGAGGTGCGCGCGGGGATCACGGCCGATGGCGATGTGGCCGACGTCGCCGCCCTCGATGCCGGCGATCTCGAGGCACTTCTGGACGGCGGTCGAGGGGAAGCCGGCGGCGTGCTTCACCCGCGTGAAGCGCTCTTCCTCCAGCGCAGCAACAAGCTCACCGTCGCGGAGGAGCGCGGCTGCGACATCGCCGTGGAAGGCGTTGACGCCGAGGACGTACGTTGGGCGGGGGCTCACGGGGTGCGGTCAGTAGTCAGTAGTCAGTAGTCAGTAGGCTGTATGCAGTAATAGCATACGTGTTATTAACGACCACTCAGGAACGAGCAACGCACTATGGCCAAGCACCATACACCATACAATACAGCATAAACCATACACCATACTTCAACAATGACCGAAAACTAACCCGCATCACCCGTCACCATCACCCATCCCGGACCGCAAGCGTCGGCGGAGCAGCTTCCGCGCCAGGAGGGCCTCCGCGTAGGTCCGCTGCGCGGCGTAGTAGACGCCGGCGCGGCCGTCGAGGACGAGGCCTCGGACGAGCAGGCAGTACGCCGGCATCACGAGGGGCGCCGGCCAACCCAGCCGGCGCAGACGGTCGACGCGGCGGAGGGAGCCGGCCGGCGCGGCGAGGAGCTTATCGGCCTCCAGGTCGGCGTAGCGGTCCTGGCTCGCCAGCCAGCGCTTGAGCGGCTTCCGGTCGTCGTGGTCGATGGGGCCGTTCAGCGCGTCCACGCGGCCATCGAGTGCGAGCCGCTGCGTGTGCCCGTCCGCGACGTACCGTCCGCGGTGGCGCAGGAAGAGCACGACGCGGGGCGGGTACAACGTCGCGCGCAACGGGCGGCCCCGGATGCAGTACCGAAAGTGCACCTCGAAGCCGGCGGCGTCGCCCGGGTCGCGGACGGCGCGAGCCACGTCGTCCTTGAAGCCTGCGGCGGGTACGTAGTCCGCGTCGAGGGTAAGGACCCACGGCGTCGCCGCCTGATCAAGTGCGTAATTCCACTGCGCTGTGTGCGAGTCGAACCGACGGTAGACGACTTCCACGTTCGGGTACCGCGAGGCGATCTCCAGGGTGCCGTCGGTGCTGCCGCTGTCGACGACCACGACGCGCCCGGCCCACGTGAGCGTATCCAGCGCACGCGCGATGTTCGCCTCCTCGTCGAGCGTGATCAGGAGGGGGGTGACCTGGTCGAGGATGCGCGCGGGGTGTGCGGGACGGCCAAGCTACGCGGCCGCTGCGGCCGCTTCGTAGAGCGCGAGCATCCGCGCGGCGACGCTCGGCCAGGCGTAGTCACGCCCGACCAGGTCCCTCCCGCGCGCGCCGGCGGCCGACCGCTCGTCGTCGGATAGCGCAGTAGCCTCGCGGATGGCGCCGGCGAGCGCGCCGGCCTCAGGCTCTACCCACCAACCGGCGCCGGCACGCTCGATCGCGGCCCACGGTGCCCGGCGCGAGACGATCGCGGGTACGCCGGCCGCGAGGGCCTCGGCGACGACCACGCCGAAATTCTCGCTCAGGCTGGGTAGCACGAGCAGGTCCGAGCCGCCGAGCAGCTCCGACTTGGCCTCCGCTCCGAGGAGACCCTCGAAGCGCACCGCGTCGGCGAGGCCGGCCGCGTCGCGCCGGCTCGCCAGGTCGGCGAGCTGATCGCCGGCGTCAGGGCCCGCGATCACGAGTTCCCAGCCCTCCGGCCGCGCCAGCGCCCAGGCGTCGATGAGCGCAGGGAGGCCCTTCACCGGGTGGAGGCGGCCTAGGAACAAGGCTCTCCGCAACCCATCGCGAGGCGTGCGCGGCGCCGGCGGCCGGAGGTGGACGCCGTGGGGTATGACGGACACGGGTGCGCCGACGCCCGCCGCGACGACATCGGCCGCCTCGGCGTCGGACGTCGCGTGGACGGCCGCCGCGGTGGCCAGGTCGCGCCGCTGGAACAGGAGCCAGGCCGCGCGCTTGCGCCACGCGTGGTGGCCGAGTGCCCACGGGGAGAGCATTCCGTGGGTGGAGACGATGCGCGGCACGCCGGCGCGCCGGGCGGTGGCGGCCACGTCGCGGTTGACGCGCAGCCAGAGGCCGTGGTCGTGGATGACGTCGGGCGACATCGCCGCGATGTGGCGGTCCCACGCGTCGCGCCCGCGGGCGAGGAGGGTCGCCCGCACGCCCGGCTCCGGGTGTTGCAGGGTGACGCCAACCTCGTGGGCGGCGAGGTGCGCGTCGGCGCCGGCCGCCGCCAGGGCGCCGGCGAGGCGCAGCACGGCCTCCGTGGTACCCCCGCCGGCGGGGTCCACCGAGTTGATCGTAAGCAGGACCCTCACGTCGCCGCCTGCCGGCGCACGAGCTGGTCGTAGACGCGGAGGAATGGCCGGCCGGCGGCCTCCAGGGAGAAGTTGGTCTCCACGTGGGCTCGGGCGCGGACGCCCATCGCGCGCCGGCGCGTTTCGTCGGCGAGCAGCGCCGCCAGCCGGTCGGCGAACGCGCCGGCGTCGCCGACAGGCGTGAGGTAGCCGGTCTCGCCGTCGACGACCGACGTCTGAGGCCCGCCCGACGCGGTGCTGACCACCGGGACGCCGCTCGCCATCGCCTCGAGTAGGACGAGCCCCAGTCCCTCCTCGTCGGAGGAGAGCGCGACCGCCGCCGCGCCGCGGTAGAGTTCGGCGAGGGAGTCGTCGTCGAGTCCGCCGCGGAACTCGACGGTGCCGGCAACGCCGAGCTCGGAGGCGATGGCCATGTCGGCGTCGGTTGGGGGGGTCGAGCCAGCGAGGATGAGCGCCGGCGCTGCGGCCGCGCGGCGGCGCAGCTCCGCGTAGGCGCGCAGGAGGAGGCCGATGTTCTTCCGGGGATCGTCCCAGCGGGCGACCGCCAGGATGTAGGGCGGGCCGGCCGGCGCGGCGCCGACGGCGGGACGGAAGCGCTCGGTGTCTACCCCGGGCGGCGCGAAGTGGACGGCGGAGGGCGGCATCCACTCGGAGAGGGCTACACGCATCCGCTCGTTCTCGACGAAGGCGGCGCGTACGTGGCGCAGCGCCGCGCGGTCCATCTTGCCGACGAGGGGCGTGATCGAGCGCAGCCACATTCCGCGCGCGCCACCGGTGGCGCGGAGCAGCGACACGCGCTCCCATTCTGTCAGCGTGGCTACCTGGAGGAGCACCGGCCGGCGCACGTTGGCGGCGACGTTGGCCCACGCCGGCGCGCCGGCGACGACCTGCACCAGGTCGTACCCGTTGAGGAGCTCGGTCAGCGCGCGCCGCGGCCGCAGCCTAAGGACCTCCATTTCGGTCCCTACAGCGCCGAGCTCGACGTAGGGGTGCTCCTCCCAGGTGCCGTAGTGGACGGCCGGCCCGCGGAACCAGCTCGTTGGGCGCGTGATCCCCACCCCGCGGGGATCGGTGGAGCTCATCGGCAGCGAGATCAGCGCCGGCGCGTAGCGGCCGCTGTCTGTCAGCACGCGGTGGAGGAACCGCGCGACCGTGGGCACGCCGCCGCCCTCGGCGAGGCCGGGGACCACGAGTGCGACACGCGGTGTTGCGCTGGGAGCGGCTGCGGCGCTCAATAGTGGCTCTGACGCGGAGTCAGTGGCGGCGGGATTATTGGCGGCGAGGCCTGGCCGCTCGGACGTACAGGCTGTCCGCCACCCATTTTAGCGGCCGCACGAATGTCGTGACGGCCGTAGGGCCTCGGACGCTAGGGCGGCGGCGTCACTCCGATGACGGTCGCCGACTCCGGCAGCCCGAAGTAAGGGCCCGCGCCATTGCCGCTGAAGTCGCCACCCTCGATTCGAAGCACGAGGCCGGGAGCCTCAACGCGGAGGCCGTAGCGCATCGCCTCGGTGGCGCTGAAGTCGCGGAGTTGCAGTCTAGGCGCGTCGTCGCCACTCCGATTCTCTACCAGCACGCCGTCGAGTGGATCGGCCCGTCGTGTCCACCCGCGATTGATTCTAAGGTCCCGACTCCCGTAGAGCAGTACACCAGCTGCGAAGCCGGTGATGCGAAGCGAGTCGATCAGCAAGGGCGGCAGACCCGCCGGGCCGAAGACTTGCACGCCGACGTCGTCGCCCTCCGCGTCGATGTCTGCGTATCGCACGTGGCCGCGTTGGTCGGCCCCCGACACGATCGCGGTCGCTGCTATCGCGCGGAACCGTGCTCGCCTTATGGTCACGTTGTCCGTGACAAAGGTATCCGAGGGGCTCGGGTAATCGTGAACATCGATGCCCCATGCCCACCCTGTCACTTCCACGTCTGTGACGGAACCATTCCTGGAGCCAAACACGTCGATCCCCGAACCGCCACCGCCGGACGTCCCCCCCGTGACCCTGATACGCCGAATCGTGAAGCCATCAACGACTGAGACCTCGAGCCCGTCACCCTCGGAGACGTTCGCCAGATCGTCGTGCTCGATATCCTCCACGACGACACCAGAAGCCCCGATTACCTGTGCGCCCTCCCCCACGGAAGACGTGCGCAGGCGCGCCAGCCTCACCGGGCCGTCGCTCTCGAGGTTGACGGGGTTGGAGAACGCGTCGGAGAGGTACAGATCGGAGATCGCGGCCCGCCGTCCCGGGCGCCACGAGCGGATCAGGCATCCGGCGTCGACCTGATGGTACCCGCTACTCCATCCTGCCTGGCCTGCCGTGTTGCCGCGGATAGCGCCGCCCCCGGTCACCGTAACGTCGTCGCCGTCGAAGATGATGAGGTCGACGGGGCCGGCGGCGTCTGTCTGCTGACCGGCGGCAAGCTCAAGCGTAGCGCCGGCTGCCACGTGCAGTGTGACACCTCCCGGAATGCGTAGCGCGTACTGACCGTCTGATCTGAACGGGTTCGGGCTTATCGCCGAGAGCAGGTACGGAAGAGTCGCCGGCGGGACCGTCACTATCCCGCCCGGTCCGGCGGCATCGAGCGCCGCCTGGATGGCCGCGCGACCGTCCTGGCCAGGCACCGCTCCGAAGAGGCTCGCGTCGAGTGCACCCATCGGCGCGTCCGTCGCGGCCGGAGGCAGCGGGGCGGCTACCTCCAATGGGGGCAGCGCTATGGGGCCGGGCGGACCAGGCGAATCGGGCCCGGCGGTATCACAGCCGGCGATCAAAACGACACTAGCCAGCAGCAGGTAGGGTCGGAACTCACCGCTCATCCCTGACAGTACCGTCAACCTCCCTCGCACTTGGCGCATTGGACGATGTCCCACTAGACAACAACGATCTCGAGAACGTGCGGGTAGATCCCGGGTGACGACAGGGGCCTGGTTGTGAGCGGCGAGCATCGCACCGACCGGCGCAGAATCGCTGGGCGGTGTCGATCGATCGCTGGCGGATCGGGGCCCGCAGTCATCCATGATCATCAACCCCACCCACCGTCAGTAGCCACTCGGATGGGCTGTGCCCTTGGGTCTTGTTCCGACAACGCGTCGAATGATCCGACCAGCGTCGAGATATCCCGTGTTCCTCGGCGCGCCCGGGGACCACGAGTGCGACTCTAGCCGGCGCGTCGGCGCTCACCGGCGGAAAGCCATCGCTTGCGCGACGAAGGCGAGCGGGATGTAGCGGATGTAAGACGTGAATACCGCCCAGAACTCGCTCGGGTCCACGTTGGCGGTCACAGCGAGGGCAACGAGGTACACCAGCAGGGCGCCCGCGCGTGGGCGCAACAGCCAATCGAACGAGAAGCGCTGCAGAACACCGAGGACGAAGAAGCCGAGTACCACGGCTACGACCCCACCCGCCAGGTACAGGTACGCCACTGGCGACATCCCGACGCTGGTCCGGGCGCTCAATCCGAGCACGGTAGTTGAAAACCAGACCCCCGTCGTGGCCGATGCCTTGGAGGGCAGGAGCGCTCTGGGGACGACCGCATAGAATGGGGAGAGAAGAACATTGCGGAGGAACGGCGGAGAGTCGGGCGGTAGCGGACCGCGATCATTGAACTCCAAGGCATGCGCAGCGAAAGTGGTCAAATGCAGTCGCGACGCAACCAGAATCGGCAGGCTCACTTGCTGCTGAAATCGAGCCGCCCGCTCGTCGGTGCCCCGGGCCACGCCCACTGCAGCGTCCGCTATCGCCCCGACGGATCGCGTGTCGTGCTGCACGTCAGCAAAGCGCAAGTAGCGAAGGGGCTCCACGACGGCGTAGGCGGGCACGATCACCGCGATCGCTGCAAGGGCGTACATCCGCGGAACGCGCCTCTCAACCATGAAGCGACAAAGGCCAACGATCACAAACGGCAGGAGGACGGACCATTTGAAGGCGGCGAGCACCCCCCACGCCACCTCGTGTACGAGCCAGATCGACAGAACGACCCCGATGTGCCTCCGCCTCGTCCCGTAGTACGCGAGCGCCGTAAGAGCCAGCGCAAGCGACCCAAGGCCCGAGCCCGTGCGCACCCATTGCGCCACGCCCGCCGTTGCAAGCACCTGGTCGGCCTCTGTGGAATATCCGAATAGGCCCATCCGGACGAGGGCAAGACGGCTCAACACGCTCACCGCCATGCCTGCAAGTAGGACCGGCATGTAAGGGACGAATGAGGTCCGGGTCGCACGGTCGAGCAGACGGCTCGACCTAAACGTGGCTGCCAACTGAGGTCCGATTCCGCTCCGGTACCCGATCCACATGGCGGCCACGCCGACTACGGCCAACGCTTGTGCTCTGCCCAGATAGTCGAATCCCACCGATCCACCGTGAAGGAGGCGGGACCCCGACATCGGAAGTACGTACAGGATGTTGGTCAATCCGAATGGAAGGACGAAAAGAATCACCGATGCTAGAACGACTGGACTAACCCACCTGGTCCGATCATATCTGCAATAGTTGTGTATTTCGCTTGCGGCATATCCAACGAGGCTCGCAGTAAGCATGAAGAAGGCGCCTTTGTCTTGGATCACACCGCCACTCCATCCAAGGACAACACCAGCTGTCGCCGCTCCCCAACGCAGGTACCGCTCGACCGGCAATGGTCGTGCAGCAGAACGCGCGGGCAGTAGCGTCGACATCACGGCGCGATAGTAGCGACGCGACGATCGGAATTCGACCGGCCGGCTGCCGCGCGTATGTGAGGCGCGTTGAGAATGCGTCGCGAGCGGACGGTTGCCCGCGGAATGGCCCAGCCTAGTCACCAACTGAGGCGCTCGAGCATTGGGATCGGTGACGGCAAGGTCGCCCACCTCGTCGCGCGCGAGCCGACATCGATACGAGATAGCTCCGCGACGGCGTGCAAGATGCCGCGCGCCGTCTCACTTGGACTGTGTACAGCGGACTTGCTTGCGAGCGCCTCTCGCATTTGCACGCCTCCAAGGGCCGGCAGGAGTTGTGCTACGGAATCCACTAGCGACTCAGTGTCGCACGCTCCAAAAAGTGCTCCGGTTTCCCCTGGCTGGATGAGATCCGGTCCGCAGCCCACCGCATCCGACACAACGGCTGGCAGTCCGCACGCGAATGCTTCGTTCACCACTAGACCCCATGTTTCCTCCCCAGTAGAGGGCACAATCAGGACATCCGCACTCGTGTAGTAGCCCGGCAAGGCCGCCTGATTCTGAAACCCAATATCATGGTAGCGAACACCCAGGCCGCGGGCCAAACGGGCAGTCTCCCGGCGCAGCGGTCCGTCGCCAACCACGACAACCTCCGTCTCGACTCCACGCGCGCGAAGACGCGCCGCTGCGTTCACAACGTCGAACGGCCTCTTCCATGGCAAACAGCGCCCAACGAACAGCAAGACAACGCTCTCAGGAGCGATTCCCATCTGCTTTCGGAACTCGCTTCGCGCCTGCCTGGCCTCTCTGGCCTTGTCGCCGAACCACGTGACGTCGACCGAATGTGGGGCCCAGAAGATGCGCTCGGACGAAACGCCATAGTGCATCAGGTACTCCTTGTTCCGTTGGCCAGCTGAAAGAAAGCCGTCGAAGTAGCCAAGTAGCTGGCCCTGCGCCAAACGCTTAACCGCTTTGCGCGCAACGCTGCGAGGCGACATCAACTGTGAGTCCCCGCGGACCAACACGGGCACAGCCCTGCTACGACACGCCATCACTGCCTGCCAGTAGCACTTGAGACTCCATCCCATGACTACGAAAGCGTCATAGCCAGCGATATCAATGAACTCCAGAATCGATGGTGTGTCGCAGTCACGGAACCGTCCCACACCGGGCTCGCTTGCAACGTTATCTAAGAACGAATGCTCATGCCCGTCTAGCAAGTCAACATCCCAGTCGAACGCAACGCCGTAGCCCACCTCAGCCTGTTGAAAGGACGTTTGGCGGTGGCCATAGTAGACGTGTAACTGGGTCGTCTTGGATAGCTCCCGAAAGACAGGCGTGTTGTATTGTACGGGATGGCTAGCCAGGAGCCCTATTCGCATGACCCTCGACATCAGTCGGCGGGCGCAAAGATGGACTCAGGGGTGACGGGCTGGATGCCCGTCTTTGCGCGCCCTAACGCCGAGGATGCGGCCGAGTGCAGCACCTAGCGCGCGGCGCTCGTCCGCATCGAGCACCAACGCGTAGCCGCCGCCCGCCGCCGCAGCGAGCGCGGTAAGGGCCAGCACCGCGCGCAGCGTCTCCGGCCACGCCGGCAGTACCGCAGCGGCGGCGCCGGCGGTGAGCGCAGCGAGCAGCAGGAGGCGGGCCGCGTCGTCGCGGCCGCCGCCGGCACGCGCGGCCGGCGCGGCAATCGCGGTCACACCGGCCGGAACGAACAGCGCAAGCGCGATCGCGTCGGCCGCCAGGTAGCCGTTGACCGCCAGGGCGGGGATGAGGACCGCGCCGAGCACGACGAACGCCGCCGCACGCCCAGTCAGAAGGGCGAACAGCAGCCACACGCGCCGTCCTGCGAGCAAGACCTGTCCGACTACGCCCTCCACAGCGAGCAGCATCGCGCCGAACAAGCCCCATCGGAAGGCAGGCACCGCCGGTACGTACGCCTCACCGAAGAGAATCCGCACCAACGGCTCGAGGACCACGCCGAGCGACAACACCGCCAACAGGCAGAAGAGCCACACGAGCCGCAAGTTCAGAGCCGCGTGGCGCGCGTACGCGCCAGCGTCCTGCGATGGGTCAGTGCGCAAGAGCGCCAGGGACGACACGGTGGCTCCGATGAGGCTCGACGGAAGGAACGACACGATCGCGCCGATGGAAAGCATGACACGCAGGTAGCCCATCTCCTCCAGCCCACCGGTCCGCGTCAACAGTCCCTGCAGACCGTAGGCGACGGGAATCAACACCAGGCCTGTCAGGTAGAACGGTCCGCCAAGTCGGAGCAGGTCCCGAAGCGCCCCGCCGGCACCGAGCCACCCCGCCGAGATCCCTGAGGCGCGAAGGCCGCGCGCGACTTCCCACGTGAGCCAGACTGCGCCGGCAAGTGCCGCGGCGATAGTCGCGGCAACGGCACCGGTGAGCCCGGCCGCCCATACGCCGACGGCCGTCGCAAGCAGCGTCGCGAGGGACACGGCCACGGCTACGCGTGCGTATCGACCGAACGCATGAAGTCCCGCCAGGGCAGAGTAGCCGAACTGATGGCCGAACTGGGCCAGCACCAGCAGCGACGACAGCCTGAGCCACCCGGCGATGGCCGGTTCTTCGAAGACGACGCGCGCCAACCAGCCGGCGCCGAGCCAGCATGCGCCGGCGAGCCCTGATGCAGAAGCCGACATAGCAACCGCGGCCGCGGCGACGATTCGCCCCTTTCGCGCAGGGTCCGCCCCAACCTCGGCCAGGTGGACGTGTGTCGCCACATCGAGCCCCAGGCGACCGACGCCAAAGGCGTTCGTCGCGGTGGTCTGTATTGCGTTCAAAGCACCGAGGCCGTCGACGCCGAGCCCGCGAGCCAGGATCACGCTGGTGCCCATCCCCAGCGCGCGCTGGACCAGCGCCTGCACAGATAGTGTTGCCGCGTCGCGCGCGAATCGGCGCCGGACGGTCGTCATGCCGGCTCGCCTGCGTGGCGCGCCGCCCAGGCAGCGGCCAGCCGCCGTGCTAGTCGCACCGGTGCCACCTCGAGCGACGACGCCCCCTCCCCCGCCTCGGCGAGCAGGCCCGGCTGGCGCACGGCCGCGTAGCCGAGCCACTTGGCCGCGTCGACACTGACGGCCGCGCGCAGTCGCAGCCGGCGTAGCGCGGCGCCCGGAGCGCCGACGTAGGCGGCCGCCGTGTTGATGTCGTGGAT
>Ga0307505_10001651_pt1 | contig 17273 bp, 15 predicted proteins | sample 23_S_MG_FD_202183 | JGI IMG/M metagenome (GOLD analysis project Ga0307505, IMG submission 202183) | Soil microbial communities from Populus trichocarpa stands in riparian zone in the Pacific Northwest, United States - 23_S | ecosystem: Environmental > Terrestrial > Soil > Riparian zone > Trees...
AACCAGCCGGCGATCCCGACCAGCACGACGGCCAGAATCCGCCGGATCGGCTTCCGCCATGCCGGGTCGGCGACAAAGCGTTGCAGCCGGCTTGCGAGCAGCACGACGGCGAGATGCGTGATCGTGGCGACGGTGACGAACACCGCGGACAGCAGCATCGTCTGCAAGAACACGGAGCCTGCACCGGGGACGATAAAACCCGGCAGCACGGCGATATAGAAGATGGCGGCCTTGGGATTGAGCAGATTGGTGACCAGCCCGCGCCGGAATGCGATCCGCATGGCGCGCCGTTCGTTCTCGGCCGGATCGGGAAGGTCCTCTCCCTCGTCGTGCCAGCTCTCCCAGGCGAGCCAGAGAAAATAGAGCACGCCCGTCCAGCGCAGGATTTCATACAGCGTGTCCGACTGATGGATGATCGCGGCCACGCCGAGCGCGGCCGCCATTCCGTAGATTGCGAGCCCAAGCGCGATGCCCGCCACCGCCGCAAGTCCCGCCCAGATGCCGTAGCGGAGCGTCAGCGCGGCAAGATAGGTTTGATTGGGACCGGGAACGAGCTCGATGATCAACGAAGCGAGCGCGAAGGAAAGCAGCGAAGGAAGGAGCAGTTCGATCATCGTGCCGACCGGCTCTAGTGCGCTTCTTCCCAGTTGTCGGCCGCCTTCGCGTCCACATGAAGCGGCACGGACAGCGAGACGGCGGGCAGCGGCGCGTCGGTCATGATTTTCGTCACGAGCGGCAGCGTTTTTGCGACCTCTTTCTCCGGCACCTCGAACACCAGTTCGTCATGCACCTGGAGCAGCATGCGCGCGTTGAGCTTCGCGGCCGCGAGCGCACCTTCCATGCGGATCATCGCGCGGCGGATGATGTCGGCTGCCGTCCCCTGCAGACGCGCGTTGATCGCCGCACGCTCGTTGAAGCTGCGCACCGAGGGGTTGTTGTCGGTGATGCCGGGGTAATGACACTTGCGGCCGAACAGCGTGGTCACATAGCCCTGCCGCTTCGCCATGGCTTTCGTGTCGTCCATGTAGTCGCGGATGCCCGGGAAGCGCTCGAAATATTTGCGGATATAGGCGCCCGCTTCTTCGCGCGGGATCGAGAGCTGGTTGGCGAGGCCGAAGGCCGAAATGCCGTAGATGATGCCGAAGTTGATCGCTTTTGCGCGGCGGCGCACGTCCGGCGGCATGTTCTTGATCGGCACATCGAACATCTCGCTCGCGGTCATGGCGTGAATGTCGAGCCCGTCGCGGAAGGCCTGCTTCAGCGTCGGGATGTCGGCAATCTCGGCGAGCAACCGTAGTTCGATCTGCGAGTAGTCCGCCGAGACGAGCTTGAAGCCCGGCTCCGCAATGAAGGCGCGGCGGATCTTGCGGCCGGCCTCGGTGCGGATCGGGATGTTCTGCAAATTCGGGTCGGACGAGGAGAGACGGCCCGTCGGCGTCGCCGCAAGCGCATAGGAGGTGTGCACGCGCCCGGTGTCCGGCAGGACGTGCGCGGGCAGGGCGTCGGTGTAGGTCGAACGCAGCTTGGAGAACTGCCTCCACTCCAGAATCTTCTGCGGCAGGACGTGACCTTCTTCCGCGAGTTCTTCGAGCACATTGGCGCGCGTCGACCACGCGCCGGTCGAGGTCTTGGTGCCGCCCGGCAGGTTCATCTTGCCGAACAGGATGTCGCCGAGTTGCTTGGCACTGCCCGGATTGAAGTCGGCGCCCGCGAGTTCCTTGATCTCGTCTTCGAGACGCGCGATTCCTTGCGCGAATTCGCTCGACAGCCGCGCGAGCAGCGTGCGATCGATGGAAATGCCCCGCCGCTCCATGCGCGAGAGCGTGTCCACCATGGGCCTTTCGAGTGTCTCGTAAACGGTCGTCAGCCCCTCGGCGGCGAGACGCGGCTTCAGCACCAGCCACAGCCGCAGCGTGATGTCGGCGTCTTCGGCGGCGTATTCCGTCGCCTTGTCGATGGCGACGCGCGCGAAGCCGACATGCGTCTTGCCTTTGCCCGCGACGTCTTCATACGCGATGCAGGTATGGTTGAGGTGCTCCTTCGCGAGCCGGTCCATGCCGTGCCCGCCCTTGCCGGAGTCGAGCGCATAGGAGATCAGCATCGTGTCGTCGAACGGGTGCGCCTCGATGCCGTGGCGCGCGAGCATCAGCCAGTCATATTTGAAATTCTGGCCGATCTTGAGGATGCTTTCGTCTTCTAGAATTGGTTTGAGCCGCGCGATCGCTTCGCGGACCGGCATCTGGCCGGGCAAGAGTCCTTCGTTGAACAGCCCGCCGTCCTGGTCGCCTGCGCCGGTGTGAGCGAGTGGGATATAGGCCGCTTCGTTCGGCGCGACCGCAATCGACACGCCGACGAGATCGGCCGACATGGGATCGAGCGAGGTCGTCTCTGTGTCGATGGCGAGGATGCCGTTCTCTTTGGCCTTCGCGAGCCATGCGTCGAGCCGCTTCGGATCGGTGATCGTCTCGTAGCGCGAGCGGTCGCATTTCGAATTTTTCGCCTCGCGCGAACGCGCCTCGGCGAGCGCGCGGGGCGTCATCGCGCCTGCTGCAGCGCCCTTCGCGGCTGGCGCGGGCCGGGCGGGGGACGCTTTCGCGCTTGGCTTTTCTTCCGCCGCCGGATCAATCCCCGCGGCCAGCAAATCGGCCCCGGCACCGCCCACCGCGAGCCGCGCATCGGGCATGATCTCGTTCGCATCGACGCCGCAGGCTTCCGCCACGCGCTTGGTCAGCGACGTGAATTCCATCGCCTTCAGGAACGCGATCAGTTCTTTCGGCTCGATCGTATTGCCGGTGACGAAATCGCCAAGCCGCACCGGCACCGGCACATTCTCGTCGAGCAGCACGAGCTTCTTTGAAATCCGCGCCTGCTCGGCGAATTCGATCAGCGACTGCCGCCGCTTCTCCTGCTTGATCTCGCTCGCACGCGACAACAGCGTTTCGAGGTCGCCATATTCGTTGATGAGCTGCGCCGCCGTCTTGATGCCAATGCCCGGAACGCCCGGCACGTTGTCGGTGGAGTCGCCCGCGAGCGACTGCACTTCCGCCACCTTCTCCGGCGGCACGCCGAACTTCTCTTCCACTTCGGCAGGGCCGATCCAGCGCTCGCGGCCCGGCATGGGATCGTACATCTTGATGCCCGGACGAATGAGCTGCATCAGGTCCTTGTCGCCCGCGACGATCGTCACGTCGCAGCCGCCTTCGACGGCCTCGCGCGCATAGGTCGCGATCAGGTCGTCGGCCTCAAAGCGCGGCAGCTCGATCGGCAGGAGGCCGAACGCCTTCACCACTTCGCGCATGAGCGGAAACTGCGGGATGAGATCGTCGGGCGGGTCGTCGCGGGTGCCCTTGTAGTCGGAATAGATTTCATTACGGAAGCCGTCGCCCGCCGCGTCGAACACGACCGCCACATGCGTCGGCTTCACGCCGTCGATGCCCTCGCGCAGGAGCTTCCACAGCATGTTCGAAAACGTCATCACCGCGCCGACCGGCAGTCCGTCGGAGCGCGTGAACGCCCGGCCGCGCGACTGCGCGGCTTTGAACATCGCGAAATAGGCGCGGAAAATGTAGGACGAGCCGTCGACCAGGAAGACGTGGCCGTTGCTCTTGCCGCTCTTATTAGGGGCGGCTTTGACGGGCGCGGGCTTGGCCGGAGCGACGGCTTTCGGCTTTTCGGATTTTGCCGCAGGCTTGGCGGCAGGCTTGGATTTCGCTTTCGGGGGCATGGCGCGCACGATGCCCCAGGCGCGCGGCCCGTTACAAGCGATACTTATTCACTGCGGAGCAGCTATTCCGCCGGTTGCAGCGCCGGACGGCGCGGGCGGTCGATATAGAAGAAGGCGGGGCGCTTGAAGAGGAAGTCGAGGCGCGTGCCGGCGACCAGCCAACTCAACAAGAGCGGCGCGGTGACGCCCGCCGCCGTCACCAAGAGCGCGATGGTGCCGACGTCGGTGATGATGCCGGTCTTCAGGAGCACGATGCGCGTCACCGCCATCGGCAGAAAGAAAGCGAGATAGACCGCGATCGAATGCTCGCCAGCGTGGCGCAGGAGATCGAGGATGTTGGCACGTGCAAGGAATGCTGCGACGGTCACGATCGCCATGGCGCCCGCGAAGCCGAGCACGAGCGACACGCCCGGCAACTCCGAATAGCCGCCGAAGACGAGCGCGCCGTTGATCAACGCCCAGACCGGTAGGAGAGCAAGCGCGAGTATCGGGCGCTCCTGCGCCGCGCTGGCGAGCGTGAACACATGTGAGGCGAGCCAGTAGCCCGCGAAGAAATAAACGAAGCGCGCCGCGAACTCGTCCACCATGATCCAGCCGGTGTGGATGCGGAGCGATTCCAGGATCGCGGCGGCGACGAAAATCGCGAGCGGCGGCACCGTGCGCGTGAGCTTCGTGACGACGAAGAACACGGGCAGCAGATAGATGAACCACAGCGTGCCGAACGGTTCGACAAACGCCAGCGCATATTCACGCGCGACGCCCGCCGCGCCCATTTCGGCGGCGAAGCCAGGCGCCTTGAAGGCGAACTGGATCGTTACCCACAGGACGTAGAAATAGAGAAAGTGGACGACCTTGCGGTCGAGATAGCGCAGCCAGTCGCGGTCGATGACGCGCGCCAGAAACAGGCCCGCGATCAGGAAGAAGTCCGGCATCCGGAACGGCTTTGCGAAGGCGACCGCATAATGCATCCAGCCCTCGGCGCCCGCGGCCGCTTCAACGCCCAGCGTCGAATGCATCATGACCACCATCACGATGCAGATGCCTTTGGCGTAATCGACCCAGTCGATGCGGGGCGCGTTGGCGCTGACCATGCTCGTCTCCGGGCGCGTCCCGTTTCGGGAAGAAGCGCGCCGCCTGCCACGAACGTCGCAAGGGCCGTGCCGCCTTTGACCGGCGGGAACCGGCCCGCTATGCCGCGCGGGCTCCTTGGGGACTGTTCAAGCACGGGACGATGACCAATCCGTTGCGCGATCCATTGCCGGTTGACGAAGCCTTACCGGCGTTGCGGAAAGCCCTTGGTTCGGGCCGTTCCGCCGTGCTCGTGGCGCCGCCGGGCGCGGGCAAGACCACGCGCGTGCCGCTCGCCTTGCTCGATGAGCCCTGGCTCGCCGGCGGCAAGATCCTCGTCCTGGAACCGCGCCGCATCGCCGCCCGCGCCGCGAGCGCCCGCATGGCCTCGACGCTCGGCGGGCCGGTCGGCGGCACGGTCGGCCTGCGCATCCGCTTCGGTTCGAAAATCTCGAAGCAGACGCGCATCGAGGTCGTGACCGAAGGCGTCTTCACGCGCCTTGTGCTCGACGATCCCGAACTGAAGGGCGTGGCGGCCGTCCTGTTCGATGAATTCCACGAGCGTTCGCTCGACGCCGATCTCGGTCTTGCGCTTGCGCTCGACGCCCAGGGCGGCCTGCGCGAAGACCTGCGCATTCTCGTGATGTCCGCCACACTCGACGGCGCGCGCGTCGCGAACATTCTCGGCGACGCGCCGGTGATCGAGAGCAAGGGCCGCGCGTTTGAGGTGACCACCCGCTATCTCGGACGTGATGCGCGCGAGCGCATCGAGCCGCTGATGGCGAAGGCGATTGCGCGTGCGCTCGATAACGAGCGGGGTTCGGTGCTGGCGTTCCTGCCGGGCGCGGCCGAAATCCGCCGCACCGCCGAGCGTCTCGCCGAATCCGTGCGCGATCCGTCCATCGACATCGTGCAGCTCTATGGCGCGCTTGATGCGGTCACGCAGGACCGCGCGATCAGCCCGGCGCCCGCCGGCAGGCGTAAGGTTGTGCTGGCGACTTCGATTGCGGAAACCTCGCTGACGATCGAGGGCGTGCGCATTGTCGTCGACTCCGGCCTCTCGCGTGTGCCGCGCTATGAGCCCGCCGTCGGACTCACGAGGCTGGAGACTGTGCGCGTCTCGCGCGCGTCCGCCGACCAGCGTCGCGGCCGCGCCGGCCGCACCGAACCCGGCATCTGCTATCGGCTGTGGGATGAGCCCGAGACGATCAGCCTCGCGCCTTTCACAACGCCGGAAATCCTGTCGAGTGACCTCGCCGGTCTGGTGCTCGATCTCGCGGTCTGGGGCGTCAGCGATCCGCTCTCTTTATCCTGGCTCGATCCGCCGCCGGCTGCGGCGCTGAACGAGGCGCGCACGCTCCTGCGCGAACTCGACGCCATAGACGCCGAAGGCCGTGCGACGGCCAAAGGCAAACGTCTCGCACGCCTGCCGCTGCCGCCGCGCCTCGCCGCGATGATCGTGTCGGCGGCGGAAGAAGATGAGGCATTGCTCGCGGCAGAAATCGCCGCCGTCGTATCCGAGCGCGGTCTCGGCGGCGACGACATCGATCTCGCGCACCGGGTCGAGCAATTCCGCCGCGACCGTTCGCACCGCGCCTCCGAGGCGCGCGCGCTCGCGCGCCGCTGGGCGGACGAAGCAAGTTCGTTGCCCTCTCCCCTCGACGGGGGAAGGAAAGACAAAGTCGGCTCCGTACTTGCCTTCGCCTTTCCCGACCGCGTGGCGAAAGCGCGCGCGGGCAAGCTCGGCGAATTTTTGCTCGAGAATGGCCGCGGTGCGAAGCTCGATCTCGCGCACGCGCTCGCGCGCGAGAAATTTCTGGCGGTCGCGGAGCTGGCCGGCGTCGCCGCCGAGGCACGCATTCTGCTCGCAGCGAAGATCAGCGAACAGGAGATCGAACGCCGCTTCGCCTCGCACATTGTCGAGCGCAACGAAGCTACCTTCGATGAGAAGTCCGCGTCGCTGCGTGGCCGCGCCGTGCGGCGCTTCGGCGCCATCGTGCTCGACGAGCGCCCGCTTCAGTTGAAGCCCGACGAACAATCGGCGGTCGCCCTCGCCGAAGGCATCGCCCGCCTCGGGCTTGAACGCCTGCCGTGGAGCGCCGAGCAACGCCGCACCCTCGACCGCGTCCGTTTCCTGCGCCGGCATGAAGGCGATGCGTGGCCCGATCTTTCCGAAGAGACGCTCGCGGCAACCGCCGCCGAATGGCTCGCGCCTTCGCTTACGGGCCGCACATCGCTCGCGCAGATTTCCGCCGACGATCTCGCAGGCGCGCTGCGTTCACTGATCCCGCACGACCTCCTCCGCCGCCTCGAAAAGGAAATGCCCTCGCATTTCACCGCGCCGACCGGCTCGCGCCTGCCGATCGATTACGACGCCGAGGGCGGGCCGACGGTTACCGTTCGCGTGCAGGAATTGTTCGGGCTCGACACGCATCCGGCCGTCGCAGGCGGCCGCCTGCCGCTGACGCTGGCACTGACCTCGCCCGCGGGCCGGCCGATCCAGGTCACCAAGGACCTCCCCGCCTTCTGGCGCGGTTCATGGGCCGATGTCCGCCGCGACATGCGCGGCCGCTATCCCAAGCACCCGTGGCCCGAGGACCCGCGCGCGGCGTTGCCCACCCGGCGAGCGAAGCCGCGCGGTACTTGAACTCTCAAAGTGCCAAACCGCGCAGTGCCTGACCGGCATATTCGACGGTCGCATACAGGATTTGTTTGCCAAGCCGCCGCGACCCCGGCGGCATTTACCGCGAATTATCGCTGCTGGCCGCATGGTCATCCCATGCTTAAGGCCGTCCTCCTGCTCGCCGCCATGGTGTTCGCGATTGCCACGATCGCGCCCGGCATGTTGACGCGCGCGACGCAAACCGACGCGTCTGGCAAGGCCGATGAGCCTGCCATCGCGACTGCGCAGCCGGATCACGGCGGCATCGTTCGCCTGCAAGCCGACCGCAGGGGTCACTACCTGACCGAAGCCGAGATCAACAGCCGGCCGGTGCCGGTGCTGGTCGATACCGGCGCCACGCTGATCGCGCTCCGCTATGAGGACGCGCGCTCCATGGGCCTCATCAATCCCGGTGACAAATTCGACGTGCGCGTGCGCACCGCGAATGGCGAAGGCCGCGGTCGCCTCGTCACGCTCCGTTCGGTGACGGTTGGCACCATTACGGTCCGCGATGTTCAGGCGATGGTCGCCGAACAGGGCGCGCTCGCAACCAATCTGCTCGGCATGAGTTTCCTGAAGCGCCTCGCCCGCTTCGAGGTGCAGCGCGGCCAGCTCGTTCTGGAACGCTGACCCCGGTACATATTCCGCCCGTTTTCGTGCTAAGCCGCTCGCGGATTTCCCGCTCCTGCCCCGGACTGTTCGATGTTTCCTCCGCCCAAAGCCGCGATTCCGCAGAACACCTTCGCCTTCGAGACCGAGCCGCTCGTGAAGCCGACGGGCTTTCGCGAATACGACGCGCGCTGGCTGTTCGGCAAAGAGTTGAACCTGATGGGCGTGCAGGCGCTCGGCCTTGGGCTCGGCACGCTGATCCGCGAACTGGGCGTGCAGCCCGAGATCGTTGTCGCGCACGATTTCCGCTCTTATTCCGCGTCGATCAAGATGGCGCTCGTGAACGGCCTGATGACGTCGGGCATGCGCGTGCATGACGTCGGTATGGGCGTGACGCCCATGGCCTATTTCGCGCAGTTCGCGCTTGACGTGCCCTGCGTCGCCATGGTGACCGCCTCGCATAACGAGAACGGCTGGACCGGCGTGAAGATGGGCGCCGCGCGCCCGCTCACCTTCGGTCCAGACGAGATGGGCCGACTGAAAGAGATTGTTCTTGGCGCCGCCTTCGATCCCCGCCCCGGCGGCGCGTATGAATACGTCCAGCATTTCGCCGAACGTTACATGGCCGATCTCGCCAACCGGCCGAAGATCAAGCGCAAGCTCAAGGTCGTTGCCGCCTGCGGCAACGGCACTGCCGGCGCTTTCTCGCCCAAGGTGCTCGAGCGCCTTGGCTGCGAGGTCGTGCCGCTCGACTGCGAGTTGGACTGGACCTTCCCGAACTACAATCCGAATACCGAAGATCTGAAGATGCTCCACGCGCTGCGCGACGAAGTGCTGCGCACCAGGGCCGATGTCGGTCTCGCCTTTGATGGCGATGGTGACCGCTGCGGCGTGGTGGACGACGAAGGTGAAGAGATTTTTGCCGACAAGGTCGGCGTCATGCTGGCGCGCGATCTCTCTACGCATCACGGCGGCGGCAAGTTTGTGGTCGACGTGAAATCGACCGGCCTCTTCCTCACTGATCCCGTGCTGAAGGAAAACGGCGCTGAGGCCGACTACTGGAAGACCGGCCACTCCTATATCAAGCGCCGCGTTGCCGAACTCGGGGCGCTCGCAGGCTTCGAGAAATCCGGCCACTTCTTCTTCAATCCGCCGATCGGCCGCGGCTATGACGACGGCCTGATCTCGGCGCTCGCGGTCTGCGACATGCTTGACCGCAACCCCGGAAAGAAGATGTCGGACCTGCGCAAGGCGCTGCCGCGTACCTGGGGCTCACCGACCATGTCGCCGCATTGCGACGATGAGAAGAAGTACGGCGTTGTCGAGACAGTGGTGCGCCATTTCGAGGCGGCGCAGAAGAAGGGTGACAAGGTTGCGGGCCAGCCGATTCGCGACCTCGTGACCGTCAACGGCGTGCGCGTGACGGTCGAGGACGGCACCTGGGGCCTCGTGCGCGCCTCCTCGAACAAGCCCGAGCTGGTGGTCGTGGTCGAGAGTCCGGTCAGCGAGGCGCGGATGCGCGAGATGTTTGCGGCCGTCGATGCCGTTCTTCGCGCCCACCCTGAAGTCGGCGAATATAATCAGAAGATTTGAGGCGGCGGCTCAGGTCTTCGGGCAGTCGATCGTCTTGCCGCCCGTCACGCGCTCGATGCAGTTGGTGAGGCGCGGGCGCAGATAGAGCTTGTCCTTCAGACCGATCGGGCCGGAGATCACATAGCCGATCGTCGGCGTGTATGTGTATTCGGACTCAGCCCACAACAGCGACGTCTTCTCGAACGCGTTGAGCCCGTCCGGCAGCGTCACGACTTCGCCGGCAGTGCGTGCGATTGCGCCGTTATGCGCGGCTCCCCACACGACAGACGCCTTGCCGTCTGCATCGATGTAAATGTTCGAGATTTTCATCTTGAGGCTGCCGCCCGGAAAAGGCGCGAGCACCGTGGACGTCGCCGCGAAAATCGCGGTGAGATCGGCGTCGGTGATGCTGGTGTCCTGCGAAACGAGGTCCGCGATCGTGCGCGTCGCGATCGTGACCTTGCGCTTGATCGTGATGCCCTGCGTCACTTCCGATCCGCCGATGAAGAGTGTGATCATGATCGGCAGGACGAGCGCGAATTCGACGGCCGAGACGCCGCGCCGTTCGCGCAGGAAGCGGCGAATCGCGATCAACAGTCCGGTGTGGCGGACGCGCGTCATGCCTCAGTTGCTCCGGTATGGTTCGTTGCGGAAAGCTGCGGTCGCCATCAGGAGCCGCTTTCCGCTCGCGAGCGATGACAGACTGAATCCGAAGTCGCGCACGAAGATCGGCCATTCGTAGGCGACACGGACGACCACGATGTCGCCCTGAGCGCCCGGCTCAAAGCCGAAGCCGTTGACGTCGAGTTCGTTGTTCTTGACCGGTTGCGGAATCTGCGCCGCGCTGAACGTATCGTATTTCTTCACGTCGATATGGACGGACTCGCAGTCGAACAGCGCGTAAAGCCGGCCGCATACATCCGCCTTGAAAGCCACGACGTCCATTTTCGAGTTCTGAACTTCGCCGGTCATGATGCGGCGCGCGGAATCCGCGGTCGCCGTTTCCAGCACCTGGCCGGCGTAGAACACGAGCGCGATTTCGATGATCGCAAACATGATGGCGAGGAAGGGGACAATGACGATCGCGAATTCGACGACCGTGGCGCCGTCGCGACGCCTTCCGAACCGCCGCGTCTGCCGCAGCAAAGACCTGCTCGGGCGGCGTCCCGCGCCGAATAGGCGGACGATATGGCTGCTCATGCGGCGGGGCTCCCGGCTCGCAGACAGATGTAGTGGATACGGTTTGAGGAATGGTTTCTCGTTCGCCTAGCGTGCGTCCGCCCGGCTTTACCGCTCGTAAACCTTGAAGTGTTCCGGCCTATTTCGTCGGCGCAGCTTGGCCGGCGGCGAAGCTGTTGCGGGCCTGGACCTGGCCGACGGCCGACTCGAAGAAGTCCGAACTGTCGCCAAGCATGACGGAGTGCTCGCAGCGCGGCGCGCAGCTCCACGTCTCGCGCTTCGCCCCGCGCCAGACGGTTAACGTTTCCTGCTTGGGTGCGGCGACCGTGACTGCGTGTTCGACCAGCACGTTCCCGCGCTGGTCGAGCGCGATGATGTTGGTGGTGCCGAAGCTCTTGCCGGTGACGACCAGCAATCCGCCGGTTTGCAGCGTACCGTCGGCGACGGCCGGATTGCCGATCACGAGCGTGCTCACATTCTCCGGCAGCCGGACGATCCGTGCCTGGTCGAGCAGTACATGAAGGTCCTTGGCAGGCTCGGCGGCCGCGGCGATGGCGGCCAGTGCCGAAAGACCGATACCGAGCAGGGAGACGGCACGCTTGAGCGATACACCCACGGAATTTACCTCGCGCTTGACGCTACCCCGGCTCGAACCGAGCCGAATGCATGGTGCGGACTTTCCGGGAAATTGGTGAATGAACTGCAAACGGAGCCGCGCAAAGACGCTGATTCCGCATGGTTTCAATTCGATGTCGGGGAACCGGCAGATTCGATTTAACCGCCGCGCAACGGATCAGGCCCTAACGTTGAGCCGACATCGGCTGTGCGGCGCTGGCTGCTTGCGGCCGTTCCCGGAGTGCAAAGAATGTCGATGATTGGCCGCTTTCTGGCGGACGAGTCCGGCGTTTCGTCGGTCAAATACGGACTCGTGGTGGCGACTATTTCGCTTGCGCTCGTGGTCGTGCTTCAAGGGATCAGCGGCAAGGTGCGGGATGCACTGGCCGCGGTCGAAGCGCCCGAAACCGGCGGTCTTCGTGATCGATAAAATTGTAACGATTGGATAAAGCTGATCGTAAATCGGCGTCTGTATTGGTTCTCCTCGCGGCCGGATAAAAAGCACCCCGGTCGAACGTAGGGAGAAGTCGAATGATCTTGCGCAAGTTCCTTCGCGACGAGTCCGGTGCAACGGCCATCGAATACGGTCTGATCGCCGCTTGCATCTCGGTCGCCATCATCGTGGTCGCCGGCAACGTCGGCACCGAGCTCTGGAACACCTTTGACTCGATCGAAAAGGGTCTGAAGTAAGCCGAATACTCGCTCAGCGAGTCGATGACAGAAGGCCCCGCCGAAAGGCGGGGCCTTCTTGCTTTCGGTGCTTCAGAGTTTGCTCAGAAAGCTCGGCTAGAAACGACGCGATTGTTTTGCGAAGGCGATTTGCCCATGGTGCTCGATCTGCTCGTCCTCGGCCTGTTTCCCGGCGCCATGGCCTTTGCGGCGGCGAGCGATCTCCTGACCATGAAGATCTCGAACCGCCTTTCACTCGGCCTCGCGCTCGCCTTCTTCCCGGTCGCATATCTGATCGGCATGACCTGGGCCGACATCGGCTACCATGTGCTGGCGAGCGCGCTTGTCCTCGCCGTCTGCTTCTCCTTCTTTGCGATGGGCTGGATCGGCGGCGGCGATGCCAAGCTCGCGGCGGCAACTGCCCTGTGGCTCGGCTTCGCACACCTGACGCAGTATCTTTTTCTCGCCGCGATCATCGGCGGCGTATTGACGCTCGTCCTGCTCAAGCTGCGCAGCTATCCGCTTCCCGTCTCGCTCATCGGCACGCGCTGGATCGAGCGGTTGCACGCACCGGGAACGGGCGTGCCCTATGGCATTGCGCTCGCTGCCGCCGCGCTCGTCGTTTACCCGAAGACGCCGTTTATCCAGGCCGCGATCGGCTGAGCATTTGCCTGTGCGGGCAGGCCGTTAAACTCGCATACGTCTCATTAACCATAATTTGACGTTTGGCTGCTGCAATCCGGCCTGAAAGCCGGATCTGCCGCCCGATTCCTTTTGGGAAGTACGCGTATGAAAGCCGCTCGTCTCGTCGTTCTTGGTGTCGCCCTCGTCGCCGGCGGTGCCGCCTACATGCTGTCGCGCGCACCCGCGCCGCAGCTCGAAAAGGCGGCGGCGCCCGTCGCCGCGGACACCGTGGATGTGCTGGTCGCCAAGACCAACATCGACGTCGGCCGCGCTGTCGCCGCGGACAATCTCGAATGGCAGCCCTGGCCCGTGAAGGCGGCTGGCCCGCTCTACATCAAGCGCAGCGATCGCCCGAACGCGCTCGAGGACATGAAGGGCTCCGTCGCACGCGCCCCGTTTGTCGCGGGCGAACCGATCCGCGAGCAGAAACTCGTGAAGGCAAACGGCTCCGGCTACATGTCCGCGATCCTGCCCGCCGGCATGCGCGCGGTCTCGACCGAAATTTCCGCCGAGACCGGTGCGGGCGGATTCATTCTGCCGAACGACTATGTCGACGTGATCCTCACGCGCGACGACAATCCCGGCTTTGTCAGCGAGACCATCCTGCGCAACGTGCGCGTGCTCGCGATCGACCAGACCGTGCAGGAGAAGGACGGCCAGAAGGTCGTCGTCGGCCGCACGGCCACGATCGAGCTTACGCCGCGTCAGACCGAGACGCTGGCGCTTTCGCGCCGTCGCGGCACGCTGTCGCTTGCGCTCCGCAGCCTCGCCGACGCGCGGCCCGCGAAGGGCGGCGAAGAGGAAGAAGAGTCCGGATCGAGCAGCGTGAATTTCATTCGCTATGGCATCAACTCCGTCCAAACCGCCCGCTAATCGCCTGTCCCGCAGAGGTTCCTCGATGTACGGCTCCTTCGCCACGCTCGCACGAATCCCGGCGGCCTTTGCGCTGCTCGCGCTGCTTGGCGGGCTCATCCCCCAGCCTTCACCCGCCAGCGAACTGGGCACGATGCGCGCGGGCGCGCACGGCTCGCGTTTCCTCGCGCTCGGCATCGGCCGCTCGACCGTGGTCGATCTGCCGCGCGACGCGAAGGACGTGCTCGTCGCAAACCCGGCGATCGCGAACGCCGTCGTACGCTCCGCTCGCCGCGCTTACCTGATCGGTGTCGCGCCCGGACAGACCAACGTGATTTTCTTCGACTCCGACGGCAACCAGATGGCGGCCTACGACATCGAAGTCGGCCGCGATGCGTCGGGTGTACGCGAAGCGCTCCGCCGCGTGATGCCGAATTCTTCCATCCGCGTTGACGCCGTGAACGACAGCGTCGTGCTATCGGGTGAAGTGGCGAACGCGGCGCAGGCGCAGCATGCCGTCGATGCCGCGACGCGCCTCGTCGGCGACCCGACGAAGGTCGTGAACGGCCTCACCATTCGCGGCGGCGAGCAGGTCATGCTCAAGGTCACCGTCGCCGAGGTTCAGCGCAACGTCCTGAAGCAGCTCGGCGTCAACGTGGACGCGGTCAATGTTCAGATCGGAAACGCCGTCCTCGATCTCGCCGTCAACAATCCGTTCACCGCGACGAATCAGCTGATCGCCGATCCGCCGACCAGAATCCGCCCATCCTACAATTTCCCGGCCGGCGGTTCGATCGCGGCGAATCTGCGGGCGATGGAGCAATCCGGTGTCTTGCGCACGCTCGCCGAGCCGAACCTGACTGCTATCTCGGGCGAGCCTGCGAAGTTCCTCGCCGGCGGTGAATTTCCCGTACCCGGCGGACAGACCTGCGATCCCGCCGGCGGCTGTCAGGTGCAGATTCAGTTCAAGCAGTTCGGCGTGAGCCTCGAATTCACACCCGTGGTCCTCGCTGAAGGACGTATCAGCCTGAAGGTTGCGACGGAGGTGAGTGAGCTCTCGTCCGAAGGCGGAATCCGTATGGCCAGCGTCAACATTCCTTCGCTGAAGGTGCGCCGCGCGAGTTCCACGGTCGAACTGCCCTCAGGCGCCGCGCTTGTTCTTGGCGGCCTCCTTCAGGAGCAGACGCGGCAGAATATCAACGGCGTGCCTGGCCTGCAGAGCATCCCGATCCTCGGCGCGCTGTTTCGCAGCCGCGACTATCAGACCGGCCAGACCGAGCTGATGATCATGGTGACGCCCTATACGGTGCGTCCGACGTCGGCCCGGCAGATCGCGCGACCCGACGACGGCTTCGCCAACGCCGACGACCCATCGACCATTCTGCTCGGGCGGCTCAACCGAATTTATGGCGGCCGCGCCGAAATGCCGAAGCGCGCCTATCACGGCAGCTACGGTTTCATCATCGATTGAGGCGCTGAGGAGCGAGCATGTTGAAGTTTCTGGAGTCACTCCCCGGCCGCCGCGTATTGCCGGCCGTCGCGCTCGCCGCGACGGTATTGGCCGTCGCCGCCTGCAACAAGACGCCGCAATATGCCGTCACCGGTTCGATCCCGAGCGACTACCGCGAACGGCATCCGATCCGCCTGACCGAGAACGACCACACGGTGCATTTGCTGATCGGCACCGGCACGGGCGTGCTCACCGCCGAGCAGCGTGCGCAGGTCGCCTCAATGGCAAGCACCTGGCGCCGCGAGGGGACGGGTCACCTGCTGATCGAAACGCCGAAGGGTACGGCGAACACGCGCACCGCGGCCTATGCCGCACGCGAGGTGCAAAGCATCCTGCGCGGATCGGGTGTGCCGCCGCGCGCCATCATCGCGAAAAGTTATGACGCCGAGCCGAGTGCGCTCGGACCCGTGCGCCTAGGCTACCTGCGCATCGAGGCGGAAGTCGGTCCCTGCGGCCTGTGGCCGGAGGATATCGGCGCGTCGGTCATTCCGAGCCTCACCCGCGTGCATCCGAACATCGAGAACCAGCCCTATTACAACTTCGGTTGCTCGACGCAGCAGAACCTCGCGGCCATGGTCGAATATCCGGAAGACCTCGTGCAGCCGCGCGCGAGTACGCCCTCTTACGCCGCGCGCCGCCAGACGGTGATGGAAAAGTATCGCAAGGGCGAGAATCCGTCGGGCGTTTATGAAACGAAGGAAGCCAAGGCGAGCACCGTGGCCCAATGACGAAATTCGCACTCGCGCGTGAATCGGAAGCGGCGGCCGCCGGAGAAGCGGGCGATCCGCATATCGCGCCGGTCCCGCGCATCTCGATCCAGGCATTCTGCGAGACGCAGGACCTCGCCCATGCGGTGCAGGCGGCGGCGGGCGACCGCCGCATGGCCAAGGCGCATGTGAAGGCGCAGATGGGCGGTCTTGCCGGCGCCGTCGACACCTACCGCAGTTCGGCGACGCCGAACGTCATCATGATCGAGCACAACGGGCAGGCCGGCGAGCTGCTGGCCGGCCTCGATCAACTGTCGGACGTCTGCGATGCCGGCACCAAGGTGCTGGTTGTCGGACGGCTGAACGACATCATTCTGTATCGCGAACTCGTCCGCCGCGGCATCAGCGATTATTTGATCTCGCCCCTTTCGCCGGTCTCCGTGATCCGGGCCGTTTCGGGGCTCTTCACGTCGCCCGAAGCCGAGCCGGTCGGCCGCACCATCGCGGTCATCGGCGCCAAGGGCGGTGTCGGCGCTTCGACCATCGCACACAACGTCGCCTTCGCCATCGCACGCGACCTCGAACTCGATACCGTGATTGCCGACCTCGATCTGCCTTTCGGCACTGCCGGTCTCGATTTCAACCAGGACCCGCCGCAGGGCGTGGCCGACGCCGTCTTTTCACCCGACCGCGTGGACAGCGCCTATATCGACCGGCTGCTTTCCAAATGCACCGATCACTTGAGCCTGCTCGCCGCGCCCGCGACGCTCGACCGCGAATACGATTTCAGCGCCGAGACCTTCGAGCCGATCATCGACTCCATGCGCTCGACGGTGCCCTATATCGTGCTCGACATTCCGCACATGTGGTGCGGCTGGTCAAAGCAGAGCCTCATCGCCGCCGACGAAGTGCTGATCGTCGCCGCGCCCGATCTCGCCAATCTGCGCAACGCCAAGAACCTGTTCGATTTCATTCGCAGCGCGCGGCCGAACGACCGTCCGCCGCTCTATGTCCTCAATCAGGTCGGGATGCCGAAACGGCCGGAAGTGCGCACCGCCGACTTCGCCAAGGCGCTTGAAGTGGAGCCGATCGCGACCATCGCTTTCGATCCGCAAATGTTCGGCACCGCGTCGAACAACGGGCAGATGATCGCGGAAGTGTCGGCCAAGCATAAGGCGGCGGAAACGTCGCTCGCCATCGCCAAGGCGCTGACCGGCCGCGCGGAGGTCAAGAAACAGAAGCGCGACCTGCTTTCGCCGCTGCTCGCGAAGCTGCGGGGCAAGTAGGGCTGGGGATTCAGGGCATGTTCGGTAAGCGTAGTTCGGGAGGCGATACGCTCCAGCGGGAAGCGCCACGGCCGGCGCAGCCTGCTCCTGCGCCCGCGCCCCCTCCGCGTGTTGCACAGCCCAAACCTGCACCTGG
>Ga0307505_10001652_pt1 | contig 17271 bp, 13 predicted proteins | sample 23_S_MG_FD_202183 | JGI IMG/M metagenome (GOLD analysis project Ga0307505, IMG submission 202183) | Soil microbial communities from Populus trichocarpa stands in riparian zone in the Pacific Northwest, United States - 23_S | ecosystem: Environmental > Terrestrial > Soil > Riparian zone > Trees...
GAGGGGCAGGAGCCCCGAGTCAAACTGCCGCCGGCAGTGTGCGGATCGAAGCGTGTCGAGCAAGAACAACGGAGAGATGGCCGAGTGGTTTAAGGCAGCAGTCTTGAGCGCGGAGGCAGGATGCCGAAGCCAACATCGACCGCAGGTCGATGGCCCGCAGGGCGAGGGGCAGGAGCCCCGAGTCAAACTGCCGTCGGCAGTGAGTATGTCAAAGCGGTAGAGCAACGAACAACGGAGAGATGGCCGAGTGGTTTAAGGCAGCAGTCTTGAAAACTGCCGTAGGTGCAAGCCTACCGTGGGTTCGAATCCCACTCTCTCCGCCATCTTGGTAAGGCTCGCTGTTCCCGGCCAAGACCGGTCCTCGGGCAGACCTATGACCTCAAGATCGCCTCACACCGTCCTTACTCTGAACAAGTGTCGCCATGAACACAGACGAATTCCGCAAGGCTGGCCTCTCCGAGCATGCGGCGGTGTCGAGCGATCTCAAGCGCGTCGATCCCGTGTCGGCGCTTGCCGCCTCGTTCCGCAGGCATGATCGGGTTCTCGAGGAGGCTCGCATCGAATCGGGTCGTGTCCTTGCGTGCAAGGAAGGTTGCTCGTATTGCTGCCACTTCAAGGTTGACGTGCGCGCCGACGAGGCGCTGATCATCGCGGAGTTCGTCCGCACTCGACTGGATGCGACGACGCGCGCGCAGGTCATCGAGGCCGCCGAAAGGAACGCCGGTTTCATTCGATCGTTGAGTCCGAAGCAACATCTCACCACCAATATCAAATGCTGTTTTCTCGTTGACGGGCGATGTTCGATCTACTCGGTCCGGCCGTATGCCTGCCGCAACTTCCATGCGACCGACGTTGCCGGATGCATTCGCCTGTTCGAGGAGCCCGAGAATCTTGACGTTCCCGACAGCTATGTTCCGGAGATTCACGCGCGCGGAGCGGGTCATCGGGAAGGACGGCAGGCGGCCGTGATGGACGCGGGCCTGGATGTCCGTGCCTACGACCTGACTACTGCGTTTCTGGAGGCGTTATCCGCTGCCAGCGCGGTGAAGCGGCTTCGCCAGGGCAAGCGGGCGCTGATCCAGGCCATCGTCATCGACTAGCGGGCTGCGCTTCCTCGGTGGAGGAGCGCATCACGGCAGGATCCGCTTTTGCTCCTCAATCCACTTCCCGCAACCTCACCAATACGATCTCGCCGGCACCTTCGATCACGATGCGTCCGGTCTCGCGCATGTCGCTGATCAGGCTGGGACGATGGCGTGCGGCCACAATCGCACTGCTCGGCCTCGCCGGATTTCAATATTTTCTCGAACAAGCTTGTTGCTATTGTATTCTGCGTAGTCCTCCGATAGTTGGTGCCACGCATTGTCCGGGGTAAATTGTTTTGTCGGGCTCCACATATGGAAAGCAGTCAATGCACCGTCCTCCAGGACGAAGAGATCTACATCGCCCCGTTCAACTCTCTTGATGACCGTACGCAAACGGTGAACAACGCTTGGCGAACCTTTGAGCAATAAGTCCCAATCCGAGTCGTCTTGAAATCCGCCGTCTGCGCGCGAGCCGAATAGCCAAACCTCACAGGGCTCCACGATGCTCGTAATCAATCCGTCTAACCAATTCGTCAACTGATAGGGCAAATGAACTACTGGCTTGCTCGCCACGAGCACCTCCCGCTCGTTTGGGCCGTAGTCACTTGGCGATGCATCCTCAGCAAATACGACATCGACAATAGCGTTACGGCGCTCCAGAGAAAATCGAGCAACACCACTCACGACGGTGTATGTTCCGCCTTCCGGGCCTCGGACGATGATGGGTCGGACCAGGTTGTCGTCCCATTCCATTCGAGCACTTTCCGATGTGTATGGCTCCAGTTCACGGGCCAAAATCATTCGTGATGATGGAAGTGATTCCATGGTGAAGGCCGATCCCTCCAAGATGAGGTGAAATACTTCGTCACAAGAATCAAAGGACTTGTCTTTGATGAATGTCGCAATGGTCACCGCAGCTCGCATTGACGAGGCATGCCGGTTATCGCGCGATCTTAATATCATGTGCTAAAGCTGCAGATATGTCCTTTTCCCCCGAGCGTCGCTAGGCAGTCCCGAGAAATTCTTTTAGCATCGTCACGCCTTGCGCTGCCTGATCCTCGGCTCCCTTGGCAAGCTTCTCGACAATGTCCATCATCTCTCTTGGCAGATCGTCACCCTCCCACCCTACCGGAATCGCGAGCTTGATTCCCCTCGCAGCGGTGAAGGCGGCTGCGAGCGTGACGCCCAGATCTGAAGGGAAGCACCCCAGCACCAGCATGCTTTGCTCAAGTACTGGTGTGTCGAATGCTGTTCGATAAGACATGAGCGACTTCAAGGTGATGTTCGACCGAGTGTCGATGGCCAAGAAGGCGCGTACCATCCGAGCGCTTGTAACGACGTTCTCCAACTCATTGCGAATGGGCACTGCCAGGACTCGCGCGTTGCGCAGCTCTCTAGAATTCGTCCGCTCCGCTTGGTTCGCATCGACGCGAAGAGCTACTTTCGCGGCTCTCACGGCTTGCCATCCTGCGAACACGGCGGCAAATGCGGCGGCGATTCCAGCTACCGCCTCGAAGCCTTGCCAGTTCAACGAGCAGCCTTGGGCGTGAGCGAAACAATCCCACCACCTCGTGAATATGTTCATTCCGATCCCGTCGTATCGTGCCAGCGCGTCCATCGTATCCAGCAGTGCGCACACTCACACACTTATCCAGGCTCTCGCCTCATCGCGGGTAAAGGGAAAAGTACTGACAGTTTGTTGGGGTAGTCAGATTCTGCGAAAAATTTTGGCGCATGCTAGCTTGGGCACTACCATGCCAATGGAATCACGGAACAGGTTCGAGGTGCTGCTGGCGGAACTCATTCAGTGACCACGTGAGTATTCGGCATTGCATCCACTTCCCGCAACCGCACCAATACGATCTCGCCGGCACCTTCGATCACGACGCGTCCGGTCTCGCGCATGTCGCTGATCAGGGTGTCGCCTGCGTCGGCCGCAACCTGTTCGGCTTCGTCGCGGACTGCGGCATGGCCGGCGCAGACGTGGATCAGCCAGCGTGTGTGGGGTTCGGCGAAGATCAGCATCGATCCGGTCAGCGGACGCGCGAGGGTTTCGGCTTCGATGACGCCACGGCGGACCATGACGTTGAAGTCGCGCGTGGGTCCGGCAAGCAGGCGGCAGTGCACGGCATCCTCGCCCGCGAAGCGCACGCGCTGGAAGCGCTGATCCAGGCGCACGGGTTCGGCGTCGCCGATGTCCAGTTCGATGCCGTTGCCCGAGAGCAGGAGCAGATCGCGATCCACGCCCGGAAACGCCGAGAACGCGCCATCGCGCTCGATCTCGGCGATGCTCACGCGCCAGCGGAATTCCTCCAGGCCAGGGTCGTCGGACGATGCCGGATCGCGCGCAATCTCCGTGGTCCAGCCGCCGTCGTTCTTCCAGCGCGTGCGGACGTAGTCGGCGCTGCGCAGCCGTCGCATGCGGGTACCTCAGCCGCGCTCGTCGGGACGGTGGTAGGAGTAGACCAGCGTCGCGCTGCCGAGAAAGTCGATCGTGGTCGACTGGCGTCCGCCCAGCCGCCGCGCCACGCGCTCGGACGCCGTGTTCTCGGTGCGGATCAGGCTGATCGCGCGTTCCGCGCCGAGCCGACTGAATGCATAGGCGAGTGCCGCGCGCGCAGCTTCGCTTGCATATCCCTGGCGACGGAATTCCGGACGCAACATCCAGCCCAGTTCGAGGTCGGGCCAGCCTTCCGGGTTGTGCAAGCCGACGCGGCCGATGAACTCGCCGCTGTCCTTGAGTTCGACGGCCCACATGCCGTAGCCGCGCAGCCACCAATGGCCCAGCAGCATCGCCATCGAACGCCAGGCGTTCATGCGGTCCAGCGGCTGGCCGTCGCCGATGAAACGCGTGGTTTCCGCGTCGGCGAGCATCAATGCATAGGTTTCGAAGTGTTTTTCCGACAACGCGGTCAGGCGCAGCCGTTCGGTGATGATGACGGGAATCTCGATCATGCCGGTTCGCTAGTCGATGAGCGTCAGCAGCGTCTGCGAGGACGTTCTGAGGCTCTCTTTCCAGGTGAATCCGATGATGCGCTCACCACTGGGCGCGTCCCGGAAATCCTCCTCCTGCCCAGGGGCGAGCAAGTGGCGGTAGTCGACGGTGATTTCGGTGCCGGCCACGAGTGGCGCGGCGGCGAAGATGAAACCGAGGTGCCACAGGCCGGTCGGAATGAAGGCGTGGTTGACGAAGCATTCGTCGGGCCAGTCGGTGCTGATCGTGTAGCGGTTTTCGAACCAGCGTACGGTAGCTGGCAGCAGTTTTTCGACATCGGGCATGGCCAGCACTTCTTCGAAAGACCACACCTGCCCGATCGCGTCGGGGGCGACGATGATCTGGCCTGGCGCGACATCCTCGTCGACAAACAGACCTTGTCCTGCGCCCGCGATCCTCGACGGGCCAACGTGATAACGGGGAAGAATCATGGGTTCACCGCCGAGGGGCGCGGCGAGGATAGCACGCAGTCAGGCGCGATGTTGCAACACAGCAAACCGCGTTTCGGCAGGCGCGACTGGCCGCGGCTTGGGGCGGGCGCGCGACAGGGCACCGGCTATCGATCGTGTCGACTGGCACGCGCCGAAGCTCCATGACAGATCATTGCCCCAGAAGCGCGCTGGGGCACATTGCGGCCTGCATCGCGAGACTGTTCCAGTTTGACGCCGCGGATCGCACACCATGGGCCCGCCCGCTGGCGTTCTTCAACGCGCGAGTCCTGCATCACCGATTGCGCGCCCCAGTCCCTCGAAGGCGCGTTCTGCCTGGGGCAGTTGCTCGAAACCTTCCGCGCAGGCGACGACGAGGGTCGCGCCTTCGGTGCCGCGATTCGGTTCGAGAATACCGACGTTGCACGCGCGCGCGATCTGGGTGCCGGTCTTCTGTGCGAAGTCCGTTCCCGGCGGCAGGCCGGCAGAGAGACGGCGGCTGCCGGTCGTGATCGCGCGCATGTGGTCCAGCAGCAGGCTCGTGCTCACCGGTGACAACAGTTCGCCGGATGCCAGCCGGCCTAGCAGCCGCCCGAACGCGTCCAGCCGCGCCGAGTTCTTGCCGGTCCCGTAATAGTCCTCGAAGACCTCGCTGAGATCCTTCGCAGGCAAGGCACCGCGCGGAACCGAGATGGCTTTCGCCAGGGCCTGCAGCCGCTCCTCGCCGGCGCCAGCGCTGCGGATCGCCAGCAACTCGGCATTGGTCAGTCTGGCCACGTCCGGATGCAGCGCGCCGTACGCGTCGTAGCGTACCTGGAGGATCGTCGTGATCTCGCCGAAGCCCTCGCCGACCCATGCCTTGATGCGGCGGTTGAGTTCGGCCTGCCCGACCACGCGGATCAACATGTCGGTCGCGGTGCTGTCGCTGTCACGCAGTGACTTCTCCAGCAGTGTGGCGATGGCGAAGCGCTTGCCTGCCTGCTGCTGCAGCATGTCGCCGGCGCCGTCGACAAAGTCCGTGGCCTTGAGCTCGACTTCCTGCGCCAGCGCCAGGTCTCCCGCGTCGACCTTCTCGAGTACCGCGATGGCCACCGGCACCTTGATCGTGGACGAGAGGTACCAGGCGCGGTCGCCCCCTGCGTCGAGCTCGCCGGCCTGGTCGCCATAGCGACGCAAGTAAACGCCCAGCTCGCCGGGCATGGCTTCGTCGAGCGCCGCGATGTCTGCGGCAACGGCCGCGGTCCAGCCTGGGTCGGCGGGCGGCGGTGCCTTCGTCGCTGCATTGCTGGTTGCGGCCGCTGCGGTTGCGGTTGCGGGACCCATGCGGTCCTGCTCCGCATTGCAGGCAACGAGCAAGGTCAGCGAGAGGGCGGCGAAAAGGAAACAGGTCGGTTTAGGGCACATGGGGTTTTCCCGGTTCGAGGGAGGGCAGCGCAAGCACGCCCGACGCCGCAATCGAAGCGGCGACATCGCGCAGTGCGCGTTCACTGCGGGCGAGGATGTCGCCGCGCGCGCAGGCGGCGATCACCACGTGTTCCTCGCGGCCGCCGACGTTCGCCGTGGCGATGCCGAGGTCGCAGACGCGGCGGTGCTGGGTGCCGGTCTTGTGAGCGAAGCGCACGTCTGCGGGAAGGCGGGCGCGCAGGCGACGACTGCCTGTCTCGACCCGACTCATCAGGTCGAGCAGGTAGTGCGTGCCTTCGGGCCGCAACGCCAGGCCGTTGGCCAATGCCGCCAGCATGCGGCCGAACTCGCTGAGCCTCGCGCTGTTGACCTCGGTGGCGTAGTAGGCGTCGAAGGCCATGTCCATGTCCTGCAGCAGGAACTCGGCGGGCGAGACGCCGAGCAGGCTCGCGAGCTGCTTGACCCGGTCCGGTCCCGGCGCAGCCCGCCGGAGCACGAGAAGTTCGTCCGAGGTCAGGCCCGCGGCGCGCGCGTGAAAGCCCGAGTAGGCCAGTCGACGCACGTCGGCCAACGAGGTGATGACGAGGTCCTGCGCTGCCAGCAACTCGCGGGCGACGTCGTTGATTTGCGCAAGTCCGACGCGGCGGATGAGCATGTCGGTCGCGGTATTGTCGCTGTGCCGGATCATCTGCTCGAGCAGGTAGTCCACGCACAGGGGGCTGCCGATCCTGTGGCGGTTGGTATCGCCCGCGCCGTCCACTTTGTCGGCGGCGCTCAGTACGATCGCGCTGTCGAGCGCCATGTCGCCGGACTCGACCAGACGCAGAACGGCGATGGCGACCGCGACCTTGATCCCCGACGCAAGGTACCAGCGTTCGCCGGCGCGATAGGAAAGATGCTCGTCACGACCCAGGTGATGCACGTACACGCCCAGTTTTCCGGGGAAGCGCGCTTCCGCGGCTTCCAGGCCCTTCTGCAGGGCGTGGGTCCAGGGTGGCGCGGGCGCCGCAGTCGCCGGGGGCGACCCGAGTGTGGGCGATGCCAAGGTAGGCGACGCCAGCAGGATCAGCAGCAGGCCAGCCATCGCCAACTTGCTGGCGCGATTCAGGGAGACCATCTCAGCGTGCCCGCGCCGGACGCGGCGCCGTGCGGCGCGTGATCCATTGCCACAGCGCGATCCAGGCGGCTGTCGCGAGCACCAGTGCCAGGCTCAGCTGCAGTGCAAACAGATACTCGACGGTGTGCCGGTATCCGAGCCAGCTCCGGAACAGCACGAAGATCACCACAATGTGGAAGATGAAGGCCATCAGGGCATCGCTGCCGACGATGGTGATCGGGCGCAGCCAGCGCGCCAGCGTTTCGCCCCCTGCCAGCGCCAGGGCCAGCAGGCCCAGCGCGCCGCCCACGCTGAAGAGCATGAAACCCAGCTCGGGAGGGTGCTTGCCGGCGTTGCGCGCGATCGCATCGAGCGCCGGGCGCAGCGGCCCATCCACCCAGGCCAGGAACCCTGCGAGGGTAACGGCAGAGGCCAGCGCAATGCCTGCGGCCAGCAGCAGCCGCGGACGTATCTGGCCGTACCAGCGCAACACCAGCCCGCCGATCAACAGGCCAAGCAACACCAGCGGCAAGCGTGCGAGCTGGCCCCATGCGTAGTAGTCGGGATGTTCGACCACCAGCGCCTGCAGCTGCGGCACGCCCCAGAAGCCGAAGTTCTCCAGAAGCCACCACGATGCCAGTCCCGCCAGCACCGGACTCGCCCAGCGCAGCAGCGCCGGCATCCTCGCCCACACAGGCAGGAACCACGGGATCCACAGCAATGCGATCGCGTAGAAGCCCAGGATCTCGACGTAGGACGGGAAATTGCGGTACAGCAGCGTATCGATGATCGCCTGTCGGTCCTGGGTGGCGTAAAGCTCCACGATCGTCAGCACCTTGTAGCAGAGCAACACCACCACGGCGCGCCAAAGCAGTCGATTGCGTCGCGCCGGCCAGTCCGGCGCCTGCACGCGCGGCACGAAGATCACTGCCATCGCGATGCCGAATACCACGATGAAAAGCGAAGAGGCGAGCTTGGTCAGCGCATGCACGGGCACCAGGCCCCAGTCGGTGAACTGGGCGAAATCGAGTAGCCCGTTCACTCCGTGGCTGACGATCATCAATGTCACCGCCAGACCCCGGGCGAAGTCGATCGCGCGGATGCGACCGCTCGGGGCCGGCGAGTCGGCCGCAGCCCGCAACCGCGTGGCGGACGCCTGGACGCGCAGTTGCTCTGCGTGTGCGCTCATGACTGGTCGGCGTACGGGCGCGATAGCGCGGGAAAGTCAGGCATCGGGCAGGATCTTCGGGCCAGGTTCGACTCCGTGATGCCACACCCACCGACAAGGCAGGATGAACATGTGATTGTCTCGGATCGCATGCGATGCCCGGGGGCTGATCGAACCAGATCGAGCACTGGCACAATGCCGGCGCGGTGAATTCGGAAACGCGCAGGCTCCTGGACAAGGACGGCGATCCACGCGCTCCGGTCAACGCGAAGCCGCGAGGCCAAGGACGGATACATGCTGGCGCTGAGGACCGATCCGTACGATCCCCGGTCCTTCGGCGACAGAGCGCATCGAATCTTGCCAACGTCAGCAGACGACACACTCACTTCCCATGACGTCACCGAAATTCTTTGCCAACGCCGAGCTTTTCCGTGCGTGGCTCGACGCCAACGCCGACACCGCTACCGAATTGGCTGTCGGCTTCCACAAGGTCGAGTCGGGTCGTCCGAGCATGAGCTGGCCCGAATCGGTCGATGAGGCACTGTGCCATGGCTGGATCGACGGCGTTCGCAAGCGCATCGACGACGACGCCTACATGATCCGCTTCACGCCCCGGAAATCGACATCGATCTGGAGCGCGATCAATATTGCCAGGTACCAGCAGTTGCTGGCCGAAGGTCGCGTGAGGCCGGCGGGAGTGAAAGCGTTCTCGCACCGGAAAGAAGCCAGGTCCGTCGTCTATGCCTACGAGCAGGAATCCACGGCGGCCCTGACTGCCGAAGAACTCCGCCGCTTCAAGCGGGCGAAGACGGCCTGGGACTACTTTGAAGAGTGCCCGCCCAGCTACCGGAAAGTGGTTCTCCATTGGGTGACCACCGCCAAGCGGGAGGAAACGCGAGCCTCCCGACTCGCTACGCTCATGGCGGCGTGCGCGAAGGGCGAGCGGTTGCGTTGAGCGCAGCGAGCCGTACCCAGGCGTCCGCGAACTTGCTCGTTGCCTCATGAACGCGAACGGGGCGAGAGTACAAGCGCTGGCCCGGCAGCTTCCTCCTCAGTCAAACCCGTTGGCGAACAGGCCCTCCTGATGAAACACGTCGCGGATCATCGCCATTCCGCGCGAGCGGCCGCCGCGACCCGAAGCGACTGGGGCCATCGCGCGCAGGTGCACGGTCTGGTTGAACGGAACGGCCGCTGACAGCAGCCATGTGCTTTCCGTGGGGGACAAGCGCGCCATTTCACCGAGGTCGCTCCAGGTGATGCCATCGGCCGAGGATTGCAGGAGCGGTGCGCGTTCCAGTTCGGGCAGCGCGCCCTCGCGATGCCAGACCACGGTTGATCCGATGCGCACGAGCCGCTGCTGGCCCGGGTCGCGGACCGACAGGCGCATGAGGCCCGTGCGATACACATCGCCGACGAAACTGAAGCTCCAGCCGGTGGCGACGATCTTGCCATCGCCATCGATGGCCACCGCGTCGACATCGTCGTTGTTCGTGGCCAGGCGGAAGCCCGGGTCGAGTACGCCGTTGTTCTGCAGGCGCGCGATGCCGCGATAGGTGGTTGCCGCGATCGTGTAATTGAAGTCGTTGCCGGCGACCAGCACGCCGCCATCGCCCAGTGCGGCGAGCGAGCCGGTGTAGGCAACACTGAGATTCGGGCAGATGGCGAGGCTGCCGTTCGCATCGAGGATCATCGTCGAGAAGCACGACTGGGTGGTGGTGCCGGAAAGGTCTCCCTGGATCGCGACGCGACCATCGGCCAGGGGCGCGATCGTGCGCACGCCGGGGTCGCCGGAGAAGCTGTTCAGCAGCGGCTGAAAGCCCGGGTCCACAACCCCGTTGCTGTAGAGCCGGGCGAGGTAATGGCGGGCCGTGCCGTTGACGCTCGTGAATCGACCACCGATCAGGATCTGGCCGTTCGGCAACAGGGCGATGGCTTCGATGTCGTTGTTCGTGAACACGGCCAGCGAAGGGTCCAGGCTGCCATCGGCATTCACCCGCACGAGTCCTGCACGCGTGCCCGGCGGGCTGGTCGTCGATGTGCCGGCGACCAGCAGTTTTCCATCCGCCGTGCCGGCCATTGCATCGACAGTCACGAACGGCAGCTGCGGTTGGAAAGCCAGGTCCAGTACCGCGGCCTGGTTGAGCCGGACCAGATCGTTGCGCGCCCAGTTGTTGACCAGGTTGAAGTCGCCGCCGACGATGATTCCGCCATCGGCCTGGACCACGAGCGTGTTCACCGTGCCGTTGATGGTCGGGCGGAATCCGAGGTCGAAACTGCCGTCGCCGTGCATCCGCAGCAACTTGCTGAAGGTTCCGCTGAGGGTGTTGAAATTGCCGCCGACGAGCATGCTGCCCTCGCGCTCCAGGGCCAGTGCCACCGGCGTTCCGAGCAAGGATGTCGACATTGCGGATTCGTCGAGGGTACGGTCCTGTCGCGCCGAGACCGTGAGGCGGCCCACGCGCGGGCGGTCCTGGTTGCCCATGCTGAGGAAATTGCCGCCGACCAGAATCTGGCCGTTGCCGGCCGCCGACAGACCCTTGACGTAGTCGTCGGCGTCCAGGCGCCAGCTCGTATCGACGCCGCTCGCGTGCACGCGGGCAAGATGGCCGCGTGTCTGGCCACCGAGCGTGCCGAAACTGCCACCCGCGATCCAGGTGCCATCGAGCAGTCGCGCGAGTGCGAGCACCGGGGCATTCGCATCAGCCTGGAAGCTGGCATCCAGGCTGCCGTTGCGATTCAAGCGGGCGAGATTGGTTCGCGGTTGACCAGCGATCGTCGTGAACGAACCGCCGATCAGCAGGCGTCCGTCCGGTTCGATGCCGATGGCATAGGTGACCAAGGTAGGATTCGGGGCGAAACCGGCATCCAGCGTGCCATCGCTGCGCACGCGTGCCAGGGATTGCCGCGGCTGCCCCGCCACCGCCGAGAACACGCCGCCGATCAGTACGCTGCCATCGCTTTCCTCGGCGAGCACGTACACGGAATTGTTGGGGCCTGGATCGAATCCATCGACCGCGTCGTTGACCAGGCGCGCGATCCGCGCGCGGGACTGGCCGCCGATCTGGGTGAATGCGCCACCGACCAGCAGTCGACCCTGGCGGTCACTCGCCAAGGCGAAGACCGCGGCGCTCGGCGCCGGTGCAAAGCTCGCATCGAGCGGACCATCGGCAAGGATGCGGATCAGGTAGGGACGACCGCCCTGCGCATTGACCTGGGTGAAGTCGCCCGCAACCACCACGCGTTCGTCGGGGTGGACGACGAACGCCGTCACCGCGCCATTGACGACGGGCGGGACGAAGCTCATGTCGAGGCTGCCATCGGCATGCAGGCGGGCCAGGCCGCTGCGCGCGACACCGCCAACCTGGGTGAAGCTGCCGCCAATGAGTATCTTGCCGTTGGGCAGGGCAGTTGCCTGGTAGACGACGCCGCCATTCACAGCTGCGCGAAACCCGTCATTGGGGTCCTGGGCCTGGACCGCGGCGATGGTCGCAACCAGGAAGATCAGCAAGAACAGTAGTTTGCTGAGTGTTTGTGATACGGATTCTGGGTTGGACATGGCGACACTCCCTGGGATCTCTTCGGGTCAAGCGTGGGCTTGACGCGATTCCTATCAGCGCGCACTGAGAAAGCATGTTCGCGGGACGCGCCGCACCGAGGGTGCCCGAAGTATTTCTGGCGGCAGGGCAAGGCCGGGCAAGGCACTGTGCAGAAACCGTACGCGTCCGCAATTGCCGGCCAGATCGTCGCCACGGATTCATCGCAACGGCGGTGGGCGAGGATCCCGGCATGCAGTCGAGTTCAAACGCATCTTCCCGAAGAACGGTCGACCTGCACGATGCCTGGATGGGCGCATTAGACGGGTCTGCTGGTTGCGTCCGAATGGATTTGTAGCCAATAAAAAATATCCAAGTGATTCTGCGGCTTGGACCGAAAAGCATCCCGTCATTGCCCGTCACGGCCCGGTTTGGACACCCAAAACCGTTGGCCGGCCGAGCCGGTCCGAGCCTAGTCTCGGCGTGCGCCACGCCTTCGTGACGCGCCGATCGCCTCGCGCGATCCGGCCAACTTCGAATGAGGTTGACACCATGAAAAGAATCCTCTTGTCTGCTGCGATCACCTTGCTGGCCGCCCAGGCCATGCCGGCACTTGCCGCGGGTGGAATGGGCATGACCTGGCAGAAGTTCAGCCACGACGTGTTCACGGGAACGGATCTGGTCGGTTGCGGCGGGACCTGCAATCCCTACGTCGGCGACACCTCGTGCAGGGTCCTGCTGCCGGTGTTGTGCGTACGCATCGATGGATCGCCGAATCCGGGCGTGGCGGCTGATTTCTACCATGGCTGGCGCGAGGGCCACATCACGACGACGATGCCGGTATCGGGAACGTCGTTGACCAGCCAGGTGGTCGCCGACCAGATCTGCGCCGCGACGTTCGGCAACGGTTGGATCATGGCCGAGCATCACCATCCGACTGGCGGCGGTGGCTGGAACTGGCATGCGTTCGGCAACGTGCGCACCGACACGCGGTTCTGGACCCGGATCAACAATCAACCGGGAAACTGCTGGGATCCATAGAATGCGCCGTCCCTGTGCTGCGCCGTGATGGGCGCAGCACAGGGCGCGGGTTGAGAGCGCCGTCGTCGCAACCCTGGCACCGGTTCCGAGTCGACCAGGGTCGCGACGACCGCGGCGACAGCGGGCACTCCAACAGCGCAGTTCCAGAGCATCGAGCCCGGGCGCGAGAGGGTCCGACCGCTACATGCGTCTTGCTGCCCGACCTACCGGTTGGAGCAGAATCATGGCGTTGGATTCATTCTTGTCGCAGGGCTTGCGCGTGCTCTGGACGCTGGCCCTGGTGGGCGCGTCGAGCTTCACCCATGCGATCACGGTGCGAGTCGGCCTCGTATCCGATCCGGCCTGCACGTCGTTTTCCATTCCGGGTGCCATCGCGCAATTGCCAGCGGGCACGACGATGCATCGCATCCTGCTGTCGAGCAACCAGGCCTATCAGACAGCCGGAATCATCGATTCGCGCAATGTCAGCATCGAAGGTGGCTACGCGAACTGTTCCGCAGCCACGCCAACAGCGGGTGCGACCACGCGAATCGGACCGTTTCCTGCGGCGACGGGACGGCTGCTGACGGCGCAGGCCAGCGGATCGACGGTCTTCACGGTTACTTTGCGCGACATCGAGCTGGTCGGGCCGGCGCCGGCTGGAGGTGTGCTCGCGCGCGGATCGGTCGACCTCGTCCTTGTCGATTCCCGGGTGGAGGAAACCGGTACGCCTGCGCTCGAGGCCGGCGGTGGTGTGCGCAGCGAATTCGGCGCTTCCATTTTCCTGCGCGGCACAAGCCAGATCATCGGCAACCGTGCCGATATCGGTGGCGGCATTTTCTGCAACGATTCTGGCCGCGTGTTCATCCAGAGCAGCGACGTGCTCATCGCCGGCAATGTTGCGACGTTCGGTGGCGGCCTCGGACTGGCCACGGGTTGCCGCCTGGTCTGGGATCCGGACACGCCGTCGACACAGGGCGGGATCAATGGCAATCGCGCGCTGCTTGGAGGCGGCATCTTCGTCAACGATGCCGATATCGAATCCTCGCCATCGGCTGCGCTGCCCTACGGGCCGCGACGCGTGATCGCCAATCTTGCCGAGTATGACGGTGGCGGCATTTCGTTGAATCAATCCAGCGTGATCTTCCTGCCTTCGCTCGATGTCGTGTCGAACACGGCCGGACTTGTCGGCGGACCGGCCAGCCAGGGCAATTGCGGTGGCATAACGGTCGACAACTCGGTTGTCGAGCTTGCTGCGTACCGCATCGACGGCAACGTCGCGCTGCGAGACGGGGGCGGCATGTGCCTGCGGCGTGGAAGCTTTTCTCGCTTCGGCGCGCGCGGCTGCTCCGATGGCGCCTGTCGCAGCAGCTCGAACAATCGCGCGGGCCGATTCGGCGGCGCGTACTGGCTTGGCGACGGGTCGGAACTCTCGCTCGCGCAGGCGCGCGTGGTCGGCAATACCGCGATGTTCGATTCCGCGATCCACGCCGAAGACACCGATACGATGACTCCGCGCACAACGGTCACGATCCAGAACAGCTTGTTCACGGGGAACACCGCGACCTCGGGGCAGTTGTTTGCCTTCCTGCGCAGCGGCTTGAGCATGCTGTCATCGACCATAGCCGACAACGCAAGCGGCGCGTCGACCCTGATCGACCTGGGCGGCAGCACGCTCGATCTGAAGGCCAGCATCCTCGTCGATCCTGCCGACCGCGTGCTGGACGCGCCGCTCGGGACGACCCTGGCCACGCGCTGCCTGATCACCCAGGAGAACCAGAGTCTCCAGGCAAACGGTGGCGATGCCATGGTGACACCGCCGGGGTTCGTGAATGCCGGAGCGGGCGACTACCGTCTGCTGGCGCAAGCCAATGCTGTCGATGTCTGCGCACCCGTCGGTGGCGACCTGCCGTTCATAGACATCTCGGGAAATCCACGCCCGGTCGATCTGCCGCTGTCCAACATCGATGGCCCCTGGGATGTCGGTGCCTACGAGACCCAGATCTTCGACCGGATCTTCGCGGACGGATTCGGGCCCAACGAGTTGTAACGCGCGGGGTTGTGGGCACCGCCTTGCGGGTGGCTACCCTGATCCTGCGGCGCAGGCAAGGGCAGATCGGTACATGCGGCGGGGGGCGGCTTGCGGTAAGTTCGACTGCTCGGTCGGCGGCGCCAAGGGGTGCGCCGGCCGGATCACTCGACTACCTGAGCCCGTGGCCCATGACCCGATTGCCTGGATTGTTCCTGCTCCTGATGTGCGCGTTCCTGCTGGCTGTGGATGTGTCAGCCGCAACGGACAAACCCGCCCCCGAAGTCCGGATCGGGCGCGTGCTCGCGCTCGGCCCGCTGCCGATCTCGACCAAGGCATTGGCCACCGATGTGAAGCTTGAGGAACTTCAGCGCGCACTGGTCAGACAACTCGATCGCGACGGCCTGCCCGAAGCGGGCAAAGCGGTCGCGATGTTCGGAAGCAGCTTGCGCTGGCAGGCGGTCGATCCGAAGTCGCTGGATCGCGACGATGCGCTGTGGTTGTGGACGGTCAATCTCGATACGACGCGATTCGTCCAGGGCACGCTCAAGCTCGACGGCTTGCGCAAGCCGGTGCTCTGGCAGAACGGCATCGGGCAAACGCTCAAGGACTCGGGCGCGGAGATGAAGCTGGCCAGCGGCACGCACGTGCTGTGGGTCATGCACCGCGGTCACGAAGGCAAGACCGCGCCGGCATTGCGCTGGCAGGGCAAGGCGGCGCATGACCGCGTCGTCGCCCACGTGCAGCCGCAGCGGCGCGTGTCGGCTCAGTTGCTGACCAATGCGGAGACCGTGTCGAAACTGGCGATCTCGCCCGATGGCCGGCAACTCGCGCTGCTGTTCAATGCGCGCGACGATATCGCCAAGGCCGATCTGCGCCGGCTGGAGATCCGTGATGTCCAGGAGGCACGCGTTCTTCAGCAATGGACCAGCGGCGTTCCGACGGCCATCGACTGGAGTCCGGATGGACGCTGGCTCGCGGTGCGCGAGGCAAAGCAGTTGTGGCTGCGCGATGCGCGCACCGGCGAGAGCCGGTTGCTGCTGGCCGAACACGAGCACATCGGCGACTGGTACTGGCATCCGGATTCGGCGTCGATCCTGTTCGAGTGGACGCGCCCGTTCGAGGCCAAGGACGCCAAGGTCAAGCGCCTGCGCGGGCTTGAGGATCGCTGGAAGACCTTTCGCGACAACACGCAGTTGTTCCAGGTCGATATCGCATCGGGACTCGTGCGGCCGCTGACCAATGCCAAGGCCTCGGTCAACCTGCTCGACATCGATCCCCCCGGCAAGCGCCTGCTGCTCTCCGAACGCGTGATCGACTACAGCGAACCACCGCACAGCCGGTTTCGCCTGTTCGAACTCGCGCTCGCGGATCTTTCGCGGCGTGATCTGACCGAACTGCGCATGTTCAATGGTGCGTTGTTCGCCGGTCCACGCATCGAGGATGGTTACTGGTTGTTGAGCGGACCTGATCTGTCCGGCGGCGATGGCAGCGTGCTGCCGGCCGCGGAAGTCTCGAACAGTTTCGACGGCCAGTTGTACCGACTCGGTGCCGATGGGCGGGGTGCGCGCAGTGTCAGCCGCGACTTCACGCCAGCGATCAATCGCATGACCCGCCTGCACGACGGCGACCTTCTGATTTCGGCGGTCGAGGGCGACCGCCAGCCGTTGTTCCGCCTGCGCGCGGCGTCCAACCGGTTCGAGCGCATCGAGGCAGGCGTGGACATGGTCGATGCGTACGTGGTTTCCAGCAACGCCGCGCCCGTGGTGGCCTTGCATGGTACGGGCGTGGCCGCGCCGCAACGCGTGGTGACCGTCGACCTGGAGCGCAACGCGGCGCGCGTTGTTGTGGATTCCGCATCCAGCCAGTACGCGCAGGTGCGTTTCGGCGAAGTGCGCGACTGGCGTTTCACCAATTCCACGGGCGACGAGATCGACGGCCGCTACTACCTGCCGCCGGATTTCGATCCGCGTGCGCGCTATCCGCTGATCGTCTACTACTACGGCGGCACGACTCCGGTGAACCGGCAGTTCACCGGGCGCTATCCGTTCCACGCCTGGGCTGCCAATGGCTATGTCGTGTACGTGTTGCAGCCCCGTGGAACGATCGGCTACGGCCAGAAGTATTCGGCGATGCACGTGAATGCCTGGGGCAAGTACGCGGCCGACGACATCATCGAAGGCACCCGCGCGTTCGCCGCCGCGCATGCGTTCGTCGATCCCGAGCGTATCGGCAATATCGGCGCCAGCTACGGCGGCTTCATGACGATGTACGTTGCGACCCGAACCGACCTGTTTGCGGCCTCGATTTCGCATGCCGGCATCAGCGACCTGACCAGCTACTGGGGCGAAGGCTGGTGGGGTTACGGTTACAGCGGCATTGCGAGTCGCGGCAGCTTTCCGTGGAACAACCGCGACCTCTATGTCGGCCAGAGCCCGGTGTTCAGCGCCGACAAGATCACGACGCCGCTGCTTCTGCTGACCGGCGACGCCGACACCAACGTGCCACCGGGC
>Ga0307505_10001653_pt1 | contig 17270 bp, 17 predicted proteins | sample 23_S_MG_FD_202183 | JGI IMG/M metagenome (GOLD analysis project Ga0307505, IMG submission 202183) | Soil microbial communities from Populus trichocarpa stands in riparian zone in the Pacific Northwest, United States - 23_S | ecosystem: Environmental > Terrestrial > Soil > Riparian zone > Trees...
CGCGTGCATGGGCTGACGACGGCGGCCGGCCTGTGGATGACCTCGGCGATCGGCATGACTGCAGGGCTGGGACGCGAGTTTTCCGCCATCCTGTGCACACTGCTCGCGCTGATCGTGTTCTCGGTGATGCCGCGTATCGTGCGCATGTTCGAGAAGCGAAGCTGAGCCACGCGCGGTAGTGTGGGAGGCCGTCCAGAGACGGTCCGCTCTTCCTGTGGGAGACCCTTCGGGGCCGCTGCTCCTTCTCGAGAACTGAGAGGGTCGCGCTTCTTGCGCGATCCTGCGCATTGAACTTCGAACTACAATGCCCGCATGCGATTCCAGCTGCTCAACCTGCGCAATGTTCCGGAAGACGAGGCCGACGAGATCCGCGCCTTGTTCGCCGAGCACTCGATCGAAATCTACGAGACCGAGCCCAACCGCTGGGGGATTTCCGCTGGCGGCATCTGGACCCGCAATGAGGCCCAGGTGGCGCAGGCGCGCCAGTTGCTCGCCGACTACCAGCAACAGCGCAGCGAGCGCGTCCGCGCGGAATACGCGACTGCGCGGCGAGACGGAACCGCCCCGACCCTGCTGCAGTCCTGGCGCAGGCAACCGCTGCGCGTGCTGGTCATCCTCGTCGCGATCGCAAGCGTGATCGTGCTGAGCCTGTGGCCGTTCCTGCTCGCAGGTTGAGCGCGATCACCACTTGCCGCGAAACGGTGCCAGATGCTGGGCGAGGATTCCCTCGGGAACCGTCTCGGGCTTGAGGATGCCGTACTCGTCGGGCCATTCGCCGCTGCGCGGCAGCTTGAACGTGCCCATGAGCATGTCCACGAGCGGCAGGTGGATCGCATAGTTCACGTCGACATAGGCGCGCTCGCGCGCATGGTGCCAATGGTGGTAGCGCGGCAGCACGAGCACGTACTCGAGCCAGCCGAACCGGATGCCGAGGTTGGCATGCGCAAGCACCGCCTGGAGACCGACGAGGATCACGTAGGCGTTGACCGCGGGTTGCGAGAAACCCAGGCAGACCAGCGGAATCAGCACCGCGCTGCGGGTGAGGACGATCTCGATGATGTGGATGCGCGACCCGGCGAGCCAGTCCATGTGGCGGCTGGAATGGTGGATCGCATGCAGCCGCCAGAGCAGCGGAATGTTGTGATAGGCCCGATGCAGCAAGGCCTGGGCAAGGTCGGCGACGAACACAGCGAGAAGGAACTGGGCCCAGACCGGCAGCGCCTGGATCCAGCCCTGCAGCGATGCCGACGCGGCGAACCCGGCAATCGTGGTCGTCGACGCGGTCACCATGATCAGGATGAACTGCACGAGCACATGGCTGACGAAGTAGTAGGCGAGGTCGGTGCGCCACTCCGGGCGCAACGTGCGCTGGGCACGACGCCCGAGCGTGCGCTCGATCGGCACGAACACGAGTGCGGAGAAGAACAGCGAAATCACGAACCAGTCCAGCCCCAGCGAAAACGGCGTCGCGCTGATCGCACCGAACTCGATCGTGGCACCGCCGAGCAGCACGGCGAGGGTTGCCGAGCCGACGCCGAGCAGGGCGATGCGGCGGTCGCGTCCGCGCACGATCGCGAAGGTCCCGATCAGGAACGCGGCAACGATCCCGCCCAGCAGCAGGTTTCGCGCGAATCCCTCGGTATAGACCGCGCGGAACTCCTTGCTCGTCAGCAAGTCGGGAAAATGGAAACAGAGCACGCCGAGCAGCGCGAGCAGGCCGAGCAGGGCCGACGAGCAGGCGAGGATCGAAAGGCGCGGCAGATCAGGTTCGGATTCGGCGGATTGCATGCAGGGTGGCTCCCTGGATTGCCTTGGGTTATCAGTCGGGATGCGGATCGTGACTCGTGGCCTACTCATGCACCGCCGGAATCCCAGGGATCGTAGCTGCCGAACCACCACAAGTGACCTTCCGGATCGCGGCAACTGTAGCCGCGACCGCCGTAGTCGTTGTCCCTGATCGGGTCGAGAATGCGCGCGCCGTGCGCGATCGCGTTGGCATGGTGCGCATCGGGGTCGGCCACGATGATGCAGCAGCACTGGGTTTCACGCTCGCCGATCGCATCGGGCTGGGCGATCAGGCGCCCCCATTCGTCGTCATTGACCGAGCTGAGCATGATCATGCCGTTGCCCATCGTCAGTTGCGCATGGGCGATGCCGCCCTTGCCATCTTCGTGGACCGCGTGGGCGTGGAACCCGAATGCCTTGCACAGCCAGTCGATGGCCGCCGGCGCGTCGCGATAGCGCATCGTCGGGATGATCGTCGCAACGGTGTCCTTGGCCGGGCTGGGCATGGGCATTCTCGACTGCAGTCGGGGAGCAAAGCATACCGCGGCCGCGGAACATTGGCCCCCGGGTGTAGTCTGCAAGAATCGTCCATTGCCCAGGTCGGAGCATCCGCATGACCGGAAAATTCACGCTGGCGCTTGTCGGCGCCTCGCTGTTCTCGATCCTCGGCAGCGCCTCCGCGGCATGTCCTCCCAAGGGATTTTCCCGCGCCCAGCTGATCGCGTTGCGCGATGGCGGGTTCGCGTTGCCGTCTGCGGTCACACCAGGATCGCCTCAAGGCGGATTCGGCACCCGACCCGCCAAGACAAGCGGCGCCGGCATTGCGGCGGAACCGGACCCGAAAACCGCCGCGAAAGATGCCGAAAAGCCGAAACCGACCAGCGACGAGATGGCCCTGGATCTGCTGGACTGCCTCGCTCACGCCGACCCGGTCCTGAGGGACGAGATCGCATTCAGCGCGCTCAATCAGTGGATCCGCGGCGGGTCCCTCACGGCGGCTACGCTGGAACGCATTCGTGCAACCCTGCAACCGCAGCTGGCGGCGGATTCGAAGGATCGCGACGGCTTCCGCCAACCGTTCGCCGCGCTGGTACTCGCCGATGTGGTCGCGGCGGACAACACGCGCGCATTCATCGCGCAGGCGGATCTGGACGACCTCGTCGAGTCTGCGAGCGCATATCTGGAATCGGTTCGCGACTATCGCGGATTCGATGCCAGGGTCGGCTGGCGCCACGGAGTCGCGCATGTGGCCGATCTGCTTGCCCAACTCGCCGCCAACCCGCGCGTGAGCAAGGAACACCTCGGTCGAATCGTCGTTGCAGTCTCGACCCAGGTCGTTCCCGAGAACGGTCATTTCTACATCTATGGCGAACCCGCACGCCTCGCCGCGCCGCTGTTCTTCGCTGCCCAGCGCGGGGCGCTCGACGCGCAGGACTGGAACGAGTGGTTTGCCGATCTCGGCGCGAGTCCGGACGGGGAATCCCTCTATGCATCGCAGAAGGGACTGGCCCGCCGTCACAACGTGATGGGAATGCTGCTCGCCCTCTACGTGAACGCCAGCGAATCCGACGACGAGGCATTGCATGGCGTCCTGCTCGAACCGGTGACCACCGCGCTTCGCGCCTTGCGCTGACAACGCAACGCAACGCGGCGTGGCGCACGACTGCTTGACCCCGCACATCGAAACGCCACGCCGCGCTCCCGCGCCGACGAACACACGTAGTGCCGAGCTTGCTCGGCTGCTCCTTACCCCCGATCGCGAAAACGACCACAGCAGCGGAGCAAACTCTCCGCGCTACGAGACGCGTATCTTCCCTTCTCCCTTCGGGAGAAGGTGGCGCGCAGCGCCGGATGAGGGAGAGGTCGCGCACGATGCCTGCTGCGGCATACCGCAGCATCCTTCCCTCATCCGCCTTCGGCACCTTCTCCCCTCGAGAGAAGGGAAAAGAAACGGCAACGGCTGGGCCAGCAGGCGAACGCAGCGGAGCAATCTCCGCGCCACGGGGAACGGAGCGGTGCGCCATTCGTCGAGTCGGACTTGCGCCGCCTGCGCGACGGCTCAGATCACGCCACCTGGATCGATGTCCTTGAAATTGCGTGGTGCCGATGATCGGCTCATGCGCAACACGCCCTCGCGGACGATGCGGCTCAGCCGGATGTCGATGATCGTGGTCTCGTTCGGCGCAATGTGCGGCAGCAGATTCTCGACCGCGGCATCCAGTTCGCACGGCCAGTATTCGACCAGTCGCTCGGGCTCGCGTGGCAACACGCGCAGGCCGTACGGGGAACGCGGCACCAGCGCAGCGCGCGCGATCGTGCCGGGCGCGGGTCCGGGAACCGGTGCACAGCCCGCCAGCGCAGCGTGGTTGAGATAGAACGTGACATTGCCCGAGCGACGGTTGCCCTGGCGGTCGGAAAGAAACCCGCTCGGCAACTGGTTCGGATCGCCCTGCGGGCCGGCGGTCAGGAGCAGATTGACGTCGGGCGTTCGTCCGAGCGAGTCGAACAGGCGAAAGATCACCATTGCGTGCGGGTCGTGGAAATACATGCGATCCGGAAGCACCGGCACCTTCTCGATCTCGAGCCGGTTCGCGACCTCCTGCAGCTCGGCGTTCTCGTTTGCGAAGGCATTGCACAACGCGCTGTAGCCAGCCGCATCGTGAACGCCCAGGCAGCGCAGGATCGCGGTGACCGTCGGATGTTCGTTGCCGTCGTTGCGCACGCTGCGCAGGATGCCCTTGTCCTCTCCGGAATGGGCGGCACCGGGAACGATCGCGAACGCGGTCTTCGGTGAGCGCTGTTTCGCCACGACCTGCAAGGCGCGCAAGCGCTTTCTCGCCCCCGGCAGCGGTTCTCCCGGGAGCGGGTCGGGCTGTTCCAGCACGATATGGGTCGCATTGAGATTGGCTGCCGCCAGCCGCACGACCCCATCCGAACCGATCTCGCCCGTGTAGGCGTTGACATGGTCATAGAGCTTGCGGTCGATGGTTTCGCCGCTGAGCACGAACAGGAAGACCGGCGCCGCGCGCGTGCCGAGTTTCAGTCGCGGATAGTCGTTGATCCAGCGCAGGTTGAGCGTGCATGCCTCCGGACTGCCGAGTTCCAGCCAGTCGAGCACACCCTGGCCCGGCTCGACGCCGTTGAACCAGCTCCTGATCGCGGCCAGGCGGCTTTTTCCCAATTGGGCCAGAGCCGAACCGAAGTTGGCCGGCGCGAGCATGACGAAATGACTGATCGCGCAATCGTCGATGCGTTGCGGCTGCACGTGGAACCGGTCCAGCCATTCGCGCACGACCGCAGCACCGGTGGAATGGGTGATGCAGGCGCAGCGGCGATTCGCACCTGCACTCGCGAGCACGCGCGCGAGTGCGCTGTCGAATGCGCGTGCCAGATCCTCGACGCGCACTTCATCGCGGAAGCTCACATAGCGGGCAAGATGGATGTGTTCGACGTCCAGTCGTCCTCCACCGGTGGAGGCTTCAGCGCGGAGTCGGGCGGGAAGCTCGCCGTAGGTATCGGTGCTGGTGACGCTCCAGCCATGCACGAAGATCACCAGCAGCGGCGCCATGTTCGGCCTTTCCCTTGCAGCGGCCAATGATGCTGCGCGAGGACGGGCAGGGGGTCAAGCACCTCCCACGCGTCGTTGCGCGGTGCTGAGCGCGCATACTCATCGCGTGGATTCTGCCTGCGCTTCTTTTTCGGCGAGGCGCCGATGCGTGCGCGCGAGCCACAGGCCGTTTGCACCCCATGCGAGCGAGACGATCGCGCCGATGACCGCGGCCACGGCCGCGTGCTGGGCGACCATCTCGATGAACGCCTTGGCCCAGGCGCTGACCGCATCGCCACCGCGATACACGACCGAATCGATGAAGTTCTTGGCCTTGTACTTGGCTTCCGCGGGGACCACGGTGTAGAGCATCTCGCGACCCGGCCGCGCGAGCGCGTACTCGCCCGCGCGCCGCACGATCACGACGACGGCAAGCACGGCGAATACCGGCGAGGCGGCAAGCCAAAGGAATCCGCCGGCAATGACCAGCGGTACGCTGGCAAGCAGCACGCCGATGCCGAGCTTCTGCGCGATCCGACCGGTGATGAAGACCTGGGTCAGGATCGCCAGGGTCTGCACGATCGTATCGAGCATTCCGAATACCCGGGTCTGATCGGCGCGCTCGGGAAACATCAAGGAGACGAGCCGTGCCTGTTCGAAGTACAGGAAGGTGTTGACCGTCGCGAGCAGCAGCACGAAGGCGGCGATGCCGAGCAGGTAGGGTGAACGCAACACCGTGATCGCGCCGGCGAACGGGCTGCCGCCAAGCGGGCGGCTGCGCTCGCCTGCCACATCGGCCGGCTGCGGATGGCGATCGCGCCAGTGCAACATGTAGTGCGCAGCGACGATCGCCGCGGGCAGCGTCGCAGCAGACAGCACGAGCAGGCCGGAATGACCGATCGGGCCGACCAGAAGGGTCGCCAGCAACGGTCCGGTCAGGCCGCCGAGACTGGCACCGCCGGCCATCATCGCGAACAGGCGCTTGGCCTGCTCGACGCGGAAGATGTCGGCGAGAATGCTCCACGCGATCGAAATCGCGATGAGGTTGTAGACCGAGAGCCACACGTAGAACGTGCGGGCGAACCACAGGTTGTCGGGCGCGATGTGAAAGCCGACCGCGAACGCGAGCAGGTTCGAGGCGAAGAAGAGGTAGGACCAGGTCAGGATCCGGCGCCGCTGAACGCGCGCGGCAAGCCAGCCGAACAGGGGCATTGCAGCGAGCGTGACCACGAACGTTGCCGTGAACAGCCATTGCAGGTTTTCGATGCCGCCGGCGATGCCCATGGTCTCGCGCACCGGACGCAGCATGAAATAGCCGGTGAACACGAGGAAGAACATGACGAGGCCGGCGCAGATCGCCCCTGCCTCCTCGGGCTTGACGTTGAAGAGCCGTGCCGCCTGCCGGCGCAGTCCTGACGACATCGCGTTCATCGGCGTCGGGTTCCCGCGTCAGCCGACCGCGGCGATCAGATCGGCGCGTTGGCGCGCGTCGAGCAGCGTCGCCACGCCGGCCTTGAGCTGGTCGCTTTGACGATCCGGTTTGCCGGTGGCCGGAATCACCGCGGTAACGGCCGGGTCGCTGAGGGCGAAACGCAGGAACAACTGCGACCACGAGGTTGCGCCGATCTCTGCCGCCCAACCCGGCAAGGGCTTGTCGCGGACCTTTGCGAACAGCTTGCCGTCATCGAAGTTGCGGTTCGTGATGACTGCGACGCCGAGTTCGCGCGCGAGCGGAAACAGGCGCTTCTCGGCGTCGCGGCGATCCACCGAATAGTTGATCTGGAGGAAGTCGGGCCTGGATTCCCTGACCGCGTCGTAGAGGTCGTCGTGCGCGCTTTCCAGATAGTGGGTGAGGCCGGAATAGCGCACCTTGCCCTGGGCCTTGAGTTCGTTGATCAGGGCCAGTTGCGTGCGCCAGTCGCGCAGGTTGTGGACCTGCAGCAACTCGACCTTGTCGGTGCGCAAGCGCTTGAGCGAGGCATTGAACTGGGACAGGCCTGCATCCCGTCCGCTGGTGCCGATCTTGGTGGCGAGGAATACCTTGTCGCGCTGGCCGAGCTCGGCCAGCAGCTCGCCGATCACGGTTTCGGCGGTGCCGTAGGAGGGGGCGGTGTCGATCAGGGTTGCGCCGCCGGCAAGGAAGCGTCTGAGCACTTCACGCAACGGATCGCGTTCGGCGGCGCTGGTGCCGACCTCGAAGCTGCCCGAAGTGCCCATGCCGATCACGGGCAGGCGCTCGCCCGTGGAGGGAATCGAGCGCGAGGCCATCGTTTCACGGACCCCGCCTTTTGCGTTCCACGCCGCTGCCGGCTGAAATGCGAACACGCTGGTCGCGAATGCGGCAGTCGAGAGAAACTCACGTCGGTTGATCATGTTCGCTCACTCCGTACTTGCCGAAAGCATGAACCGGGTTGTTCGAGAATCGATCCGGGACCGTGCCGGACGGATGTCGCTGGCTGGCGCCGGTACCGTTCGGCGGGTGGGGACACGGCGCTCGCAACGCGCCGCCGTTGGCAGCGTGCGACGGGTCAGCCGAACGCACGATGAAACGCAGGGTCCATTGCGAACGCCGACGCCGTGGAAAGTGTCGTCGCATGGTCGATCTTGCGGATGTGCCGGAAGGCGCATGCGTGCACGACCCGGCCTTGCGGCGGTAGAGTTCGCGGGTCGACAGCACGTCGACGCAAGGAGCGAACGCGGTTTGGCCCAACCATCCGGAAATCGGCTTGCGCCGATCCACGCCCAGCTGCGCGCAGGCGATCGTATCGGTGCCGAGCGCGCGTGTGCGGCATTGCTCGAGCGCGATCCGCACGATGCCGGCGCCTGGTCCCTGCTCGGTGGCCTGCAGCTCGATCGCGGTGCGCCTGCGGACGCCGCGCAGAGCCTGCAACGCGCTGCGGCGCTCGATCCCGAGGACGCGGACATCCTGCTGCGCCTGGCCGTTGCGCGTTTTCGCTGCGGCGACAAGGCCGGAGCGCGGGCCACGCTGGATGCGCTGCTGGCGGTGCATCCGCGCCATGCGGCCGCTGCTTTCCATGTCGGCCTGCTGTGCGAACAGGACAAGGATGACATCGGCGCCGAACGCCACTATCGACTCGCGCTCGAAGTGGCACCCGCACACGCCGAGGCGCTCGAGCGCCTCGGCACGTTGCTGCATCGCCTTGGGCGCCACCGCGAGGCGCTCGAAACGCTTTCCCGCGCCTGGAATCCGAACGCACAGCGCCCGCAGCTGGCCGAGCTGATCGCGCGCGTGGCGCTTGATACCGGCGCGTTCGGTGAAGCCGCGCATTTCGCAGTGATCCTCACCGGGCTGGCACCACGGAACGCCCATGGCTGGTTGTTCCTGGGCATCGCGGCGCGCCAGCTGGGCGACGCGGCGCGTGCGGCAGAAGCGTTGCAACGCGCGCTGGAGCTGGCGCCGGGTCACGCGCTCGCGCTGTTCGAGCAGGCCTGCAACCATCTCGACCTCGGTTGCTACGACGCGGCGCTCGCCAGCTTCGCGCAGGCGCGCAACGTCGCGCCCGACTGGCTGGCACTGCGCTGGGTTGACGCCCTAGCGCTGCCAGCGATGCTCGAAACGTCGGCCCAGCTCGAAGGTGTGCTCGAGCGCTATGCGCAAGGTCTGGGCGCATTGCGCGCCGATCTTGCGACCGCCATGTCCGGGCGCCCGCTGGAGGTTCTCGATGCACTCGGTCGCGTGACGCCATTCAGGCTGCACTACCTTCCGGCGAACACCACGCAGTTGAGCTGGGACTACGGCGATCTCGTCGAGTCCGCGGTGCGCGGTCACATCGCCGACGCGCCGCTGCTGGAGCCGCTCGACTGGCACGCACTTGCGCACGGTGGGCGCCTGCGGATTGGATTCGTGAGCTGCGAGATGCGCCTGCACACGATCACGCGCTATTTCGAGGGCTGGCTGACCGGGCTGGACCGTGCGCGTTTCGAGGTCCATGCCTGGCACCTCGGTGCGCGCGTGGACGAAGTGACGGCGCGCATCGCTGCACGTGCCGATGCCTTCCATCACGATCCGACTCGACCGAGCATGGAGCTGGCCGCAATGATCCGCGCGGCGCGGCTCGACGTGCTCGTCTATCTCGAAATCGGCATGGACAGCCGCCCGCAGATGCTTGCTGCGCTGCGCCTGGCGCCCGTGCAGTGCGCGGCGTTCGGCCATCCGGTGACGACCGGCCTGCGGACGCTGGACTGGTTTCTTTCGGCGCAGGCGATCGAGCCCGGGGACGCGCAGTCCCACTACCGCGAGCGCCTCGAACAGCTGCCGGGCCTTGGCGTGGCACCGACGCCGACTCCGGCGCCGGGCGACGCAGGCTGGTTGCCGCGCGCGCAGGGGCGGCCGCTGCTGCTGTGCCTGCAAAGCTTGTTCAAACTCGCACCGGCGTTCGACGAGGCGGTCGCGCGCATCGTCGAGGCGACCGATGCGAAGGTGGCCTTCTTCTCGTCGCCGACGGCACTGGTCGAGCCGTTCAATTCGCGCATCGCGCGCACGCTGCGCGCGCGCGGACTCGATCCCGGGCGCCATCTCGAGATGCTTGGCCGGCGCGATCATGCCGAGTACCTGGGTGGCGTCGCCGCCGCCGATCTCGTGCTCGATTCGATCGGATTCTCAGGCGGGGCGACCAGCATCGACGCGCTGAGCGTCGGCACGCCAGTCGTCACCCTCGACGGTGAGTTCATGCGCGGACGCCAGACCGCGGCGATGCTGCGCATGCTCGGCGAGGACGCCATGCTCGTTGCGGGCGATCTCGACGGCTATGTCGAGTGCGCCGTGGCGCTGTGTCGCGATGCGGCGCGCCGCGAGGCGCTGCGCGCGCGCCTGCGCGAGAAAGGGCCGCGGCTTTTCGATGCGCCCTATGTACTGCCCGCCCTGCAGGATTTCCTCATCCGCGCAGCGACTGCGGCGGCTCACGTGCCGCTGACCCGGAGTCCCGAAGAATCGCGCGACGTACGCCGTGTGTGAGGCGTTCAAGGACGGTTGCGTGCCCGACGCGCCGGTCATTGCCAGCCTCGATTCCGGCGAATCGATCGCGTTCGCGAGGGGGGCGTCAATGCTTGATGAATGGCTGCGAGCTGGCGCCATTGTCCACCTCGAACTGTCCGACCCGGTATTGAACGCGCCTCGCGTTCGCCGTTTGTTGGGTATCGGGCATACATGATTCGCGCACCCCTGCGGAGGAGCCATCATCTACACATTCGGTATCGAAGAGGAGTTCTTCGTGGTCAGCCCGACCACGCGCGACGTCGTGGCACGGGTTCCGCCTGCCTTCGTGGCCGCTTGCCGGCATCGCCTGGGTGCCGGGCACGTCAGCCACGAGATGCTGCAATCACAGGTCGAGATCGTCTCGCCGGTGTTCACCGAGCATGCCGGCGCGCGCAGCGAGATGACGCGCCTGCGCAGCGGCATCGGTGCGGTAGCCAGCGAGATGAGCCTGGCCGTGGTCGCCGCTGGCAGCCATCCGCTCGGTGCCTGGAAGTCGCAGGCGCCAACCGCGAAGGCGCGCTACGAGCGCCTCGTCGACGATTTCCAGATCGTCGGGCGACGCAACCTCCTATGCGGAATGCACGTCCATGTCGGTGTGTCGGCAGGAATCGATCGCGTGGATCTCATGAACCGGCTGATGCCGTGGCTGCCGTGTTTTCTCGCGCTGTCGACCTCGTCGCCGTTCTGGAATCGCGATCGCACCGGGCTGCTCAGCTACCGTCAGGCGGCGTATGACGAATGGCCGCACAGTGGCATCCCCGATTTTTTCGAGGACGAATCCGACTACGCGGCATTCGCCGATCTGCTGGCGGACTGCGGCGCGATCGATGGCCCGGGGTCGATCTGGTGGGCGATCCGGCCGTCGCACAGCTTCCCGACGCTGGAATTGCGCATCGCCGATTGCTGCACCGATCTGGACGACGCGCTCGCGCTGGCCGCGCTGTTTCGCTGCCTGGTCCGCGCTCACGTTCGCCAGCCGCGCCTGGGTCGCAAGCGCAGCAACGCCACCCGGCGCGTGATCGACGAGAACCGCTGGCGGGCCAAGCGCTACGGCATCGACGCGAAGTTCATCGACGAGACGCGCGGTATTGCGTTGCCATTTCGCGAGGTGCTTGGTGAACTGCTCAAGACGCTGGAAGAGGACATCCAGGTGTTCGGTTGCGCGCGCGAGATCGAGCACCTCGACGCGCTGCTCATGCGCGGAACCAGCGCACAGCGCCAGCTCGAGGTCTATCGCCAGGGTATCGATGCGGGGCGTACACGTCTGGAATCTCTGCGCGCCGTGGTCGATTGGCTGATTCATTCCAGCGCGCCGGACATTGCGCCCGCCGCGCACCCGAGTACGATGCCGCCGACGTGAACCGTCCCGAACCGGCAGGCTGGCAGACGCGATGCTTTCCAAAGCCATTCCCAAGCTCATGATCGGCGTCTCGCCGCGCATCCTGCGCGAAGTGCCGGCCGAACTCGGATTTCGCGGCAAGACGCTGCAGTATCTCGAGCAGTCCGTTGCACATTGGGTGATGGGCCTCGGTGCGATCGTGGTCATGGTTCCGACCGTGGAGCGCGACAGCCTGATCCGCCCCTCGCATGTCGACATCCCGGACATCGTCGCTGCGCTCGACGGCCTGATCCTCCAGGGCGGTGCGGATCTCGACCCAAGCACCTACGGCGAGCAGCCGGTCCATGTGGTCGGCCCCATCGATGGCTTGCGCGACCGCTTCGAGCTTGAGCTCGTGCGCGGATTCGCCGACGCCGGCAAGCCGGTATTCGGCATCTGCCGCGGCATGCAACTCATCAACATCGCATTGGGCGGCAGCCTGCACCAGGATCTGTGCGCCGACGGGGTCACGCCCAACCGGCACGCGCACGCCGATGCCTACGACGAGCACGTGCACGGCCTGCGCATCGATCCGGAATCCTGGCTTGGTTCGATCTATCCCGGAATCGACGTGGCCCGCGTGAACTCGATCCACCATCAAGGCGTCAAGCGGCTCGGGGTGGGACTCGTGGCCGAGGCGTGGGCCGACGATGGCGTCGTGGAGGCCATCCGTCGCGACGGCGACGGTCTCGTGCTCGGGGTGCAGTGGCATCCGGAGTTTCACGATGGCCGCGATCCGACGCTGCTCGCGGCCGATCCGCTCATGCGCGCGTTTCTCGATGCCGCTGCGCGTCGCCGCGCATCTGCGTGATGCGCAGCATCGGCGCTGGCTTCATATCCCGTTGTCGGACGCCTGCCTAGACTTCAAGTTCACTCGTGAGCGGAGAATGAAATGCACAAGCTGCTGGTCATCTCGATCGTCGTGGCGCTTGCCGCGTGTTCGCGCCCCGAAAGCGAACCTGCGACACCGACGTTGACCACCCCGGCCGCGCCGCTCGAAGTGCCGGCGACATCGCCGCCCGCGGTCGATGATCGCGCTGCGGCGCGTGCTTCCGTCCTGCTCGTGGCAACCGCCGGCAACACCGCCAACGGCACCCTCGACGTCATCGCCGACGGCAACGGCGTGCGCATCCGCGGCGAGCTGCACGGTCTGGACGTCAATTCCGAACATGGCTTCCACATCCATGAGTTCGGCGATTGCACGGCCGAGGATGCGAGCAGTGCAGGTGGCCATTTCAATCCGCACGGACTTGCGCATGGACGCCCGGGCGAGGGTGAACACCATGCGGGCGACCTGTTCAACCTGCGTTCGGACGGATCCGGCAATGCCAGCGTCGATGCGCTCGCGTCCGGTGTCGGCTTGCGCAGCGGCGCGGCCGACGATGTGATTGGCAAGGCCGTCGTCGTGCACAAGAAGGCCGACGACTACGTTTCGCAGCCGGCCGGCGATTCCGGCCCGCGCATCGCCTGCGGTGTGATCCTGTAGCGCGATCCTGCGCCGTTCCCCGGCAGGCTGCTGCAGCTTGGCGGGCTTTGGGGGTCGAGGCGGAAATCTGACTGCGTGAGGACAGTTGTTCGACGGTTCGCGGGCCAATAGTGATTCTATTGGCCCAGAATCGGCGAAGAAATGGACCGCGCAGGCGGACTTGCAGCCCGGCCAGCCAAAGTCCGCCATTCTGCTACAGCGACTGCGTGCGTCCGCCGTCGACCGGCAGGTTGATGCCGTTGATGTAGCCCGCGGCTGGCGAGGCAAGGAAGGCGATCGCGGCAGCGATCTCGTTCGCTTCGGCGAAGCGCTGCATCGGTACGCTGACGAGCATGCGCTGGGCGACGACGTCGATGCTTTCGCCGGTGGCGGCGACCCGCTCGGCGAGGATCTGTTCGAGTCGCTGCGTGCGCGTGTAGCCCGGCAGCACGTTGTTGACCGTGATCCCGTACGGGCCCAGTTCCGTTGCCAGGGTCTTGGCCCAGCTGGCGACCGCGCCGCGGATCGTGTTGGAAACGCCGAGATTGCGGATCGGCTCCTTCACCGACGTCGAGATCACGTTGACGATGCGGCCGTAGCCGGCACCTTGCATGCCGGGCAGGATGGCTTGGACGATGACCTGCGCGGCGGCCAGATGCTGGTTGAACGCCAACTGGAACGCTTCCAGCGAGGCCTCGTGCGCGGGTCCGCCGGGAGGTCCACCGGTGTTGTTGATGAGGATATGCACGGCGCTGCCGTTGGCGACCGCTTCGACCTGGGCGCGCAGGCTTGCGTGTTCGCTCATGTCGGCAACGACATGGCCGTGGCGCTGGTTTTCCGAAACCCGCGGCAGACTCGCGATCACCTGTTCAAGCGCGGGCGCCGAGCGCGCGAGCAAGGTGACATCAGCACCGAGCGCGGCGAGTTCATGGGCGGCCGCGCGGCCGATCCCCTGGGACGCGCCGCAGACCAGCGCATGTCTGCCAGAAAGGTTGAGGTCCATTTCCTATCCTATTGAATTCTAAGAAGTCGTGTGATCATCTGCGGCACGAGTTCTTCGTCGCTCTCGGCGCGCGGGGGTTCCACCGATTCCAGATCGAATCCCATGCTCGCGGCATCGTCCTCGTCGATTCCGTCGAACGCGCGGAATTCGGCATCGAGCAAGGCCATGCGGGCCTGGTCCTCGTCGTCGTAGCGCAGGATGCCACCGCTGCTTTCGAGCACTTCGGCAATGCCCGATTCGAGCACTTCCATGCGCGCCCATACGAGGGTGTCGCCGACTCCGGCGACCCACCAGGTCGTGCGCGATTCATCCATCGCCGCGTCGTGTGTCTCGTCGGTGCTCATGCTCATGGCGTTCTCAGATCCAGCCCAGTGCCTGCGACAACAGTAATGCAACGAGTCCGCAGACGATCGCCCATGCGCCGATGCAGCCCATCCGCGCGATCGGCGTCAGCCGACGGTCGCCGAGAGCGATGTAGCGGCGCAGCAGGTACCAGCCCAGCGCGCGTGGCGTGAACAGGAAGCCGCTGATCCGTGCGCGTTCCCGCGGATGGTGGTCGCGCAGATGCACGCTGACCAGGACCCAGGTCATGACATAGGTCGTCAGGCCGGCGACGATGAAGCCGAGGCCGCCGAGCAGGAGGAATTCGCGCGCGAGCAGCATCAGAATTCCGCGTGGCCCGGAACGCGCGGATACGGAATCGCATCGCGGATATTGGCCAGGCCGCAGACGTAGACGACAAGACGTTCGAAGCCCAGTCCGAATCCTGCATGTGGCACGCTGCCGTAGCGGCGGAAATCGCGATACCAGCCATAGTGCGACGGGTCCAGACCGAACTGCGCGATGCGCGCATCGAGGACGTCCAGACGCTCCTCGCGCTGCGACCCGCCGATGATCTCGCCGATGCCCGGTGCAAGCACATCCATCGCCGCGACCGTGCGGCCGTCGTCGTTGAGGCGCATGTAGAACGACTTGATCTTTTCCGGATAGTTGGTGACCACGACCGGGCCACCGACATGTTCCTCGGTCAGGAAACGCTCGTGCTCGGTTTGCAGGTCCGCACCCCATTCGACCGCGTATTCGAATTTCTTGCCGGATTTCTTCAGGATCTGCACCGCATCGGTGTAGTCGATGCGTTCGAACGGCGCGTTGACGAACGCTTCGAGGCGCGAGACGGCAGTCTTCTCGACGCGTTCGGCGAAGAAGGCCATGTCGTCGGCGCGCTCGTCCAGTACGGTCCGGAACACGAACTTGAGCAGGGCCTCGGCAACCCGCGCGTCCTCGGCCAGATCGGCGAAGGCGATTTCCGGTTCGATCATCCAGAACTCGGCCAGGTGGCGCGCCGTGTGCGAATTCTCGGCGCGGAACGTCGGTCCGAACGTGTAGACCTTGCTCAAGGCAAGGCAGTACCCCTCGACGTTGAGCTGGCCCGACACCGTGAGGAACGCATCCTTGCCGAAGAAGTCCTTGCGGAAATCGATCGCACCCTTCTCGGTGCGCGGCAGGTTCATGAGATCGAGCGTCGATACCCGGAACATCTGTCCCGCGCCTTCGGCGTCGGAGGTCGTGATGATCGGTGTATTGACCCAGAAAAAGCCGTTCTGGTCGAAGAAGCGGTGAACCGCCGATGCGATCGTGTGGCGTACCCGGGTCACCGCGCCGAACAGGTTCGTGCGCGGCCGCAGGTGCGCGACCTCGCGCAGGAACTCCAGCGAATGCGGCTTGGGCTGGATCGGATAGGTTTCCGGGTCGTCGACCCAGCCGACCACTTCGATCCGGCTGGCCAGCAATTCGAAGCCCTGGCCCTTGCCCTGCGAGGGCACGAGCTCCCCTTCGGCAATGATCGCGCAGCCGCTGCCCAGACGCTGGATCTCGTCGGCATAGTTGGGCAGCGTTTCCGGGGCGACGACCTGGAGGGCATCGAAGCACGATCCGTCGCTGAGGTTGACGAACGACAGACCGGCTTTCGAATCGCGCCGCGTGCGCACCCAGCCGCGTACGCTGACCCGCGTTCCTGCGTCGATCGAACCGCTGAGTGCTTGCTTGATGCTGATGACGGACATGCAGGTGAAACTCCGGAAAAAGCCGTGACGTGCCGTGCGGACGGGCGGGATCGGGCGAAAACCCGCAATGATAAGCGATCGGGGCAGGGCTGCGCAGGGCACGGCGAGCTTGAGATCGCGCGTGGAGGTCGCATCTGGACTGCACGCCGGTCCCATCCGGGCTCGCCCTTCAGCGGCCCGGTGCTACCATGACCCGCGTTGTTTCATTGTGCGATCAGGATCTGACCATGGCCATCCAGCTTACCGAAGCCGCCTTGCGGCGCATGCACGATTTCCTGGCCCGCGATCCGGAAGCGGTCGGCGTGCGTTTCGGCATCAAGCGGACCGGCTGCTCCGGTTACGCCTACACGGTCGATCTGGCGCGCAGTGTGGCCGGCAACGACAGCGTGTTCGACCATGACGGGATCCGCGTGCTCGTCGATGAAAAGGCCTTGCCGTTCGTGGACGGGACCCGGATCGACTACCAGCGCCAGGGGCTCAGTGCCGCGTTCGTGTTCCGCAATCCGAATGCCACGGGCGAATGCGGCTGTGGCGAGAGTTTCACGGTCGATACGGTGGCCTGAAAAAACTGCGAAACCGGTACTTTCGGGCCTGTCGCATCGTCCAGAATCTTGGTATAGACTCGAAACCGCTGCGTTTGCACGGTCACAAGTGTCCGTGGACCGATGCCGAGAAGATCGCCGATCCGCTCCGTCGCCCGCCCTCTGATCCTTGCATGCCCAGTGTAGTAGGGAGGCCCTCGTCGGGGTATGGGCGTACTAAGGCATAGTCGGAGAGTTGCAAATGTCTGATCGTCAGGTCGGCACCGTGAAATGGTTCAATGAAAGCAAAGGGTTCGGCTTCATCAGCCGCGAGAATGGTCCGGACGTGTTCGTGCATTTCCGCGCGATCAACGGATCGGGGTTTCGCACCCTCCAGGAAGGCCAGCGGGTAAGCTTCAAGGTCGTCCAGGGTCAGAAGGGTCTTCAAGCCGAAGACGTCACCGCCGCCTGATTCAGGCCTGGCAGGTTTCACGTCGGGGCCGCGGCGTTCG
>Ga0307505_10001654_pt1 | contig 17267 bp, 15 predicted proteins | sample 23_S_MG_FD_202183 | JGI IMG/M metagenome (GOLD analysis project Ga0307505, IMG submission 202183) | Soil microbial communities from Populus trichocarpa stands in riparian zone in the Pacific Northwest, United States - 23_S | ecosystem: Environmental > Terrestrial > Soil > Riparian zone > Trees...
GGTGTTTGAGGACCGTCCGGGCGAAGGAGCGAGACAGCGCACTCATCCGCTCGGCATCAACCGTGGGATCACCGAGCATCGCCTCGATGGCGAGTCCATCGAGCATGGCTGCCAACTGGAGAGCGAAGTCTTTCGCTTCGACCGACTCGAATTCTCCGTTGGAGATGCCCTCCTCGACGATCGACACGATCTGAGACCGCCAGGCCTCGTCGAGACGGGCACGTGCGGCGGCCAAAGCAGGGTCGAGTCGGGCCATCTCCCACGTCGCCGGCCACAGGACCCAGCTGTCGGGGAGCTCTCCAGGCCCGGCGGGCCGGGGACAACTCTCTTCGATGAGGATTGTCAGTTTCTCCTCGGCGCTGGGAGCCGACTCCAGCTTCAATGCGACGCTCTCGTAGAAGAGACGGTCGAGGTAGATGAGGGCTTCAGTGAGCAGAGCGGCCTTGTTGGGGAAGTAGTAGAGGACGAGAGCGGGACTGACTCCGACGATCTCGGCGACGTCGGCGATCCGGGTCTCACAGAGGCCTCGTTCGGCGATGGCCGTGGCCGTTGCGCCCAGGATGTCGATCCGCCGGCTGTCAGTCATTCTCGGTCGGGGGCTCACCTCGTTCATCATGGCACACAAGGTCTCACCGGGTATTCTGAACGGCCGTTCAACCACACCATGCACCCACTCCACCACATGCTCCAGGCCGGTTCCGTGGCCATCGTCGGCGCCTCCAGTCGGACCGGCTCGGTGGGGGAGCAGACACTCCGACAGCTGCGAAACGGTGGGTTCGACGGCGAGATCTATCCGGTGAACCCGCGCTACGACACGCTCCTCGGCCTCACCTGCCACCCGGACATATCCTCCGTGAGCCAACCCATCGATCTCGCCGTCCTCGCAGTGAGCAACGCCCATCTCGAATCGGAGACTGAGAAAGCGCTTGTAGCCGGAGCTAAATCGGTGGCGATCTTCGCCAGCTGCCACGGACTTGCCGCCGATGGGGTGACTCCCTTGCGAGACCGGATCGCAAGCATGGCCAACGAGGCCGGTGCCCATATCTGTGGCGGGAACGGCATGGGCTTCGTAAACGTGGAGAACCGGCTCCGGGTCTGTGGGTTCTACCAGCCCGAAGTGTTGGTGCCTGGAGGCGTCGTCTTTCTGAGTCATTCCGGCTCGCTCTTCTCCGCGATGCTCCACAATCAGCGTGGTCTCGCCTTCAACCTCGTCGTCTCCACCGGTCTCGAGCTGAACACGGGGATGAGCGATTACATGTCATGGGCCCTCGACCTCGAGAGCACCCGCGTAGTCGCCCTCTTCATGGAGACGATCAGGGACCCGGCCGGCTTCAGCAGCGCCCTCGCCCTGGCGTCCGACCGGGGAGTCCCCATCATCGCGCTCAAGGTCGGTTCGAGCACCCGGGGTCAGGCCGCGGTGGCCACCCACAGCGAGGCGATCGCCGGAGACGACGCCGTCTACGAAGCCCTGTTCGACGCGCACGGAGTGCACCGGGTGCTCACCATGGACGAGATGGCCGACACCATCGAGTTGATGTCGACTTCGCGCAGTCCGGTGCGGGGAGGTCTCGGAGCTGTCCACGACTCCGGCGGGGAACGCGCCCTCCTCATCGACACCGCCGAGCGAGTCGGAGTCGACCTGCCTGCCCTCTCCCCGACCACGGTCGACACACTGACGGGACTGCTCGACGCCGGTCTCGAACCAGCCAACCCGGTGGACGCCTGGGGCACGGGCAGACATGCCACCTCGGTGTTCATCGGCTGCCTCGATGCTCTCGCCGACGACCCGGCGATCGGGATCGTCGCCTTCTCGGTCGACCTCACCGCCGAGGACGACATCGACGACGCCTATGGGACAGCCGCCCTCGAGGCGGCGGCCCATACCGAGAAGCCGATGGCGGTCCTGGCCAACGTCTCGACGACCGTGGACCAGCGACAGGCAGACGTGGTACGAGCCGGGGGTGTCCCGGTGCTACAGGGGACCGAGACCGGGTTGCGCGCCATCCGCCACCTGATCGAGCGCGCCGAGCGGCTCGACTGGCCCGCTCCCGAGCCGCGACGCACGACGCCTGCATCCTTCGACGGGATGGACACATACGACTTGCTCGACCACTACGGGATCGCCTCGGCTCGCACGATCGCCGTGGACGACGTCGACGGCGCCATCGCCACGGCCGAGAGCCTTGGCTACCCGGTCGTCCTCAAGACCAGGGCCTCGGACCACAAGAGCGACGTTGGTGGGGTAGTTCTGGGCATCGCCGACCAGGTGAGGTTGACAGAGGCGTACCAAGACATGGCCGGTCGTCTCGGGGCCGAGGCGACGGTTTCCGAACAGGTCGCGCCAGGTGTCGAGATCGGTCTGGGAATGGTGACCGACCCCCAGTTCGGTCCGGTGGTGCTGGTTTCGGCCGGCGGCACTCTGATCGAGCTGCTCCGCGTCCGTGTCGCCCTCATACCCCCCTTCGACGGGTTCAGGGCTCACCGGGCGATCTCGCGGCTCGTTGTCAGGGAAGTCCTGGGAGGTGTCCGGGGGTCGAGCGCGGTCGACATCGATAGCCTCGTCGACACGATGGTCCGCTTCTCCGAGCTCGCCGCCGACGCCGTCGGCACCTTCACCTCGATCGACCTCAACCCCGTGATCGTGGGCAAGGTCAGCACAGTCGCCGTCGACGTCCTCGTGGTCCCCACCTGAATGAGCGAACTGGTCCTCCGAAGCGACTACGCCGGGGTCCGCACCCTGACACTGAACCGGCCCGAGAAGCTGAACGCCCTCTCCTCCGGGCTGATCGACGCTCTATCCGCGGCCATGAAGGAGGCAGCGGGCGACGAGGAGGTCCGGGTCATCATCATCACCGGGGCCGGCCGCTCCTTCTGTGCCGGCTACGACCTCGGCGAGGAGGGGACCGACGATGAAGCAGCGGTTGCAGCGGGGCTTCGGCGCAGCCTCGCCAAGCTGATCGAGATCTACGACCAGCCGCAACCGGTCATCGCCAGTGTCCAGGGCCATTGTCTGGCCGGGGGATGCGACCTGATGATGATGTGCGATCTGGTGGTCGCCAGCGAAGCCGCAGTCTTCGGCCAGCCTGAGATCCGGTTCGGGTCCGCGATCGTAGCCCACGTCATGCCATGGCTCATCGGGGCGCGGCGGGCCAAAGAACTGGTCCTGACCGGGTTCGACAAGCTAGACGCGACGACGGCCCTCGGCTACGGGCTGGTCAACCGGGTGGTGTCCCGGGGCGATCTCGGGGAGGCGACCATGGCCCTCGCCCGGAGTCTCGCCGTGGTCGATCCCGAGGTCATGCGTCTCACCAAGCGTGCCCTGAACGCCGGGTGGGAGGAATCGGGATTTCGCGAGGCGTTGGCCACCGGGCTCGACATCGGCATCGAGATCGAGACCAGCCGCTCGCCGGAGCGGGTGGAGTTCGACCGGATCGCCGCCGAGCAGGGTCTCAAAGAGGCCATCAAATGGCGCGACGCCCGCTTCGGCTAATCGCGAACCCAGGGCCGCAACCTCTGAGGGGCCAGCCCCGCTGAGCGAAGTCGCCTGTCCGCAGGACGGGCGCGCCTTCGGTTCGCTGATTGTGGTCGACCTCTAACCTGACTGACGATGTCACTGCAGACCCATCTGTCCGAGTTGGCGGGGAAGGCGTTCGCCGACCTCGGTCTTCCCGCCGGGTTCGGCGAAGTGGTCCCCTCGCAACGACCCGAGCTCGCCCAGTTCCAGGCGAATGGGGCGATGGCGGCCGCCAAGCAAGCGGGCAAACCTCCCCGGGACATCGCCACTGCGGTCGCCGACGCTCTCGCCCACCATCCCGAAATCGCATCGGTCGACGTCGCCGGGCCTGGCTTCGTCAACATCAAGGTCACCGACGACACCCTCGCGCAGTGGGCCGACCGGACATCGAATGACGACCGGCTTGGTTTCGATCGCGCCGGTGATCCACAGGTAGTCCTGGTCGACTACGCCGGCCCCAACGTGGCCAAAGCGATGCACGTTGGCCACCTCAGGGCGACGATCATCGGAGACGCTCTCGCCCGTCTCTTCACCTTCGCCGGCCATCAGGTGATCCGGGATCCCCACTTCGGGGATTGGGGCTTTCAGATGGGCCTGCTCATCGCCACGGTCCAAGAACAGGGCCTCGACCCAACGGCCATCGCCCTCGACGACCTTCAGCGTCTCTATCCAGAGGCCACGGAGCGAGCCCGCGAGGATGAGGCGTTCGCCGACCAGGCTCGGCGCACCACCGTCGCTTTACAGCAAGGAGACGAGGCTGCCCGAACCATCTGGAGGCAGATGAAGGCCGTCTCCGAGGAGTCACAGCGGCGCGACTTCGCCGACCTCGGTGTCGAGTTCGACCTCTGGTACGGGGAATCGGACGTGGCCGACCGGCTCAACCCGTTGGTCGACCGTCTCGTAGCGGCCGGAGTGACCGAAGAGTCCCAGGGTGCCCTCATCGTGCGTGTCGACCTGCCCGACGACAACCGTGAGTGGCCGCCCCTGATCGTTCGCTCGTCGGCAGGCGGATTCCTGTACTCGATCACCGATCTCGCCACTGTGGAGATGCGGGTCGACGAGTTGGGAGTCGACCTGGTCCTCTACGTCGTCGACCGCCGTCAGAGCGATCATCTCGAGGCGGTCTTTCGGGCAGCCCGCAAAGCCGGGATCACCGGCGCCGACGTGGAACTGGAGCACATCCACTTCGGCACCATGAACGGGCCCGACGGCAAGCCCTTCAAGACCCGGGAAGGGGGTGTGGTCAGACTCGGCGACGTGATCGACATGATCCAGACCGCGGCCAGAGAGCGGATCGACGAGGCGCACATCGCCGAGGACTATCCGGAGGAAGAACGGGCGCGGATCGCCACCCAGGTGGGGACGGGTGCGCTCAAGTTCGGAGATCTGATCAACAACCGAGTCTCCGACTACATCTTCGACCTCAACCGGTTCAGTTCCTTCGAAGGCAAGACCGGGCCTTATCTCCAATACGCCGCGGTTCGGATCAAGTCGATCCTGCGCAAGGCGGACGAGCAGGGTCTGGCACCCGGAATCATGCTCCCCCCGACAGTCGATGCCGAACGAGACCTCGTGCTCGAGTTGCTCAGGTTCCCCGAGGCAGTCCAGCGCGCCATCGACCTGCGCGCACCCAACCACGTCGCGGAGTACGCCCACACCCTGGCCGGACAATGGAATCGCTTCTACGACGTCTGCCACATCCTCAGTGAGGAGGACCCCGAACGGCAAGCTTCCTGGCTTTCCGTGGCCCGATGGACCGAGAACACCCTGGAGACCCTGCTCCATCTCATGGGCATCGAGGTCCCCGACCGGATGTGACCCGTGACTCCAACCGTGCGGCCGGCACGACTCGGGGACGTCGAGTCGATCATCTCCTGGACCACCGACACCTTCTCGTGGGGTGACTACATCCCCGAGCGAGTCCACAGCTGGATCGAGGACCCTGAGTCGGACGTCCTGGTCGCCGTCGACGACTCCGACGTCGCTCTCGCTCTCTGTCACGTGATGATGCTCTCCCCGTCAGAGGCCTGGTTGGAGGGGGCGAGGGTCCATCCCGACCATCGCCGCGGCGGGCTGGGCTCGCTCCTCAACGACGCCGGGACGGAGTGGGCACGCGAGCGCGGGGGACGGGTCATCAGGCTGTCGACAGAGGCGTCCAACGAGGCGGCTCGCAACCAGGTCAAAGGGCTCGGTTATCGCGAGGTCTCCCGATGGCTGCACGCCGTGTTCGAGGTCGACCCCACTCGTCGGGTGCCCGAGCGCTACCGGCTGCGTCCCGCCCCCGGTGGCGACGCCGAGGCGGCCTGGCTCTTCTGGGTGGGCAGTGATCTGGCCAGGGAGTCGCGAGAGCTGATCGCCCTCGGCTGGCAGTGGAGGATGGCACGTCCCGAGGACGTCACGCGGGGTGGTGGGGTGCTCTTCCAGTCGACGGCGGGATGGGTTCTCGTCGATCAGCCCACGGAGGACTGGCTCCGGACCAACTGGATCGCCAGCACCGCAGAGGACATGCTCGGGCTCATCGACGGTCTGCTCGACCTCTCCGCGGAGCGGGGTGTCACCGAACTCGACATCAAGCTCCCGGATCTCCCTTGGACTTCGGAGGCGATCGTCCGCTCCGGTGGTGAGCCCAATCCGATCGTGGTCGCCTCGAAGCCGATCTACTGATCCGTCGGGTGGACGTCAGGTGAGGGCGAGCATCGACGCGATCGTCCAAACGATGAACATCACCGGGATGTCGGCGTTTCGCGCCCAGGCGTAGTCCTCGGGGGCGGCGCGCACCAGCAGCGACAGCGGGACACCGATCAGAGGCATGACAGTCATGCCCGCCACCCCCACCGCCCTGAATCCCTCGGCCCCCTTGTAGAGAGGGGCGGGGACCGACTCGAGCAACCCGCCGATGAAGTCGTAGAGGAGAAGGGCGATGAGCCCGACGACGAACACGGAGATGGTGCGTCCTATGCCGACCTCCCAGGCCTGGAAGCCGACCAGACGCCTCCCCCGACCCAAAGGCCCCTCCGAGGCCACACCGAGACAGAAGAGACCGACCACGGCGAGGACGATCGCCGAGATGAGCATCTCCCCCGTCGACAACGGCTGTGTCGTCACCTCGACCAGGCCAAATCCACCGAGGAGGACACCGAGGGACAGTCCGACGAGGAGACTTCCAAGGACCATCAGACCGACGTCGGCCATTGTCCCGAACGCCCCGTAGGCCAGGATCGCGTAGCGCTTGACTCGCTCCGACTGCGAGGGGCCGCTATCTGTCATCGACTCGACCATTTGCCTCAGGATCTCTCGCCGGCTTGCACTGCTTCGAGATACCACTCTATGGGATGTTTGATCTCGAAACGGTCCTCGAGATGGCTTCTCAGCTGCATCTCACAACCCGGGTTGGCCGATGCCACCCGGGTCGACCCCGTCGCCCGAACCTGGGCCGCCTTTTGCTCGCCCAGTTGTCGTGAGGCCTCAGGCTGTTGCACGGTGTACATCCCGGCGGCGCCGCAGCAAAGTCCGAGCTCGTCGGTCTCCACGACCTGATACCCGGCGGCCGCGAGGATGGCTCGCGGTTCGGCCGTCACCCTCTGGGCGTGGCGGAGATGACACGGGTCCTGGATCGCGATTGGCCCGTTGTCAGCCTCGACACGGGGTAGATGACCGTTCTCGATGGCGCGGGCGACGGCCACTGTGACGTCGAGGGTCTCGGGTCGATGGCCCATCCATCGATAGTCGGCCAGGTGGGCCGAGCAACCGGCGGCGGTGGCGACGACCAGGTCATATCCCCCGAAGGCGTCGGCGTTCTGCGTCATGAACCGCCCGGCGGCGCCGGCCTTCCCGTCGTGGGCGGCGAGGGCACCACAACAAGTCTGACGCTCGGGCACGGCCACTGTGTACCCGGCCCGTTCCAGCAGGGTGATCGCGGCCTGATTGACCGGCCGGAACCACTCATCCTGGATACAGCCCGCGAGCAGGCCGACGGTGCCACTGTCCCCTGGGCCGCCGATGTGACCGATGCTCGGCCCCGGTCGGCCACGGAGCCGTCGCATTCCGTCCGTGATCCGGCGATACCGGCTCGGGGCGAAACGGGTCACGCCGAGCGTCTGACCAACGGACATCCCCAATCCGGCGAGCCGCAACAACGGACGGGAGCCGAGGGCTGTACCCAGGGCCCAGCGGTTGCGCCTGCTCCGACCGGGCAACTGGGCATCGATCTCCGCCCGGGTGCCTTCGAGCGCCCGGCCGTAGGGGACCAATCCGGGGCAGACCGGTTCACAAGCGCGGCAACCAAGACAGAAGTCGATGATGCCGGCGAACGTCTCGTCGAGCTCGACGGTGCCATTGGCGACCGCCGACATGGCATGGAGACGGCCCCGCGGGGATGCGGTCTCCCTACCGGTCAGGCGGAACGTGGGACAGGCCGGAAGACAGAGCCCACATTGCACACACGCGTTCAGCTCGTCACTCGTCGGGTGGTGCTCGGTGACCCAGGGCATCAATGGACCTTCGTGCGGAGGGCCACTCAAACACCCCCGGGGAGGCGGCCCGGGTTCAGGACGCGGCTGGGGTCGAACTCGGCCACGATGCGTCGTTGCAGGTCGAGCCCCACCGGCGGCTTGCCCCACGGGTCGAAGAGGCCGGAATCGCCCTTGCACATCACGAGGTTCCCGCCGAGACTCTCTGCCCAGGACCTCAGGTCTTCGGCTCCGTCGTGGCTCTCCGATGACGCCCTGATCTCACCAACTCCGTGGAGGGCGAGGTATCGCCAACCGGGCCGGAGCCGGGCGAGAGCTTCACCAACCAGGACGGGTGGGACCCTGAGGGACCATTGCCAGGTTCCCTCCGGGTCGGCAGGCCAGTCGAGACCGGGCTCGGAGCGGCCACCGAGACGGCTCACCTGAGCTGCCACCTCGGCCTCAGTGCCCTGGAGATAGACCCGAACCGACCCGTCCGTCTCGAGGACGGACAGTGGCCGTGCGATCACCCCGGCACCCGCCAACTCGTCGATCTCGACGGTGGCGGCGCCCGTCGGTGTCGGCATGAGCTTGAGACAGACCGACACGATGACCCCGAGCGCTCCAAACGCTCCGACGACGAGCCGGTGGATGTCATAACCGGTCACATTCTTTACCACCCGACCCCCGCTGCGAATGAGACGACCGTCGCCGGTGACCATGGTGACCTCTAGGACTCTCTCCCGGGTGGCGTAAAGACGACCCCTCCGCAGGCTGGACACCCCAGCGGCGATCACCCCGCCGAGGGTGGCGCCATTCGACCGCTCCGGCATCACCAGGCTCTGGTTGCGCTCGGCGAGCATCGCCTCGACCCGGTCGACGCGGGCTCCGGCGCCGACCACGATCGTGAGGTCGTCGGGTTCCCACCTTTCCACCTCTCCCAAGTGCTCCATCGACATGACGAAGTCGGGTTTGACGGGCGTGCCATACCCGGAGTGGGTGCCCCCACCCCAGACCTGGACAGCCAGGCCCTTCTCGGAGCTGTAGCGAAGAATCGACGTGACGTCCCTCACCGACCTCGGAGCCAGTTGAAAAGCCGAGTCGGGGGCGCCGGGGATCTCCACCTCGAGCCACGAGATGTGACGTGGGTGATTGATCAAATCCAGACGCCCTCGGGTAGCTCGCGTCGGGCTCCTCCGAAGTCGAAGCAGCGTGACCCCTGGGGAAGGATCTTGTTCGGGTTGAAGATCCCCATCGGATCGAAGGCCTCTTTGAGCCGGGCCTGGGCATCGAGGTCGAGCTCGCTGAAGTTGGAGCGCATCAGGTCGCGCTTCTCGACACCGATGCCATGCTCGCCGGACAGGGCGCCACCGACCTCGAGACATGCGGCGACGATCTCGTCTCCGGCCTGTCTGACTGTCTCGCTCAACTCGGGGTCATCGGCGTCGAAGGCGATGAGAGGGTGCAGATTGCCGTCGCCTGCGTGGAAGACGTTGGCCATCGTCAGTCCGTGGCGGTCGGCGATCTCGTAGACCGCCCTCATAGTCTCCACCAGTCGGGTTCGGGGAACGACTGCATCGTGGAGGTAGTAATCGGGAGCCAGCTGGGCAACCGACCCGAAGGCCCCCTTCCTCCCCTTCCAGAGCAACGCGCGATGTTCCTCCGTCTCGGCGATCTCGACGCCCATGGCATGGTTGGCGCGACCAATCCCCGCGATCAGCTGCGCCTGGGAGACGACCCCCTCCGTCTCCCCCACGACTTCGGCGAGAAGCACCGCAGCCGCGTCCGTGGGCAGACCGGCATGGAGCCAGTTCTCGACCGCCTGACACATGCGTTGGTCCATGAGCTCGAGGGCTGCGGGGACCAGTCCGGCGGCGATCACGTCGGAGACGGCCCGAGCGGAGTCCTCGACGGTGGGGAACCCCATCATGAGGGTCCGGACATCCGGCTCGACGGGAAGGAGCCGGACCAGAGCACGGGTGACGATCCCGAGAGTGCCCTCGGATCCGACGATGACACCCTTCAGGTCGAGACCGATCGGGTCGGGCGCCTGTCCGCCGAGCACGACGATCTGGCCACCCGCCAGCACCACCTCGAGACCCAGGACGTGACTGGTGGTGCTGCCCTCGGAGAGACAGTGGGGCCCGCCGGAGTTGTTGGCCACGTTGCCACCGATGGTGCAGGCCGACTGCGATGACGGATCCGGGGCGAAGTGGAGACCGTGGGAAGTTGCCGCCTTGGTGAGGTCGAGATTGATGACCCCGGCGCCCACCCATGCCGTGCGGTTGGCCGGGTCGAGATCGATGTCGCGAAGTGCGGTGGTGACGACGACGATGCCGCCTTCGGTAGGGCTGGCCCCGGCGGCCAGACCGGTGCCGGCCCCCCGGGCCACGATCGGCGCCTGATACCTCTCCGCGATGCGAACGATTTCGGCCACCTCGGCCGTATCGCGGGGGAACACCACACACGTCGGGTGCCCCCTCACCAACGGGGAAGCGTCCTTGGAGTAGAGGTGCAGCTCCACCGGCTCCTCCATGACGTCCTCGTCACCGAGGACCGCCCTGAGGTCGGCCACGAGAGTCATGGTCTCAGGCTAGTTCGGCCCCCTTCAATTCCCTCCTGAAGTACCGATGCCCCACCCACCGCCACCGGGGGTGAGGACCACCAAACGGTCGCCTGGCGACACTTCGACGGTGGTCTTGCCGGGGAGTCGCTCCCGCTCACCGTCGGCATGGATCAGCCAGTCCTCCCCGGTAGCTCCTGGCTCGCCACCCGCCAGACCCCAGGGTTGGTTGCGTCGCCGCTCTCCCATGAGCGACAACGTCGCCGTCGTTTCGAACTCGATTTCCCGGCGGATCCCGTCGCCACCGTTGTATCTTCCCGCCCCGCCACTGTCCCGACGCAAGGTGTAGGAGGTCACCCGGAACGGATAGTGGGTGTGCAGTGACTCGATCGGGGTGTTCTGGGTGTTGGTCATCCCGGTGTGGATCCCGGACTGGCCCGCCCGATAGGGTCGCGCTCCCTGGCCGCCGGCGACGGTCTCGTAATAGGCGAACTCGTCGTTGCCGAGAAGGACGTTGTTCATCGTGCCCTGTGACGCTGCGGGCACACGCTCGGGTGCGGCTTGGGCCAGGGCGCCCAGGAGGACATCGGCGATGCGCTGGCTCGTCTCGACATTCCCCGCGGCGACTGCTGCCGGGGCGAGGGCGTCGACGATGGTTCCCGGTGTCACCTGCATCGAGATCGGGCGATAGCTGCCTCCATTGGCCGGGATCGTGGGGTCGGTGGCGACCCGGACGGCGTAATAGAGACACGACCGTGTCACCGCCTCCACGGCATTGAAGTTGGCCTCCACCTGGGGGTCGGAGTCGGTGAAGTCTGCGGTCAGGGTCTCCCCGTCAACCAAGATCCGCACCCTGATCGTCACGTCGTCGCTCCCGTGCTCCATGTAGTCCTCGAACGCGTAGAGACCGTCGGGCAGCGCTTCGAGAGCGGCCAGCATCCGCCGCTCCCCGTAGTCGAGCAGTGCCGTGGACAGCTCGGCGAAACGCTCCACTCCCTCCTTCTCGATCAATTCGGTGAGACGGCGCACTCCCATCGCGTTTGCCCCCATCTGGCCGTCGAGGTCGCCGCGCCTCTCCCAGGGGGTCCGCGAGGCGTTCAGGAACGGGATGACGAAGTCCTCGGCCCAAGACCCGTCCCGCACCGCCACCGTGGGCGAGACGACATGGCCTTCCTGTTCGAGCCGGGTGGCATGGGCCGGCATCGAACCCGGAGCCTCACCCCCCACGTCGGCGTGGTGGGCGCGATTCCCAACCCAAGCCACATGGTGCGCCCCCACGAAGACCGGGGCGACGATGGTCAGGTCGTTGAGGTGGGTGCCACCGTGAAAGGGGTCGTTGACGGCATATTGGGCGCCGGGGACCGGGTCGAAGCGGTCGAGACAGGCCAGCACCGAGGCGGGCATCGACCCCAAGTGGACCGGGATATGCTCGGCCTGGGCGAGCATCTCACCGTCGGGGGTGAACACCGCCGCCGAACAGTCGGCACGCTCTTTGATGTTGGGCGACAGTGAGGTGCGACGGAGCACCAATCCCATCTCGTCGGCTATCGCGGCAAACCGATTACGGGCCACCTCGAGAGTGATGGGGTCGATCACACGGACACCAGATGGCCGATGTGCTTGGTTGCCTCCCGAAAACTGAGCGTCGACAGGTCGTCACGGTGATCGGTCACGAACCGGGCGACGGCTTCGGGGTCGGTGTATGCGTAGTCACGGAGGGCCCAGCCGATGGCCTTGCGGATGAAGAACTCCTTCTCATGGGCTCGTGCTGCACAGAAACGGAAGAGACGGTCCGGATCGGTGCCGTCTTTGGCGCCCACCTGGGAGATGAGGACGGTTCGACGCAACCACAGGTCGGCGTCATCGGCCCAGCCTTCGACTACCGGCCACATCTCTCCCGGGTACCCGAGCACCAGCTCCCTGATCATGTGAGTGGCGGTCTCGTCCACGAAGTCCCACCAGGCCCCCTCCACGATGAATCTCCTGTACATGGCCAGTGACCCCGGGAGGATGTGCTCGGGGAACGCCGTGGCAAACGCCTGCGCCAGGTACTTCTCCTCGCGATGGGACAGCTCCCAGAGCGCGGTGACCGAGTCGAGGTAATCCCGATGCGAGTCAGGCGAGAAGCGTGACTTGACTGCGCGGATGATCTTGACCCGTTCCGGCTTCTGGACCCCGTAGAACGGCATGTCCGTCTTCATGTAGGCCTGCATCCCGGCCGCCTTCTCCGGGTCGGCGCGCTCGCGAAGGGCCGTCTGCACGTAGTCGACCAGGTCTGATACCGGCGATGTCATCGGGTCCAGGAGCGTAACTGTCACACCCGAGGGACGTCTCTCAGGCCACCCGGTACTCCAGCAATGGGAGCATCCGTCCCGGGATCGAGCCCGAGGGAGCCTCCCCGACCCGAGAGGCCCCACGCCCCAGGTACCACTCCTCGGCATGCGGGTCGGCCTCGATCCGCAAGCGGACGACACCTCGGGCCCGACTTGCCTCGATCGTGTGATCCCAGAGCGCACGGCCCACTCCGGCTCCGATGTGAACGGGGTCCACGAACAAGCCGGTCAGCTCCGCGCCACCGTCATCGATCAGGAGGGCACTGAATCCGACGATGGCGTCGTCCTGTGTGGCCACCCACACCGACTCGGTCTCGAGTCTGTCAGGTTCGATGGTGAGCTCAGCCCGACATGCCTCGAGAAAGTCGGCGTCATTGCCCCAGTGCCCCTTCGACCTCAAAGCGAGATCGGTGAGCAACCCGACCTCATCTTCCGTTGCAGGTCTGATCACCAGCATCCCCGCATGGTATCGAGGTGGAGACATCTTCAGTCTTGACTTATATAAGTTGTTCCTACATAATGGGGAGCCATGCATGCCTTCGATGTCCTCGGAGACCCGGTCCGACGGCGGATCCTGGAGTTGCTCGCCGATGGCGAGCACACTTCCGGCGACATAGCGGCAGTCGTCCAAGCCGAGTTCGGCATCACCCAGCCTGCTGTGTCCCAGCATCTCGGGGTGCTCCGTGAGAGCGGTTTCGCCACTGTCCGAGCCGAGGGGACACGACGTCACTATGCGCTGAGCTCGACACCGTTGCAGGAGGTCGACATGTGGCTGGAGCCGTTCCGACGCTTCTGGGGGCAGCATCTCGATGCCCTGGCCACCGAGCTGGCACGTGGCAAGCGGAAGAACCGTCGAGAGGACGAGAAGACCTCGGTCGAAGGAATGAACCACGACAAGGAGACCCCGAAGTGATCGACATACGAGCCCAGTTGGACGCCATCCGGCGTGAGGTGAGCACCAGCGGCGAATCGGTGAGCGTCCACCTCACCCGGTCCTACGACTCACCGGTCGAAGAGGTCTGGGACGCCATCACCGAGCCTGAGCGCATCGCCCGATGGCTCTACCCGATCAGTGGAGACCTCCGTGTGGGTGGCTCGTTCCAACTCGAAGGCAACGCCGGGGGTGACATCCTCGAGTGCGAGCCGCCAAACCGGCTCAAAGTCACATTCGGGGGTCCGACCAGTCACGTCGAGTTGCGCCTCACCTCGAACGCGTCGGGTGACACCGTCTTCGACTTGGAGCACACAGTTCCCTTGGAGATGGCGGGAAGCGGCGCCGGCGCCCTGTTCGTGGGACCGGGCTGGGATGGTGCCCTGATGTCACTAGGCCTCTACCTACAGGGACATGTGGCCGAAGATCCGGTGGCCGCCGCGTCGTCTCCCGAGGCATTGGAGTTCTCGAAACAGTCTGTAGACGTGTGGACCGAGGTCGTCGATGCCTCGGGCACCGCCACCCCCGACCAGGTCGCTGTGGCCCAATTCGCCCCGGAGGGCTGAGCTCCCGCTAGCGAGCCAGGTAGGCCTTCCGGAAGGCCTGGACCACGTCGATGACCACGACGACCACTATGGCGGCGATGATCACCGCGTTCAGGGGGACGAGTTGGCCGGGAACTGCCGCGATGAAGTCCGGGTTGAAGACCTGATCTGTTGCGAGCAAATAGACGGCGGGGACCGCGAACAGAGCGTTGAAAGCGAGGTTCACCGATGCCATACCCCACGTCCAGTGTCCCACCCGGTACTTGATCACCTCGAAGACGATCTCCACACCGAGGACCGCGATCAGGTATGGAAACCAAAAGTCCCACATCGCCGGATCGAAGATCGGGATCATGCTCCCGTCGACGTCGGTGACAGGTGAGATATCGCGTGACACGATGATCATCGCGATCGTGATCACCAGGACGACCACTCCCCAGATCGTGTCGCTCAGGGTGATCGAGCCCTTCGTGGGCAGGGACGGGAGGTCAGACAGGGACCACTCGGTCCCCGACTCTTGGTCGCTTCGGCCTATGAAGTAGAAGACCAGAGTCGTCCAGAACACCACGTGAACGAACAGCGTGATGCCGGTACCCATCATCTGGGCGAACACCTGACCGGCCTGACCGCCCGCGATGATCTGACCCACCGCGGTGACCGCCATCACGACTGGGACCACCGTTACCAACAACACCGCGAGAAGCCGGCGATAGGCGAAGAAGTGCTCGGGCCCGATCAGATAGCCGGGTCTGCCGGTGTACTCCGAGGCGAGCCGGTCCGGATCACCGAGCTCGCTGAGGACCTCCTTCTCGGCCTCCGCCGCGTCCCCACCGTTGGCCAGCCGCGCCTCGACTGCATCTTCGATCGAGGCACGCAACTCTGCATCGATATCTTCGCGTTGTTTGATCGGTATGGAACGAAGGGTCGCTCCCACATATCTCTCGGTCAGTTCACTCATCATCCTTCTCCAGGTTCAATTGCTCCAGCGAGCGGGTCATCTCGAGCCACGAGCTCATCAGCTCGGCGGCGAGCGCCTTGCCTTGCTCGCTCGTGGCGTAGTACTTGCGGGGCCGGGCACCCTCGGTGTCCCACTCACTGGTGAGCAGGCCCTGCTTCTCGAGACGGCGCAGCATCGGATAGAGAGTGTTGGCATCCACGTCGACACCGGCAGCTTCGAGACGTTCGAGAAGCCCATAGCCGTACCCCGGTTTGCCCAGCAACAGGAGACATGCCAGCAGGACCGACCCGCGGCGTACCTCTTTGAGATGACCCTCTAGCTGTGCTTCGTCATATGTCACATTCGCTACGATAGTGTGTGGCACACAGTATTGTCAAGGGCCCATCAAGTGGAGGAGATCTCCAGGGTCCCATCGTCGAGAACCAACAGCCGGTCGCCCGGCTCAAGCAAGGTGGCCGAGTTCTCCTCCACGATCACGGCAGGGCCGCGGGACTCGAAACCCGGTGGCAGGGTGTCCCTCCACCACATACCCCCCTCTCCCCTGGGTGTCGATCCATCAGACGAGGACGGGAGATCGGACCAGCGGATTGGGGCCGTGCCCGAAGCGATGGCGCGCACATTGACGACCTCCGTGGGCTCCGGAGACCGCTCGAAGCCGAAACGCTCGAGATGGTTGGCGTGAAACGAGGTGTCGATGTCTTTCCACCTGGGCCCTGAAGTCACGTCCAACTCGTGGGACTGACCCACGTATCTCATCTCCACGCTCACAGCCACCGTCTGCGGGGCACGCCCGAACATCGTCTCGAATCCCCGACGCGCCTCTGACTCGACGCCGCCCAGGGATGAGGAGAGACCGGGATCGCCGCTCCGCATCATCACTGTCTTCACCGCATCGGCTCGTGGAGTGGCGAGGAGCAGTCCCAGAGCGGAGAAGACCCCGGAATGCGGCGGCACCAGAACCCTGCGTATGCCGAGCCGTTGGGCGAGACGGCTGGCGTGGAGGCCCCCGGCACCGCCAAACGCGACCAATGCCGCTTCTCGGGGATCGGCGCCCTCCTCTACGGAAACCGAGCGAAGGGCGCGCTCCATATGGGAGTCCACGACCTCGAGAACCCCGGCGACGACCCTGTCGACGTCGAGACCGGCGCGGTCGGCGAGGTCCATCGCCACGGCTCGACCGGCGGAGAGGTCGAGAGTCACCGAGCCACCGAGGGCAAGGCCGGAAGGGATGTGCCCGGCAAGCACATTGGCGTCAGTGACCGTGAGCTCGACGCCACCCAGCCCGTAGACCGCAGGTCCCGGGTGGGCGCCTGCCGAGCGGGGGCCGACTCGCAGTGCACCACCCCCGTCTACCCAGGCGATACTTCCGCCTCCGGCACCGATGGTGCGAATGGGGACACTCGGCACCCGGTTCACCCGACCGGCGACCCGGTGACCGGTCCCGACCGAGAGCATGCCGCCCGAGATCCGACACACATCGGTCGAGGTTCCACCCATGTCGAATGAGATCACCGTCTCCTCGCCGTGGTGGGTCCCGAGGGCGGCTGCGGCCACGGCCCCCCCGGCAGGACCTGAAAGCAGCAGCCTCCCGGCCAGACCCGACGCCTGCCCGAAGGGGATCAAACCTCCCGACGAGGTCATCACCAGGCGTGTCGGCATGTCCAAGCGCCTGTCGAGCTCCCCGAGATAGCCCTCGATCGAGGGGCTCAGATAGGCGGAGAGAATCGTTGTGGCCAATCGCTCGTACTCGCGGAACTCGGGCGACACCTCCGACGAGAGCACAACGGGTAGATCGATACCTGTGGCGAGGTCGCGTTCCCGGCCGGCATTGCGATACGAGTCGAGAAGAGAGATGGCCACGATGTCGGCGTCGACGATCGAAGCGGGGTCGGAGACACGTCGATGACGGGGCACCAGGGCCTCGGGTCGGTCGATCGATGAGTCGTATAGAGACGGCCGATCCTGACGCCCGATC
>Ga0307505_10001655_pt1 | contig 17259 bp, 15 predicted proteins | sample 23_S_MG_FD_202183 | JGI IMG/M metagenome (GOLD analysis project Ga0307505, IMG submission 202183) | Soil microbial communities from Populus trichocarpa stands in riparian zone in the Pacific Northwest, United States - 23_S | ecosystem: Environmental > Terrestrial > Soil > Riparian zone > Trees...
GAAGGCGACGATCATCGCAGCCATCAGCGGCGGGCCCGCACCGCGTACCGCCGGCCGCAGGAACGCCGCCATCATCAGTCCCAGCACGGACAGCGCGAGCGGCATGACGACGATTCCAATCAGTGCCTGGCCGGACAATGCCATTCCCGCTGCCAGCACCACGGAACCTGCGCCGATGATCCACCATACCGCCGCCTGCCTGATGCCTGCCTGCAGCGCCCAGGCCAGCAACGGCGGCACAAGGACTATCGTCGCAAGGGTCATCGCTTCGGATATCGTGTCGGCCAGAGGAGAAGCCGCCTTGCGGGGAGTGGGTGTGCCCGAGGCCTGCATGTAGAAGTACATGGCACCCATCGCCAGCATCAGCAATCCACACCAGTAGGCGAGGCCGAACAGGAACTGCACGCGCAGCACGCGGCGGCGCAATCTTCGCGGCGCCCTGATCGGATCCGGGTCGGCCGCGGCGATAGCCACGGCCGGCAGCAACCGCATCTGCAGCGGTGGCGCGACGGCAGCGTGTTCAGCGTGAGGCGGCGGCAGTGTCGCAGTCCGGACGGCGGCCTGCGCGCCCGCAGCGGTGGCCTGCAACCGCACGATCGCGCGTGCATAGCGCTGCTTGAACCACCACGCCAGAGCAATCGCAAGCGGTATCAGCAGCACGAGGAACAGCGCGACGATGGCCGCCGACTGCGTCGTGGTGACGTCTGCGTCGCTGCCCACGACAGCGCTCTTCTAGGACGATGCGAAGCAGGTCGATTGGGCGGACATCCTGGCTGTCGCTGTCGCGGCGCGCCAGTCGGGCGGCCGCGAGGATTTCAATGAGAGTTTCATCATAGGCGCGAAACCTCAAATGTCGATCCTGAAGCGCAGTCCCGGCATGCCGCCGTACCGCGCGAGCCTGGTGAAGCTTTCACCAGTGTTGCGTCTTCCGCCAGGCAGGATGCTACGCCCGCGTACCATCCTGCAGGGCTGCGTGACATTGCGCGATGGCCGACGAACTCGTGCGCCAGGTGCGGATAATCGAAGACGTGGAGTCGGTGAGGGATCAGCTGATGGTCGGTGTGGATGGCGTTCCGCCATGTGCGACGCGCGATACTGCCGCGAAGTAGACGGCTGTCGCTCGCGCTCGTCGCGGCCGGATACCCCCTGACATGGATCAACCAAACACCATCCGATATGCACTTGCACATTGCGGAAGCAGCCGGTTGTCGTGGATGCTAGCGCCTGTGTCATTCTCCGCGCGCACCATCGCGCGGCCGCAGAACAGCGCCACGGCCTGAGCCACCACGCCCGCCCTTCTCCATGAATCCGTACGGCGCCTTCTTCCTGTACCTGCTGGCTGTGCTGGGGACGATCGGAGCGGTGCTCGCGCTGAACGCGCTGCTGGGGCCGCGCGTCAAGCCATCGGCGGTGAAGCTGGAGCCCTTCGAGTGCGGCGTGCCACCGATGCAGCAGCGCAACGTGCGCCGGCTGTCGATCCGCTACTACCCGATTGCCATCTTCTTCCTGCTGTTCGATCTCGAGGCGGTGCTGCTGTTCGTATGGGCGGCGGCCACGCCCGAGCGCGACATTGCTACGCTGACGCTGCTGTCGTTCCTGGCGTTCATCACGCTGCTCGCGGCGGCCTTCGCCTACATCTGGCGCGACGGAGGGCTGGAATGGTAGGCATGGAGTACGTGACGACGCGCAAGGACGAACTGGTCGGCTGGGTGCGCAAGTTCAGCCTGTTTCCGTATCCGTTCGTCACCGCGTGCTGCGGCATGGAGTTCATGTCGGTGAGTTCCACGCTGTACGACACCGACCGCTTCGGTGCCGCGCTGCCGCGCTTCACGCCGCGGCAGTCCGACCTGCTGATGGTGGTGGGCACGATCAGCCACAAGCAGGCGCAGGTCGTGCGCAAGGTTTACGAGCAGATGTGCGAACCCAAGTGGGTGATGGCCTTCGGCGCGTGCGCGACCAGCGGCGGCTTCTATCGCAACTACGCGGTGCTGCAGGGCGTGGACAAGGTGATCCCGGTCGACATCTACGTGCCCGGCTGCCCGCCGCGGCCCGAGATGGTCATCGACGCGATCGTCAAGCTGCAGGACCGCATCGCGACCGACCGCCATCCGATCCTGCCGTTCGAGCACACGCCGCCGCCGGCGCCGTGAACACATCGATGCACGACGATCCCATTGCCGAAGCGCTGCGCGAACACGTGGTGGAGCGTGGCGACAGCTTCGGCATGCTGGTGCTGCGCATCTATCCGTCGACCTTGCGGCCCGTGGTCGCGCGGCTGAAGGACGAGTTCGGCTTCGATCTGTTCCTCGACGTCACGGCGATCGATTATCCGGCGCGCGCGCCGCGCTTCGACGTCGTCTATCACCTCCTGAGCCCGCGGCTGAAACGCAGGGTACGGCTGAAGCTCGCCATCGGCGAGCCCGATCCTGTGGTGCAGTCGCTGACATCGCTGTACGGCGCCGCGCGCTACATGGAGCGCGAGACGCACGAGATGTACGGCATCCGCTTCGACGGCAACGACGATCTGCGCCCGATCCTGCTGTACGAGGGCTTCGTCGGGCATCCGCTGCGCAAGGACTATCCGATGGAGCGCGAGCAGCCCATCGTGCCCTATCGCGATCAAAGCGGCCGCTCCACCGAAGGCACGTGATGGACGTCGAATACGGCCCGCCCGTCAGAAGCCCGCTGCAGGAAACTGCGGACCCGGACCACGTGGTGGTCAACATCGGGCCGTCGCACCCGGCCACGCACGGCACCGTGCAGATCATCGCGGAGATCGACGGCGAGTCGGTGAAGCGCGCCGATATCCACTGCGGCTACCTGCACCGCGGCTTCGAGAAGGAAGCCGAGCACCACACGTACCACAACGTCATTCCGTACACGGACCGGCTGAACTACTGCTCGGCGCTGAACAACAACTTCGCGTACGCGGAGGCGGTGGAGCAGCTGCTGGGCGTGGAACTCACGCCGCGCTGCATCTGGCTGCGCACGCTGCTCTCCGAATACAACCGCATCGCCGACCACGTCACGTGCGTGGCCGCGTCGGTCATGGAGCTGGGCGCGATGACCGCGTTCCTGTACATGATGACGGTGCGCGACTACATCTACGAACACCTGAACCACCTGACCGGCGCGCGGCTCACGTATTCGTACGTGCGCATCGGCGGGCTGGCACGCGACCTGCCCGACGGCTGGCTCGAGCGCCTGGAAGAGGTGCTGCAGTTCACCGAGCGCTACCTGGAGCGCATCCACGGCCTGCTGGACCGCAACCGCATCTTCGTCGACCGCATGCGCAACGTCGGCAAGATGAGCACCGCGCACGCGCTGAACTGGGGCTACACGGGGCCGATGCTGCGCTCCACCGGCCTGGCGATGGATATACGCAAGGACAATCCCTACCTCGCGTACGGCGAGCTGGACTTCGACGTGCCCGTCGGCATCAACGGCGACAACTACGACCGCTACTACGTGCGCATGTGCGAGATCGACGAGTCGATCGCGATGGTGCGCCAGTGCGTGCGCAAGCTGCCGGGCGGGCCTGTCTCGATCGAAGACCCCCGCGTGATGCTGCCGAAGAAAGAGCTCGTCTACAACCAGATCGAATCGCTGATCCACCACTTCAAGCTGGTCATCGACGGCATCCAGGTGCCGGCCGGCGAGATCTACGTCGCGCACGAGTCGCCGAACGGCGAACTGGGCTTCTATCTGATCAGCGACGGGGGCGGTCGGCCCTACAAGCTGCACGTGCGCGCACCCAGCTTCGTGCACGTGGGCGGGCTGCACACGCTGATCGAGGGCGGGCAGCTCGCTGACATCGTGCCCACCTTCGGCTCGATCAACATGATCGGCGGGGAGTGCGACCGGTGAGCGTACACGTCGTGTCGGTCGTGCCAAAGCGGCCGGCCACCGTCGCCGCCACTCCGCTGGATGCGACGCTGCGCGCGCAGTTCGATGCGCTGCGCGCCGTTTATCCGACCGAGGCCACGCCTTCGCTGGTGCTGCCGCTGCTGCATTGCGTGCAGGAGCAAAGGGGCTGGGTGTCCGAAGGCGATGCGCTGATGATCGCGCACTACCTGGGCGTGCCGGCGGTGCAGGTGGAGGAAGCGGCGAGCTGGTACTCGATGTTCCGCCGCGCGCCGGCGGGGCGCCACGTCGTGAAAGTGTGCCGCAACATCGCCTGCTCGCTGCGCGGCGCCGAGTCGGTGGTCGCACACCTGGAGTCGCGGCTGGGCATCAAGGTCGGCGAGACCACGGCCGACGGCCGCTTCACGCTGCAGACGGTGGAGTGCCTGGCCTCGTGCGGCACGGCGCCGGCGATGCAGGTGAACGATACGTATCACGAGCAGCTCACCGCCGAGCGCATCGACGCAATCCTGGGTGAACTGTCATGAGCCCCCGCACGGCCGCTCCGAAGGGGGCTCGCACCGCAGCGCGCAGCGCGGAGGTTCCGTGACCGAGGATCGCGTCTTCTTCAATCATGCGGTGACGGGTGAGTCGCATACGCTCGCCGAGTATCGCGAGCGCGGCGGCTACGGAGCGCTGACGCGCGCACTCACGACCATGCAGCCAGTGGACGTCGAGAACGAGATGAAGGCCTCCGGCCTGCAGGGTCGCGGCGGCGCGGGTTTCCCGGTGGGCAACAAGTGGGGTTTCGTCAACAAGAAGGCGCCGATCATCTACCTGGCCTGCAACGCCGACGAAGGCGAGCCCGGCACCTTCAAGGACCGCTGGATCCTCGAGCACGCGCCGCACCAGCTGGTCGAAGGCGTGCTGCTCGCCTCCTATGCGCTGGGCGTGCGGCACGCGTTCATCTACATCCGCGGCGAGTTCGACCTGCCGCTGCGCCGGCTGCAGCACGCGCTGGCCGAAGCCCGCGCTGTGGGTCTGGTCGGCGAGCGCATCCTCGGCGGTGCATTTTCCTGCGACATCATCGTGCACCGCGGCGCCGGCGCCTACGTGTGCGGCGAGGAATCGAGCCTGCTGAACTCGCTGGAAGGCCGCAAGGGCTATCCGCGCAACAAGCCGCCCTTCCCGGCCGTCAAGGGCCTGTACCAGAAGCCCACCGTCGTCAACAACGTGGAGACGCTGTCCACCGTGCCGTGGGTCATCGCCAACGGCGGCGCGAAGTACGCGGCGCTCGGCGTGAAGAAGAACCCGGGCACGCGGCTGTTCGGCGTATCGGGGCACGTCGAGCGGCCGGGCCTTTTCGAGCGGCCGACGGGCTACTCGCTGAAGCAGCTGATAACCGAGGATGCCGGCGGCGTGCTGGGCGGCCGCGCGCTGAAAGCCGTGATTCCCGGCGGCAGTTCCACGCCGATCCTGACGGCGGCCGAGGTCGAGAACATCACGCTGGACGCGGAGGCGATGAGCCGCGCCGGCACCATGTCGGGCTCGGGGGGCGTCATCGTCATCGCCGAAGGCACGTGCATGGTGCGGCTGCTGCAGGTGCTGACGCGCTTCTACGCGCACGAGTCCTGCGGCCAGTGCTCGCCGTGCCGTGAAGGCACCGACTGGATGAACCGTATCCTGGAGCGCGTCATCGCCGGCCAGGGCACGGCGGGCGACCTCGACAATCTGCGCGCGATCCCGACCGGCATCTCCGGCAACACGGTGTGCGCGCTAGGCGACGCCGCGTCGATGCCGGTGACGAGCTTTTTACGCAAGTTCGGCGACGAGTTCGCGTACTACGTCGCGCACGGCCGTTCGCAGAACGACGGTCGGCTGACCGTATGACAGGACGCGGGCAATGAAGGTCACGATCAACGGCCGCGAAGTAGAGGCGCACGAAGGCGAGAACGTGCTGCAGCTCGCGCGCCGCCACGACATCGAGATTCCGCACTTCTGCTACCACCAGAAGCTGTCGGTGGCCGGCAACTGCCGGCTGTGCCTGGTCAAGGTCAACGGGCTGCCGAAGCTGATGCCCGCCTGCAACGTCGTGGCGATGCCCGACATGAAGGTCGAGACCGAGGCGGAGGAAGTCAAGAAGGCGCGCCGCGACGTCATGCAGTTCATCCTGCTGAACCACCCGGTGGACTGCGGCATCTGCGACAAGGCCGGCGAATGCCGGCTGCAGGATTACCAGCACGAGTACGGACCGGCCGAGTCGCGTTCCGCCGACCCGAAGATCCACCGCCGCAAGCTGGTGGAACTGAGCCCGCGCATCTCGCTGGACAACGAACGCTGCATCCTGTGCAGCCGCTGCGTGCGCTTCACGCGCGAGATCTCGAAGTCGAACGCGCTGGGCATCGTCGAGCGCGGCGCGCAGTCGTTCGTCGAGCGCACCGGCGAAGGGCCGTTCGACGACCCGTACTCCGACAACGTCATCGGCATCTGCCCGGTGGGCGCCTTGCTGTCGCGGGATTTTCTGTACGCGAGCCGCGTGTGGTTCCTGGAACCGGTGCGGTCCGTTTGCAACGGCTGCGCGCGCGGCTGCAGCGTGCAGGTGTGGCGGCGCCGCAAGGAACGCGAACAGCAGGCGCCCGGCATGGCGCGCACGCACAGCGCCTACCGCGTGACGGCGCTGGACAACCCCGCGATCAACGGGCCGTGGATCTGCAACAAGGGCTTCGACCTGCACAAGACGATGGCGCGCCCGCGCGCACTGCAGGCGCGAACTGGTGGCAGCGCAGCGACGCTGGAAACGGCGCTGGACGCCGCCCGCGCACTGCTCGCGCGGGCACAGCGGCCCGCCGTGCTGGCATCGGCACACGCGTCCAACGAGGAGCTGGACGCGCTGGCGGCGGCGCTCGGCAGCCGTCCGAAGCTGCAGGTCTACGTGCGCGAGGACTGCCGGCCTGCACCCGGCGAAGTCGTCGAGGACCACCTGCTGATCCGCGCCGACAAGAATCCCAACACGACTGGCGCACGGCAGCGCTTCGGAGATCGTCCCTTCGACCTGGCGGCCGGCCACGACCTGCTGCTGCTATGGGGCGAGGTGGGCGAAGCTGACGTGCCGGACGGCGTGCGCTGGATCCACCTGGCGAGCTTCGAATCCCCCGCCTCTGCGCGCGCCGACGTGGTCATCCCGGTCTCCACGCATTTCGAACGCGCCGGCCACTTCACGAACTTCGAAGGCACGCTGAACGCCTTCGAGCCGGTGTTCGACAAGCCGCCCGGCGTGCTGCACGCGGCCGACGCGTTCCGGGAGCTCGCTCGATGATCCCGGACCTCGTCGTCCACGGCGTGTTCATCGCCTACGTCATCGGCTTCCTGCTGACGTTCGCGACGCTGTTCACGTGGGTGGAACGCAAGCTGTCGGCCATCACCGCCGACCGCATCGGCGCCAACCGCGCATACATCCGCATTCCATTCACCCAGATCCGGCTGACGGCGTGGGGCCTGTTCCACGGCATCGCCGACGGCCTGAAGATGATCTTCAAGGAGAACTTCAAGCCGCATACCTACGACGCGTTCTGCTACCAGATCGCGCCGTGGCTGGCCGCCGTGCCGGTGCTGCTGGTGTTCGCGGTGGTGCCGTTCGGCGGCACGGTGATACCGGCGCAGCTGTTCCCGGGACTGGCCGACTTCTTCGGCGACCGCGCTTATCCGATGCAGATCGCGCAGCTCGACGCCGGAATCCTGTTCATCCTCGCGATCTCCGGCATCGGCATCCTGGGCACGATGCTCGCGGGCTGGTCGTCGAACAACAAGTTCTCGCTGCTGGGCGCGGCGCGCGGCGCCTCGCAGATGATCTCCTACGAGGTCGCGATGGGCATGGCGCTGATCGCGATGGTCGTCACCTACGGCACGCTCGATCTCAATGCGATGGTGCAGGCGCAGACCCGCCCCCTCGTAGCGGGCCTGCCTGCATGGGGCATCCTGCTGCAGCCCATCGCCTTCATCGTGTTCCTCACCGCGGCGATCGCCGAGAACAAGCGCGTGCCCTTCGACCTGCCCGAGTGCGAGTCCGAGCTGGTGTCCGGCTACTTCACCGAATACACGTCGATGAAGATGGGTCTGTTCATGCTCAGCGAATTCCTCGAGATCGCGGTGATCTCGGCGCTGCTGGTCACTGTGTTCCTCGGCGGCTATACGTTGCCGTGGCTCACGCCCACCGGCTTCGTGTTCCCCTGGGGCGCGGAACTGGCGCTGTCGCACGGCACGGTGGTGGTGCTGCAGGTCCTCGCGTTCACCGCCAAGGTGTTCCTCGTCGGCTGCCTGCAGATCCAGATCCGCTGGACGCTGCCGCGCTTCCGCTACGACCAGCTGATGGCACTGGGCTGGAAGTTCCTGCTGCCGTTCGCGACGCTCAACCTGCTGGTGACGGCGGTCATCCGGTGGTGGACGCTGTGAAGAAGAAGTACTGGAACTCGATGCGGCTGTCCCTGTGGGAGCGGCTGTTCGTGCCCGAGATCGTGCACGGTCTGTGGATCACCGGCGGCGTGTTCGTGCGCAACATGGGCAAGTGGCTGACCGGCCGCAAGGGCGCGCTGACCGCGTACTACCCGGAGGAGATCCGCGCCGACTACTCGCCGATCAACCGCGGCCGCCACGTGCTGACGCTGCGCAGCAACGGCGAAGTGCAATGCGTGGCCTGCAACATGTGCGCGACCGTGTGCCCGGCGTACTGCATCGAGATCGAGGCCACGGCCAACTTCGACGACGCCGTGCATCCGAAGTCGCCCGCACGCTTCGAGATCGACTATGCGCGCTGCATCTTCTGCGGCTTCTGCGTCGAGGCCTGTCCGGAAGACGCGATACGCATGGCCAAGGAAGTGCCGGATCTGCCCGGCTTCGACCGCGGCCGCATGTGGGGCACCATCGACCTGCTGACGCAGTGGAAGCCGATGCGCGATCCGCGCAAACACTACCCGCCCGAAGCGCCCACCGCGCCGGAAGCAGCGACGAAGGATACGCAGCCATGACCCAGGCGTTCATCCTGTTCTTTGGCGTGCTGTCGGTCGTGTTCGCTTTGCTGGTGCTGATGCTGCGCCAGCCGATGCGCGCGGCGCTGGCGCTGATCGCGCACATGTTCTGCCTGGCTGCGATCTTCGCCGCGCTGGGCGCGCACGTGATGGCGCTGCTGCAGGTGCTGATCTACGTGGGCGCGGTCATGGTGTTCATGGTGTACACGATCATGCTGCTGGACGACCGCGACGCGTCGTACCGCCACGTCTACGCGCGCATGCTGCTGCCGGCGCTGGTGGTCGCCGCGCTGGTCGCTGTTGCGCTGCTGATGCTGCTGCAGGGCGGCGCCGGCGCCGACGCCGCCGGTGTGGCCGAGTTCGGCATCAGCGCGTTCTCGGTCGCCTTCATGCGCCAATACTGGTTCCACTTCGAGCTGGCCACCGTGCTGCTGCTGATCGGCATCGTCGTCGCGTGGACGACCATCAAGGAGTCGCGGTGAACACGCACGCGCTGCTGGTCGGGCTGGCCGCCGTGCTGTTCTGCATGGGACTGGCAGGCGTGATGATCCGCCGCAACGTGCTGGCCGTCATCATGAGCCTGGAGATCATGCTCAACGCGGTGGTGCTGAGCTTCGTCACCGCCGCCACGCAAAGCCAGACCATCGAAGGCGCTGCGATGACGCTGTTCATCTACGTAGCCGCCACCTGCGAGATAGCGCTGGCGATGGCCTTGGTGGTGCTGCTGGTGCGCCGCCACGGCTCGCTGGATGTCGCCGCCGAGCAGGAACTAAAGGGATGAGGCTCCACCCATGAGCACGCTCGCCCTCGTTCCACTGCTGCCGCTGCTGGGCTTCCTGGTCAACGGCATCGTCGGCCCACGCTTGCCGAAGGCCTGGGTATCGTTCATCGGCTGCGCGCTGCCGGCGCTGTCCTTCGTGCTGACGGCGCAGCTGTTCTTCGAGCTGCGCGACGGCGGCGAGCCGCTCACCACGACGCTGTTCACATGGGCCGCGCTACCGGGCTTCACCGTCGAGGCGGCGCTGTACTTCGACGCTGTCGCCGCGGTGATGTGCGGCATCGTCACAGGCATCGGCACGCTGATCCACATCTATTCGATCGGCTACATGCACGGCGACCGCAGCTACGCGCGCTACTTCGCCTACCTGAACCTGTTCCTGTTCTTCATGCTGCTGCTGGTGCTGGGCAGCAATCTGCTGGTGATGTTCGTCGGCTGGGAGGGAGTTGGTCTCGCTTCCTATCTGCTGATCGGCTTCTGGTTCACCGATCCCGTAAAGACCGCGGCCGGCATCAAGGCTTTCGTCGTCAACCGCGTCGGCGACGCCGGGTTTCTGCTGGCGGCCTTCCTGCTGCAGTGGCATGCCGGCACGCTGGACTTCCAGCAGATCAATGCTTTCTTCGCAGCGACACCGGCCGCACCGGCGGTGATGACGGCGATCGGCGTACTGCTGCTGATCGGCGCCTGCGGCAAGTCCGCGCAGATTCCGCTGCACGTGTGGCTGCCGGACGCGATGGCCGGCCCCACGCCGGTGTCCGCGCTGATCCACGCGGCGACGATGGTGACCGCCGGCGTGTACCTGCTGGCGCGCATGAACGGCTTCTTCCTGCAGGCGCCGGACGCGCTGATGGTGGTCACGTGGGTGGGTGCGGCCACCGCGTTCTTCGGCGCGACGATGGGCATCACGCAGTGGAACCTGAAGAAGGTGCTCGCGTACTCGACGATGTCCCAGATCGGCCTGATGGTCATGGCCTGCGGCCTGGGCGCGTTCTCGGCCGGCCTGTTCCACCTGTACACGCACGCGTTCTTCAAGGCGTGCCTATTCCTGGCGGCGGGCGCCGTGCTACACGCGCTGCACGGCGAGGAGGACATGCGCAACATGGGTGCGCTGGCGCGGCGGCTGCCCTTCACCTTCGCGGTGTTCCTGGTGGCGACGCTGGCGCTGACGGGCCTGCCGCCCTTCGCCGGCTTCTTCTCGAAGGACGAGATCCTGTGGATGGCGTGGGCCGCGCCCGGCGGCTCACCGCTGCTGTGGGCGGTGGCCAGCGCCGCGTCGTTCATGACGGCGTTCTACATGTTCCGTGCGGTGTTCCTGACCTTCCTGGGCGGCGACCGCGTAGCGCCTGATGTCGCGCGCAAGCTGCATGCGCCGTCGCTGACGATGACGCTGGTGCTGGCGGTGCTCGCACTGGACTCGATCGCGGCCGGCTGGATCGGGCTGCCGGGATCGCTGCGCGAATGGCTGGGAACCACAGCGCCGTTCTACGCCTTCGTCGAGCCGGTGACCGGCCATGCGGCGTTGCGCGAGGGCGTTTCGCACAGCACCGAGTGGTTGCTGATGGGCGTGGCCGTACTGCTGGCCGTCGCGGGCATCACGCTCGCGTGGTGGGTGTACGGCCGCGCCCACAGATCCGCGCTCGCGCAGCCGCGCGGTGGCGCGCTGCGCGACTGGGTGGCGAACGGCTACTACGTCGATGCGCTGTACGAGCGCGGCGTCGTCGGCACGCTCGACGGCGTGTCGCGCACGCTGCTTACACGCGGCATCGAGCCCGCGCTGGCCGCGATATCCATCGCGTTGCCCGCGCGCGGCGCGGCGGCGCTGGCGCGCAGTTTCGCGCGGCTGCAGAACGGCGCCGTGCAGGCCTACGTGTTCTATGCGGCGGTCGCACTGCTGGTGATGCTGGGCTGGGGGGTGCTGCGTGGCTGATGTCGGGGCGATGGGCTTTCCGCTGCTGGGCGCGCTGCTGCTGATCGCCGTCGGCGCCGCGGTCGTCGTACCGTTGCTGCGGCCTGCATCGCTGGCGCGGGCGGTCACGCTGGTTGCGATGCTCGCAATGCTCGGGCTCGCGCTGCGCATCTTCGCGGCCTTCGACGGCAGCGTCGATGCGCCCGCCGTCGCCTTCGAGTGGGCGCCGATCGCCGTGCTGCGCTTCGGCGTGGACGGCTACAACCTGTACCTGCTGCTGCTGACCACACTGCTGTTCCCGGTCGTGTTGCTGGCGATCTGGCGCACGCCGCACGCGACGAGCCGCCTGCACCTGGGCCTGCTGCTGGCGCTGCAGGCGGGCCTGCTGGGCACGTTCGCCGCGCAGAACCTGCTGCTGTTCTTCGTGTTCTGGGAAGCGGTGCTGATCCCGATGCTGCTGCTGATCCTGGTGTACGGCGGCAGTGAGCGGCGGCGCGCGGCCCTTACCTTCTTCCTGGTGACGATGGCGGGCAGCGTGCTGCTGCTGGCGGCCGTCATCCTTCTAGGCGCATTGCACTGGCACGAGACCGGCGCGTGGTCCTTCGACTACGACGCACTGGCCGCGCTGCATCTGGCGCCGGCTACGCAGTGGTTCGTGTTCGGCGCGGTCGCGCTGGCCTGCGCGATCAAGAGTCCGCTGGTGCCGTTCCACGCATGGCTGCCGCTGACATACCGCGAGGCTTCCACCGCGGGCACCGCGCTGATGGCCGGCGTGCTGTCGAAGATGGGCGCCTACGGCTTCATCAGGCTGGCCGTACCGTTCGCGCCCGACGTGGCACCACTCGCGGCGCCGTGGATGATGCTGCTGGCGGCCGTCAGCATCGTCTACGGCGCGATCGCAGCGCTGCGCCAGACGCGGCCGGGCGACGTCGTCGCGTACTCGTCGTTGAGCCACATGGGATTCATCGTGCTGGGCATCTTCGCGTTCCAGGCGACGGCGCTGCAGGGCGCGCTGCTGCAGATGCTGAGCCACGGCGTCGTGGCGGCGGGCCTGTTCCTGCTGCTGGGGTTGCTCGAGCAGCGTAGAGACGACGGCGGCACGCTGGCGCTGCGCGCGCCGCGGCTGGCGGTGGCGACGATGCTGCTGGTGCTGGCGTCGCTGGCGCTGCCGCTGACCAGCGGCTTCACGGCAGAGTTCCTGATCCTGCTGGGGGCTTTCTCCGAAGGCTGGGCCGCATGGCTGCAGCAAGACGGTGTGGTGCGACTTGCGGCCGCGCTGCTGGCGACCACCGCGGTGGTGCTGGGCGCCGCGTACATGCTGCGCTATGCACGCACGCTGCTGTACGACGCGCCGCCGTCCGGCGCAGACCCGCGCATCGCGGACCTAGGCGGCCGGGAGGCGCTGGCGATCGCGCCGCTGCTTGCCGTCGTTCTCGCGCTGGGCGTGTGGCCTGCGCCGTGGATCGCGAAGACCGCGCAGGTGACGGCGCAGATCAGCAGCTACAGCGTCGTGCCCTCCGCCGTATCCGCCGCGCACGGCGAGGCGGTGCGCACCGTAAGAAGCCCGCATGGCAACTGACCTGTTCTACGGGCTGCTGCCCGACCATCTGGTGCTGGCGCTGATGCTCGCGCTGATGCTGCTCGAGAGCCTGCGCGTTCCGCCGGCATGGGGCCGCATCGTGTACCTGGCGCTGCTGGGCGGCGCGGGCGCGGCGCTCGCGCACCAGATCGCCAACGGCTATGTGGCCGACATCGCGGGCGGCGAAGTCATCATCGACCGCTTCGCGCTGAGCGCCAAGGCTGTTCTGGTCACGCTGGGCTTCACTGCGGGCATCGCCCTGCCCCGCGCGATGAGCTACAAGACGTGGCTGCTGCTCGCCAGTTCGCTCTTCGGCGCGCTGATCATGATGGACAGCGCGGGCTTCGTCGCGCTGTTCCTCGGCATCGAGATGCTGTCGCTGCCGGCCTTCGCGCTGATGGTTCATCAGCGCGGCGCATCGGTCGCTGCCGAGGGCGCATTCAAGTACCTGCTGATGTCGTCCATCGCGACGGCGCTGCTGCTGTTCGGCATGTCGCTCGCCTACATGAGCACCGGTTCACTGGCGATCGCCGACTTCGTCGCGATCGTCGGCAGCGGCCGCGGGCTGGACACGGCGGCGACCCTGCTGATGCTGGCGGGTTTCTTCATGAAGGCGGCGGTGTTCCCGCTGCACGGCTGGGCGCCCGACGCGTACTCGGCCGCGCCCCTGCCGGTGACGGCGTTCCTGGCGTCCGTCGTCAAGGGGGCCGTCGTGCTGGCGCTGGTGCGGGTGTTCGCGGCCGCCACACTGGACGCCACCGTGGTCACCGTCGTCACCGCGCTGGCGCTGGCGTCGATCGTCTACGGCAACCTGGCGGCGCTGGCGCAGACGCGCTTCCGCCGGCTGCTCGCGTATTCGTCGGTCGCGCATGCCGGCTACATGATCTTCGCGCTCGCCGGCGCCACCGGCAGCCGCGCCGACGATCTGCTGTGGTACGTGGGCATCTACGCGGCGGCGACGCTGCTCGCCTGCGCGAGCTACGCGGTACTGGCGCGCGATAAGGGCAACGGCGACGACGCCCGCGACGAACTGGACACCCTGGACGGCGGCTTCGCGCGACACCCGCTGGCTGCCGTGCTGCTGGCCCTCGCTGTGCTGTCGCTGGCCGGCCTGCCGCCGCTGCCCGGATTTTTTGCGAAACTGTTCATCTTCCAGTCCGCCATCGCGTCGGGCCATCTGGTGCCGGCGGTGCTGGCGTTTGCCGGCAGCTTCATCGGCCTGGGCTATTACGTGGCGATCGTCGTGCGGCTGTTCCGCAGCGACACCATGGTGCAGCCAATGCAGCAGCCGCAATGAACGGAGGTACAGCATGAATCCAAAGAGCCTCGCCCCCGTGATCCCGCGCGGCACGGTCGCCGACATGCTGGAAGTCAAGGGCACGGCCGTGCACGCAATTGCGCCGGGGGAGACCGTATACGAGGCGATACGCCGCATGACGGAACTGCGCGTCGGCGCGTTGATGGTGATGGACGGGCAGAAGCTCATCGGCGTGATCTCCGAGCGCGACTACACGCGCAAGGTCATGCTGCACGGCCGCGCGTCCCCCGACACGCGCGTGGAAGAGATCATGTCGTCGCCGGTCATCACGGTGACGCCCCAGCTCACGCTACGTGAGTGCATGGAGACCACCACCAAGCACCAGATACGGCACCTGCCGGTGGTCGAGGGCGACGCGGTGATCGGCGTGCTCAGCATCAACGACCTGGTGCGTACGATCGTCGCGCAGCAGGCGGAAACGATCGAGAGCCTGAATTCGTATATTGCGGGGGACTACCCCGCCTGAGCGGCTGCCGCCAGCGTCAGTCCGCGTCCAGCGTCTTCAGCACGTGAACGGCGTGGCGCATGTTCTTGTGCTCGGCCGGCAGGCGGGCGATCAGCACTGCATGGCCCTGTCGCGCCAGTTCGCGAGCGTCGTCCAGCTCGCCGCGCGCCTGCTTCACTTCGGCGAGCAGCACGAGATCGAAACCCGAGCGCACGGTGTCACCGCCGTAGACCGTGTGCTCCAGGTCGACCGCCCGCCGCAACTCGGCCTCCGCCGGTGCGTAGCGTTTCTGCACGATGAGGATGCGCGCACGCTCGAGCAACGTGGCGTGCAGGTGCGCCGGCGCGGCACCGAATCGCGCAACGAGGGCGCGCTCGATCGCGTCATGCAACTCCAGCGCGCGCTCGAAATCCCCGCGTCGGCGCAGCGCGATTGCCAGGCGTTGCTGCGCGATCAATCCGGCCTGCTGGTCGAGCAGGCCGGCACTGCGCGCGCGCTCGACGGCCAGTTCGATTTCGCCGATGCCCCGCACCATGTCCGAATCCAGCCGATGCAGTCCCAGCATCGACAATGTCGCTATCGTGCCCGAATGGGCAGACCCCAGCTTGACCTCGCGGATCGCGACCGCCTCTTCGAGCAGCGGCAGCGTCTCCGTGGCGCGGTCCTGTTCGGCCAGTTGCCAGGCCAGGTTATGCAGCGCCGAAGCGATGTCGTCGCTGCCGGCAGGCAGGATGCGACGCTGGATCTCCAGCGCACGGCGCAGCAATGCCTCGGCTTCTTGGTAGCGCCCTTCGGCGCCGCGCACGACGCTCAGGTTGATGTAGCCCAACGTCACCGCGCGCGTGTCTTCGCCGAAGCGCCGGCGGTAGATGTCGATTGCACGTTCGGTCGCTTGCGCCGCCTTCGGGTAGTCTCCCGCGACGCGGTGTGTCGTCCCGAGGTTCATAAGCCCCTGCGCGACAGTCGTGCTGTCCGCGCCGCTCAGCCGCTCTTCGATCGCGAGCAGCATCTCGAGCTTCTCGGCGGCCTCCGCGTAGTGGCCGCGCGAGAAGCTCACACGGGCCCAGTCGGACAGCAGGCTGAGGTGCAGCAGGTGTTCGTCGCCGAGGTGCTCTCGCTGCAGCGCCGATGCCGCCGCGAACAGCTGACCTGCCTCTTCGACGCGATCCAGTCGCGACAACGCCTCGGCCTTGCAGTGCAGCGCGACGCTGCGCCGGATCTCGGCATTCCGGTCCGTGCCGCGCTGCCGGCCCAGGTGTTCGAGCGCGGCTTCGCAGTCGGCCACTGCCCCCTTGTAGTCGCTCATGTGCGTCCTGACGAAGCCGCGCTGCGCCAGGACGCGGCTGACCAGCAGCGCATCGGCGGGCCGCACCGCGCGCGCGATGTCCAGCGCCTCGTCGACGCGGGCGAGCGCCGCCCGGAAGTCGCTGCCGTCGCGCAGTGCATTGGCCAGTCCGAGCAGCGTCTCGGCGATGCGCGGGTCGCCGGCCGGCAGCACGGCGCGGTGGTCGGTCAGCGCCGCTTCGAACCAGCGCTTCGCCTCTTCGGTCACGCCCAGCCCGGCGTAGACCTCGCCCATCGTCTGCGCGAGCCGGCCGCGCATCGCCGGATCGTCGTCGATGCGTCCCGGCAGCCGCCGCGCCGCGCGGTCCAGCACCTCGCGCGCGCTGATCTTCGCGTCGCCGGCCTCGGATGGATCGGTCACGCGGAAGATCTCGACCATATAGTCGGCGATACGGTCGGCGCGCGCGCGTTCCTGCAGCGCGATGTCGCGCTCCCGCGTGACGCGCGCCGTGTGCAGCAGCAGCAGCAGCGCGCCGCCCAGCAGCAGTGCCACCGCCGCGGCGACGGGAAGGCGATGCCGCCGCACGAACTTGCGGCTGCGATACGCGAGCGAATCCGCGCGCGCCGCCACCGGCCGGTGCCCGAGGAAGTTATCGATGTCGTCCGCCAGCGCACGCACCGACGCGTAGCGACGCTCGGGCTCCTTGCGCAGCGCCATCAGCACGATGTTGTCCAGATCGCCTTCCAGCTCGCGCCGCAGGCGATCGGCGTTCAGCGCTTCACCGCGGCGGCGGGCCGCGTCCAGGCGTGCGTTCGATCCGTCGCCCGCCGCGGTGCTGGGCCGCGCCGGCTCGGTTTCGAGGATCTCGCGCGCCACCTGCGCCGAGGTCCGGCCGGCGGCAACGTAGGGCAGGCGGCCCGCCAGCATCTCGTACAGCAGCACGCCCAGCGCATACACATCGGTGGCAGTGGTGACGGCCTCGCCCCTGATCTGCTCGGGACTGGCGTGTGTGGGCGTCAGCAGGCGCTGGTCGGCGCGCGTGATCGTGGCCTCGCTGCTTTCGATCAGCTTGGCGATGCCGAAG
>Ga0307505_10001656_pt1 | contig 17250 bp, 13 predicted proteins | sample 23_S_MG_FD_202183 | JGI IMG/M metagenome (GOLD analysis project Ga0307505, IMG submission 202183) | Soil microbial communities from Populus trichocarpa stands in riparian zone in the Pacific Northwest, United States - 23_S | ecosystem: Environmental > Terrestrial > Soil > Riparian zone > Trees...
GAACTCCTGCACTCTGGTTGGCCGCCGCCGGGCTCGGTTGTCCGGGTAGGGGTCGATCTGTATAATTTCGTTTTGCGGCGAGGGTTTCTGAATGCGCGTCATACAAAAAGCGCTCACGTTCGACGACGTCCTGCTGGTTCCTGCCCACTCCTCCGTACTGCCCCGCGAAGTCAGCCTCTCCAGCCGCCTCACCCGCACGATCCAGCTGAACATCCCGCTGCTGTCCGCCGCCATGGACACGGTCACGGAGTCGCGCCTGGCGATCGCGCTCGCGCAGGAAGGCGGCATCGGCATCGTCCACAAGAACATGTCGCCCAAGGCGCAGGCCGCCGAGGTCGCCAAGGTCAAGCGCTTCGAAAGCGGCGTGGTGAAGGAGCCGATCACCATCTCGCCTGCCATGACCGTGCGCGAGGTGGCCGAGCTCACGCGCAGGCACCGCATCTCGGGCCTGCCGGTGCTCGAAGGCAAGCGCGTCGTGGGGATCGTCACCAACCGCGACCTGCGCTTCGAGGACAACCTCGACCAGCCCGTGAAGAACATCATGACGCCGCGCGACAGGCTGGTGACGGTCAAGGAAGGCGCGAGCCTCGAGGAGGCCAAGGCGCTCATGCACCGCCACCGCCTCGAGCGCGTGCTGGTGATCAACGGCGATTGGGAGCTGCGCGGCCTCATGACCGTGAAGGACATCCTCAAGTCCTCCGAGCACCCGAACGCGTGCAAGGACCAGTTCGGGCGCCTGCGCGTGGGCGCCGCAGTCGGCGTCGGCGAGGGCACCGAGGAGCGCGTCGCAGCACTGGTCGAGGCCGGCGCCGACGTGATCGTGGTCGACACCGCACACGGCCACGCCCAGGGCGTTCTCGACCGCGTGAAGTGGGTGAAGAAGAATTTTCCCCAGATGCAGCTGATCGGCGGCAACGTCGCCACCAAGGACGGCGCCAGGGCGCTGGTCGACCACGGAGCCGACGGTGTCAAGGTCGGCATCGGGCCGGGCTCGATCTGCACCACGCGCATCGTGGCCGGCGTGGGCGTGCCGCAGATCACCGCCATACAGGACGTCGCCGACGCATTGAAGGACTCGGGCATCCCGTGCATCGCCGACGGCGGTATCCGGTACTCGGGTGACATCGCCAAGGCGATCGCCGCGGGCGCCGGCAGCGTGATGCTCGGCAGCCTCTTCGCGGGCAGCGAGGAGGCTCCGGGCGAGATCGAGCTCTTCCAGGGACGCTCGTACAAGTCCTATCGCGGCATGGGCTCGATCGCGGCGATGCAGAAAGGCTCGAGCGACCGCTACTTCCAGGACGCCGAGAACAATGCCGACAAGCTGGTCCCGGAGGGCGTCGAGGGCCGCATTCCCTACAAGGGTCCCGCGACCGCGATCATCGACCAGCTGATGGGTGGCGTGCGGGCGAGCATGGGCTACACCGGCTGCCGCACCGTCCCGGAGATGAACGCCAAGGCCCAGTTCGTGGAGATCACCTCCGCGGGAATGCGCGAATCGCACGTGCACGACGTCCAGATCACGAAGGAAGCGCCGAATTACCACATCGACTAGCGCCGGCGAGCGCACGCGCCCGCCGGCCGGGGATCGCGTCCTGGACAGGATCCTCATCCTCGACTTCGGCTCCCAGGTCACGCAGCTGATCGCCCGGCGCGTACGCGAGGCCGGCGTGTACTGCGAGCTGCATCCGCAGGACGTCGACGCGAAGTTCATCAGCGAGTTCGCCCCCGCCGGCATCATCCTGTCGGGCAGCCACGCCTCGGCCTACGAGTCCGAGTCGATGAAGGCCGATCCGTACGTGTTCGAGGCCGGCGTGCCGGTCCTCGGCATCTGCTACGGCATGCAGACGATGGCGCAGCAGCTCGGCGGCGGCGTCGAGAACGGCAAGGTGCGCGAGTTCGGCTACGCCGAGGTGCGCGCGCGCGGCCACACGCGGCTCCTCGATGGCATCCAGGACCGTGCCGGGCCCAAGGGTGAGGGCCTGCTCGACGTGTGGATGAGCCACGGCGACAAGGTCACGCAGCTGCCGCCGGGGTTCAAGGTCATGGCCTCCAACGAGACCTGCCCCATCGCCGGCATGGCCGACGAGGCGCGACGCTTCTACGCCGTGCAGTTCCACCCCGAAGTGACGCATACGCGCCAGGGCAAGGCGATCTACGAGCGCTTCGTGCACGAGATCTGCGGCTGCGAGCGGCACTGGAACATGCCGGAGTTCGTCCCGCATGCGGTCGCACGCATCCGCGAGCAGGTCGGGAACGAAGAGGTGATCCTCGGGCTCTCGGGAGGTGTGGACTCGGCGGTGGCGGCCGCGCTCATCCACGAGGCGATCGGCGACCAGCTCACCTGCGTCTTCGTGGACACGGGGCTGCTGCGCGAAGGCGAAGGCGACCAGGTGATGGCGACCTTCGCGCGCCACCTCGGCGTCAGGGTCGACCGGGTCAACGCCGCCGACGAGTATTTCCACGCGCTCGCGGGCGTGTCCGACCCCGAGCAGAAGCGCAAGATCATCGGGCGGCTCTTCGTCGAGATCTTCCAGCGCGAGGCGCGCGCCATGCCGAAGGCGAAGTGGCTCGCGCAGGGCACGATCTATCCCGACGTGATCGAGTCGGCCGGCGCCAAGACCAAGAAGGCGGTGACGATCAAGTCGCACCACAACGTGGGCGGGCTGCCGGAGTCGCTGCACCTGAAGCTGCTCGAGCCGCTGCGCGAGCTCTTCAAGGACGAGGTGCGCGCGCTCGGCCTCGAGCTGGGACTGCCGCGCGACATGGTCTACCGTCACCCTTTCCCCGGTCCGGGGCTGGGGGTGCGCATCCTCGGCGAGGCGCGGCGCGAGTACGCCGAGCTGCTGCGGCGCGCCGATTCGATCTTCATGGAGGAGCTGCGCCGCGCCCAGGCGCCCGACGGGAGGTCCTGGTACGACAGCGTCGCCCAGGCATTCGCGGTGTTCCTGCCGGTGCGCTCGGTGGGTGTCATGGGGGACGGGCGGACCTACGACTTCGTGGTCGCCCTGCGTGCCGTGCAGACGACCGACTTCATGACCGCGCACTGGGCCGAGCTGCCCTACGAATTGCTGGGCCGCGTGTCGAGCCGCATCATCAACGAGGTGCGCGGCATCAACCGCGTGACCTACGACATCTCGAGCAAGCCTCCCGCGACCATCGAATGGGAGTAGCGCCGCCGCCCGACCCTGCCGAGCAGCCGCCGATCATCGAGTTGAGGGGGCTGGTCATGCATTACGAGGCCGCTGGCGCCCGCGTGGAGGTGCTGCGCGGCATCGATCTGGACATAGGCGCCGGCGAGAGCGTGGCGATCGTGGGGCCGTCGGGCTGCGGCAAGACCACGCTGCTCCTCGTCCTCGCCGGGCTCGAGCGGCCCGCGGGAGGAAGCGTGCGCGTCGACGGATTGGACCTCCTCCGACTCGATCCGGATGGCCTCGCCGACCTGCGGCGCGACCGCATCGGCATCGTCTTCCAGTCCTTCCACCTGATGCCTACGCTCCCGGCGCTGGACAACGTCGCCTTGCCGCTCGAGATCGCGGGCGCGCCGGGCGCGCGGGACCGCGCGCGCGAGGCGCTCGATCGCGTGGGCCTGGGCGGTCGCGCCGGGCACTACCCTTCGCAACTGTCCGGCGGCGAGCAGCAACGGGTCGCCATCGCCCGGGCCCTGGTGCATGGACCGCGGGTCATGCTGGCTGACGAGCCCACGGGTAGCCTGGACGAGCGGACCGGCGCGGCCGTGGGAGAGCTCCTCTTCGACCTGCACGGGCGCTCGGGCACCACGCTCGTGCTCATCACCCACGACAGCGAGCTCGCCGCCCGTTGCGACCGCGTCCTGCGGCTGCACGAGGGACGCATCGTCGATTCCGCGGGACACACCGATGGCGCGGCGCATTCCTAGCCTGGCGTGGCGCGACCTTCGGGGCGCGGGAAGCACGCTTTGGGTGTTTTGCGCGTGCCTCGCACTCGGGGTCACGCTGATCGCCGCATGCGGGGGGCTGTTCCACCAGGTGCGCGCCGGGATGCTGTCAGACCTGCGCGCGCTCATGGGGGGCGACTTGGAGGTGCGTTCGCGCGCTCCGCTCGGCGCCGAGGAGCTCGCGTGGATCGGCGCACGCGGCGAGGTTTCCCTGCTGGTCGAGATGCGCACGATGATGCGCTCGCCCGACGGCCGCCTGCACCTGGTCGAGCTGCAATCCTCCGACGACCGCTATCCGCTCTACGGGACGGTGCGGCTCGAACCGGAAGGCGCGCTGCGCGAAGCCCTCGCCCATCGCGACGGCTCATGGGGCGCGGCCATCGACCGCGTGCTCGCCGAGCGGCTCGGGTTGCGACCTGGGGACACGGTGGGCCTTGGCCAGGCCACGTTCGTGGTTCGCGCCATCGTGGTGCGGCAACCCGACCGCAGCCTGCGCGCGGACTGGGCCGGACCGCCGGTGCTGGTGTCGCGCCAGGCTCTCGACCAGACAGGGCTGCTGCGCCCCGGCAGCCGCGCCGACTATCGCTACCGGGTCAGGATCGCCGGCGAGCCGGCGCGCTGGCGCGACCAGCTCGTGAGGACCTTCGCGGACTCCGACTGGCAGGTGCGCACCTACCAGGATCGCGGCCAGCGCCTGGGCGAGGTCCTCGACCAGGTGGCTTCGGGGCTGCTGATGATCGCATTCAGCGCGCTCTTCATCGGCGGCCTCGGCGTGTTCAACAGCGTGCATGCGTACCTCCAGGGCAAGCTCGAGTCGATCGCGCTGCTGCGCGCGCTCGGCCTGCGCGACCGCAGGGTGGCCGGCGTGTACCTCGTCCAGATCCTGATCCTCGCAGCCGGGGCGAGCCTCGTGGGCGCGATTGCGGGTGGGGCGCTCGCGCTGGCGGGCGCGGGCGTCGCCGCGCAGCGCTTTCCGATCGAGGTCTCGGCGGCCGCGCTCGCCGCCCCGCTCGCCTCGGCATGGACCTTCGGCGTGCTCACGGCCCTCGCCTTCGCCCTGCCGCCTCTGGGCAGCGCTCTCGCAGTCGCGCCTTCGGTCCTGTTTCGCGGCGTGGCCGCCGAGGTTGCCCGCACGCCCCGGCGCTACTGGGCGCTGGCAGCGGCCGCGGGCACCTGCCTGGCGGCGTTGCTGGTGGCGCTGGTGCCCGACGCCGGCTTCGCGATCGGCTTCGTGGTCGTCGTCGTGCTCGTCGTGGCGCTGCTCGATCCGGTCGTCCGTGGCTTGCAGCGCGCGGCGCGCTGGCTCTCGACGCATGCCGCGTTGCAGGGCCGGCCGGCACTGCGCCTGGCCGCCGGCAACCTGCAGCGCACCGGCTCCGCGCTGCGCGCGACACTGCTCTCCCTGGGCTCCGCGCTCACGTTGCTCGTGACGTGCGCTCTGGTCGTGGCGGCGCTGCTGCGCGCGATCGACGACACCATCCCCGAGCGGGCGCCGGCGCTGGTGTTCCACGACATCGCGCCGGAACAGCTCGACGGGTTCCGCTCGCTGGTCGAGGGCGTGGAGGGCGCGACTCGCGTGGACCTGCTGCCGCTGGTGCAGGCCCGCCTCGCCCGGGTGAACGGCCGGTCGCTGCGCGACAGCGCCGACCCGCGCCTGGTCCTCGGGGCCCGCGACGAGCACAAGCTGAGCTATCGCGCGACGAACGTCGATGACGTGATCCTGCGCGAGGGCGCCTGGTGGGCCGACGACTACCGCGGCCCCCCGCTGCTCGCCATGGAGGACCGCGAGGCCGGGCAGGCGGGCGTCCGCGTCGGCGATCGCCTCGAGTTCGACATCGCGGGCAGGCCTTTCGAGGCGACGGTCGCGGCCATCTACTCCCAGCGCCGCTTCCAGACGCGATACTGGCTGGAGGGGATCGCCTCGGACGGGGCGCTCGAGGAGCACATCACGCGGTATGTCGGCGCCGCCTACCTGGAGCCGGGGCGAAGCCTCGCCGCCCTCAACCGCATCGCGGCCGATGCACCGGGTGTCGTGATCGTTCGCACCGAGGGCATTCTCGATGAGGCCCGCGCGCTGCTCGCGCGCGCCGGCGCGGGTCTCGCGGTCATCGCGGCCATCAGCCTCGCCGCGAGCCTGCTGGTGCTCACGAGCGTCGTGGCGAGCGCGCGCGCGCGCCAAGCCTACGACGCTACGCTGCTGCACACGCTTGGCGCCCGTATGTCGATGATCCGTCGCGCCCTTCAGCTCGAGCTCGCGCTCATCGCCGCCGTCACCTCGCTGATCGCAGTCGTCCTGGGCAGCGCCCTGGCGCTCGCCCTGCTCGAGTACCGCCTGCACATCGACGCAGTCGGAGTCCTGTGGGTCGGGATCGTGACCGCGGCCGGCGCGAGCGCCATTGCCCTGGTCCTGGGCATCGGGCCGCTGCTGCGGCGCTTGCGCCTTGCCCCCGCCCTGCTGCTGCGCTCGGGCGGTTGAGTGCTACCCGCCGCGGGCTGCGCCGCATGGGACAATCGACTCCGATGCCCGCAGACGAAGACTTCATGCGCGAGGCGCTGGCGCTCGCGGCCCGGGCCGCCGACGCCGGCGAGGTGCCGGTCGGCGCCGTCGTGGTGAGACAGGGCCGCATCATCGGGCGCGGGTCGAACCGCCCGGTTTCCAGCAGCGACCCCACCGCGCACGCCGAGATCGTGGCCCTGCGCGAGGCCGCGGCCGCGGAAGGCAACTACCGCCTGCCCGGCTGCGAGCTCTACGTGACCCTCGAGCCGTGCCCCATGTGCGTGGGGGCGATGGTGCACGCCCGGATCGCGCGCGTGTTCTATGGCGCGGCCGACCACAAGACCGGCGCGTGCGGAAGCATCGTCGACCTGCCGGCCATCGCCCATTGGAACCACCACGGCGTCTTCACCGGCGGAATCCTCGCCGCGGAATGCGGCGAGACCCTGCGACGGTTCTTCGCCGAAAGGCGATGATTTTCCCTCCCGAAAAGCGATAATCGGGGCTGCATGGCCGCCCCGCGCTTCGTCCATCTCCGCCTTCACACCGAGTACTCGATCGTGGACGGCATGGCGCGCGTCGACGATGCCGTGGCCGCGGCGGCCACGGACGCCATGCCGGCGCTCGCGATCACCGACTCGGCCAACCTCTTCGGCGCCATCAAGTTCTACGAGGCGGCCCGCGAGGCGGGCGTGCAGCCGATCATCGGGTGCGACCTGTGGGTCACCAACGAGCGCAACCGCGACGCGCCCACCCGTGCGCCGTTGCTATGCCGCAACCATGAAGGCTACCTCGCGCTGTGCGAGCTGCTCTCGCGCGCCTATGCCGAGAACCACTGGCGCGGCCGCGCCGAGGTGCGCCGCGAGTGGCTGCGCGGCGCCCGCGGGCTGATCGCGCTCTCCGGGGCGGGGCACGGCGACGTGGGCATGGCGCTTGCCTCGGGCAATGCCGAGGGCGCGCGCGCGGCCGCGACCGCCTGGGCGGAGGATTTCCCCGGCGCCTACTACATCGAGGTGCAGCGCGTGGACCCGGCGGCCGACGAGCCGGCGGTGCGCTCGGCGGCATCGCTCGCTTCCCGGATGGGGCTTGCGGTGGTCGCGACCCACCCGGTGCAGTTCGTGCACGCCGCGGACTACCGTGCGCACGAGGCGCGGGTCTGCATCGCCCAGGGATACGTGCTCGGCGATTCCCGCCGGCCGCGCGAGTTTCGGCCGTCGCAGTACTTCAAGACCCAGGCCGAGATGGCGCAGCTCTTCGCCGACATGCCGCAGGCGCTGGAGAACTCGGTGGAGATCGCGCGCCGCTGCGCCTTCGAGTTCACGCTCGGCAAGAGTCGCCTGCCGGATTTTCCCACGCCCGACGGCAGCTCGATCGAGGACTACCTTCGCGCCCAGGCCCGCGCGGGCCTCGCTCGCCGGCTGGACGCGCTCTATCCGGATGCCGTGGTGCGCCAGCAGCGCGAGCCCGCCTATCGCGAGCGCCTCGAGTTCGAAGCCGGCACCATCATCCAGATGGGCTTCGCGGGCTACTTCCTCATCGTGGCCGACTTCATCAACTGGGCCAAGACGCATGGCGTGCCGGTCGGCCCCGGCCGCGGGTCCGGGGCGGGCTCGCTCGTCGCCTACTCGCTCGGCATCACCGACCTCGATCCCCTGCGCTACGACCTGCTGTTCGAGCGCTTCCTCAACCCCGAGCGTGTGTCGATGCCGGACTTCGACATCGACTTCTGCCAGGACGGCCGGGACCGGGTCATCGAGTACGTGAAGCAGAAGTATGGCGCGCACAGCGTCTCGCAGATCGTGACCTTCGGCACCATGGCGGCGAAGGCGGTGGTGCGCGACGTCGGGCGCGTGCTCTCGATGCCCTACGGCGAGGTCGACCGCATCGCGAAGCTGATCCCGTTCGAGCTCGGCATGACGCTCGAGCGCGCGCTCGAGGTCGAGCCCCAGCTGCCGCAGCTCATGAAGGAGCAGGAGGAGGTCGCGGAGCTGATGGCGCTCGCGCAGTCGCTCGAGGGCCTGGCTCGCAACGTGGGCATGCATGCCGGCGGCGTGCTGATCGCCCCGGGCAAGCTCACCGACTTCACTCCCCTCTACAGCGCCGAGGGCGCGGGCGCGATGGTGAGCCAGCTCGACAAGGACGACGTGGAGAAGGTGGGACTGGTGAAGTTCGACTTCCTCGGGCTCACCACGCTCACCATCCTCGACTGGGCGGTGCGCTACGTGCATCGCCTCGGCGACACGTCCTTCCGCCTCGAGGATATCCCCTTCGACGACAAGGCCACCTACCAGCTGCTGTCGAAGGGTCAGGCGACCGCCGTGTTCCAGCTCGAGTCGCGCGGCATGAAGGATCTGCTGAAGAAACTCAAGCCCGACCGCTTCGAGGACGTGATCGCGCTGGTGGCCCTCTATCGCCCCGGCCCGATGGACCTGATTCCCGACTTCACCGAGCGCAAGCACGGGCGCCAGAGGGTGGTGTATCCCGACCCGCGCCTCGAGCCCATCCTCGGGCCCACGTACGGGATCATGGTGTACCAGGAGCAGGTCATGCAGATCGCGCAGGTGCTGGGCGGCTACTCGCTCGGCGGCGCCGACCTGCTTCGCCGCGCGATGGGCAAGAAGAAGGCCGAAGAGATGGCCAATCAGAGGGCCATCTTCAAGGCGGGGGCGGCGAAGAACGGGCTGGGGGAGGCCAAGGCCGACGAGATCTTCGACCTGATGGAGAAGTTCGCGGGCTACGGCTTCAACAAGTCGCACGCGGCCGCGTACGCGGTGCTCGCCTACCAGACGGCCTACATGAAGGTGCACTACCTCGCCGCGTTCATGGCGGCCAACCTGTCGCTGGTGATGGGCGACACCGACAAGGTCCAGGTCTTCCACGACGACGCACGCGACCACGGCCTGGAGATCCTGCCGCCGGACATCAACGCCTCGGACTACCGCTTCGTGCCGCTTGATGCGCGCCGCATCCGCTATGGCCTGGGCGCCGTCAAGGGCACCGGCGAGCAGGCGGTCGAGAACGTGGTCGCGGCGCGCCGGCAGGCGGGCCCGTTCCGCGACCTCGGCGACTTCTGTCGGCGAGTCGATCGGCGCCTCGTCAACCGCCGGGCGATGGAGGCGCTGGTGCGCGCGGGAGCCTTCGATTCGCTCGAGCCCAACCGGGCGTCGTTGCTCGCCACGCTCGGCAATGCCGTCGAGGCGGCCGACAAGGGCGAGCAGTTCGCCGCGCAGGTAAGCCTCTTCGGCGGCGCCTCGGGCGAGCCCGAGGCGGTCGAGCTCGTCCCTGCCGCCGCCTGGAGCGAGCGCGAGCGGCTGCAGAACGAGAAGCAGAGCCTCGGCTTCTATCTATCGGGCCACCCCTTCAACGCCTATCGCGAGGAGCTGAGGCGCTTCGCGCGCACCCCTCTCGCCAGCCTCGCGCCCCAGCACGAGCCGGTCACGCTCGCGGGCGTGATCTACGGCGTGGCCGTGCGCAACTCGCGGCGCGGGCGCATGGCCGTGCTCACCCTGGACGACGGCAGCGCGCGGGTCGACGTGGTGGTGTTCGGCGAGCTGTTCCACGAGCGCCGCGCGGTGATCCAGGAGGACCAGGTCGTGGTGGTGCGGGGGCGGGTCTTTCCCGACGAATTCTCCGGCGGCCTGCGCATCACGGCCGATCAGGTCATGGACCTCGCCGAGGTCCGCGCCACCCACGCGCGGCTGCTGCGCCTGTCGATCAACGGCCAGGCCGACTCGGCGCGCCTGAAAACGCTGCTCGCGCAATACGCCGGCGGACGCTGCGACGTGGCGATCCGCTATCGCAACGCCGCGGGCGAGTGCGACATCCGCCTGCCGGAGAGCTGCCGGGTCAAGGTGTCCGCGCCGCTGCTCGATTCCCTCGCCCATTGGCTCGACGAGAAGAACGTCGAGGTGGTCTACTGAGCGCGGCCGGCGCGCTCAGAGCGTAGGCAGCATCTCGAAGGATTCGAACGCGCCCGTGGCCGGTTGCGCGTCCAGGCCGGTCACCTCGGCGCCTGGCGGGCCGCGCCGCGACCACTCGCGCAAGGTCCCCAGCGCCACCGCGGGCCCCTGGATCATCGCCTCCACCGAGCCGTCACGGCGATTGCGCACCCAGCCGGTCACGCCGAGCGAGCGCGCCTGCTCGTGCATGGCGTAGCGAAATCCGACGCCCTGGACGCGGCCGCGGATGCTGAGGTGCAGTGTCCCGTGATCACTCATCGCCTCGCACCCTGCCGCGCGCGGCTTTCTTCGCCCCGACCTGCTTCTTCGCTTCCAGCCGGCGCTTGCGCGCACCGGCCGTGGGCCTGGTCGCCACGCGCTTGCGCGGCACGTAGTTCAGGCGCTCGAGCCGCTCGATGAGGCGCGCGAACGCGGTCTCGCGGTTGCGGTGCTGCGAGCGCGTGTCCTGCGAGATCACCACCACGCCGGAAGGCGGGTGACGCAAGCGCACGGCCGACTCCGTCTTGTTCACGTGCTGGCCGCCGGGCCCGCTGGCGCGCGCCACATCGACCACGACCTCGCGCTCGAGGGTCTCGCGGTCGGTGGCGTAGGGCGGGGGGCTAAGCGGAGAGCGCACGGGCATCCCTGGATTCTAGGGCGCCCCGGAGGCGATTACAGCTGTATTGCGTCGACTTACAGCTGTATCCGGGCGGGCGGCGCGCTTGTGCGCACCGTCACAGGCAAATCCGCCGCGGGGGAAGAGCATGGGGGCGTTCAAAGTTTTTACCCCGCAAGGCGCACTTGCGAGGCGCCCGCCGGACTCCGGCGGGCGTTTTTTTTTACTTGACCCGCATCCCCGGCATCGCACCCGACTCCGGCGACAGCAGGTAGATCGAGCCGCCGTCTCCCGCGGCGAGCACCATGCCCTGGGACTCGCCGAAGCGCATCTTGCGCGGGGCGAGGTTGGCGACCATCACCGTGAGCCGCCCGACGAGCTCCTTCGGCGTGTAGGCCGAGCGGATGCCGGCGAACACCGTGCGGCTCTCGATGCCGATGTCGAGCGTGAGCTTGAGCAGCTTGTCGGCGTCGGGGACGAGCTCGGCATCCACGATGCGCGCGATGCGCAAGTCGATCTTGCTGAAGTCATCGATCGAGATCGTCTCGCCGACCGGCAGGATCACCGGCGGCCTGGGCGGCTCCACGGGCTCGAGCTTGAACTCCGGGGCGGATTGGGCCCCGGCCGACGCCGGGGCGGCCCCTTGCCTTTCCGAAGCGATGGCTTCGGGGCTTGGGGCCGGCTCGAGCAGCTGGTCGATCTGCTTGGGCTCGATGCGGGAGACGAGGTGGCGGTACGGTTGCACCGTGTGGCCGGCCTTGAGCGGAGCGGCGACGTCCTCCCAGTCGAGCGGCTTCACCGCGAGGAAGGCCTCGACGTCCTCGGCTACCTTGGGAAGCACGGGCTTCAGGTAGATCGTGAGGATGCGGAAGAGCTCGAGATAGAGCGTGCAGAACCACTGCAGCGCCCCGTCCTGCCCGGCCTCCTTGGCGATCTCCCAGGGCTTCTGCTCGTCCACGTACTGGTTCACGCGGTCGGCGAGGTACATCACCTGCCGGATCGCCTTGCCGAAGTCGCGCGCCTCGTAGTCGGCGGCGATCGCATCGGCGAAGCTGCGCGCCTCGAAGAGGATCTGCGGCGCCTGGTCGTCGTCGGCCGCCGGCGGGGCCACGGCGCCCCTCATCTTGTGCTTGAGCTCGCGCCCGGCCGAGAGCGGCTCTTCCGAGAGGCGCCCGCCGAAGCGCTTGCCGATGAAGCCCGAGGCGCGGCTGGCGATGTTCACGTACTTGCCCACGAGGTCCGAGTTCACCCGCGCGAGGAAGTCGTCGGGGTTGAAGTCGAGGTCCTCCACGCGCGCGTTGAGCTTGGCCGCGAGGTAGTAGCGCACCCACTCGGGGTTCAGCCCCAGCTCGATGTAGCGTTGCGGGCTCACCGACACGCCGCGGGACTTGCTCATCTTCTCGCCCGAGAGCTGCAGGAAGCCGTGCACGTAGACGTTGTCCGGCACCTTGCGCTCGGCGAACTTGAGCATGGCAGGCCAGAAGAGGGTGTGGAAGTAGATGATGTCCTTGCCGATGAAGTGGATCTGCTCGACTTTCGGGTCGGCGAGGTACTTGTCGAAGTCCTGGCCCTTCTTCTCGAGGTAGTTCTTGAGCGAGGCGAGGTAGCCGATCGGGGCGTCCAGCCAGACGTAGAAGTACTTGCCCTTGGCGCCCGGGATCTCGATGCCGAAGTAGGGCGCGTCGCGCGTGATGTCCCAGTCGTTGAGCCCCCCGTCCAGCCACTCGAGCACCTTGTTGGAGACCTCGGGCTGGAGCCTGCCGTCCTGGGTCCAGGCACGAAGGAACTCGACGCAGCGCGGGTCGGAGAGCCGGAAGAAGAAGTGCTCGGACTTCTTCAGCACGGGCTTGGCCCCGCTGAGCGCCGAGACCGGGTTCTTCAGGTCCGTGGGGGCGTAGACCGCGCCGCAGTTCTCGCACGAGTCGCCGTACTGGTCCTTGGTGCCGCATTTCGGGCATTCGCCCTTGATGTAGCGGTCCGGCAGGAACATCTTCTTCACCGGGTCGAAGAACTGCTCGATCGTCTTGGTCTCGATGAAGCCGTTCTTCTGGAGCGCGAGGAAGATCGAGGAGGAGAGCTCCGCGTTCTCCTCCGAATGCGTGGAGTGGAAGTTGTCCCAGCTGATGCCGAAGCGCTGGTAGTCGCGCCGGTGCGACTCGGCTACCTTCGCGATCAGCTCCTCGGGGGTCGTGCCCTCGGCCTCGGCCTTGAGCATGATCGGCGCGCCGTGCGTGTCGTCGGCGCAGACGAAGTGCACCTTGTGTCCCTGCAGCCTCTGGAAGCGCACCCAGATGTCGGCCTGGACGTACTCCATGATGTGGCCGATGTGGAAGGGGCCGTTGGCGTACGGCAGAGCCGTGGTGACGAAAAGCTTGCGGGGCATTTAATTGGGTTTCGAGGCTCCGCGATCATAGCAAATTGCTTTAAAATCAAACGCTCTTTTCCGCCTCATCCCGCTTACCTCGCGCATGCCTCCCACCGAGAAGGACGTCCTCGCGGCGATCGCCGAGCTGGTCGACCCCGTGACCGGCCGCAACTACGTCGAGTCGAAGGCCGTGAAGAACGTGAAGATCGACGGCGAGCGCGTGTCCCTCGACGTGGCACTCGGCTACCCCGCGCGCGGAGTGATCGAGAAGGTGCGCGCGCAGGTGGCCGGGCGCCTTGCGCAGCTGCCGGGCGTCGCGCAGGCGAGCGTCAACGTGCACTCGAAGATCGTGCCGCACACGGTGCAGCGCGGCGTGAAGCTGGTCCCGGGGATCAAGAACATCATCGCGGTGGCCTCGGGCAAGGGCGGGGTCGGCAAGAGCACCACCGCGGTCAACCTCGCGCTCGCCCTGGTCGCGGAGGGCGCCAGCGTGGGCATGCTCGACGCCGACATCTACGGCCCGTCGCAGCCGCTCATGCTCGGGATCACGGGCCGGCCGAGCTCGCGCGACGGCAAGACGATGCAGCCCATGGAAGGCCACGGCGTGCAGGCGATGAGCGTGGGCTTCCTGATCGAGCCCGACACTCCGATGGTGTGGCGCGGCCCGATGGTGACTCAGGCGCTCGAGCAGCTGCTCACCGAGACCAAGTGGCACGACCTCGACTACCTGGTGGTGGATCTGCCTCCGGGCACCGGCGACATCCAGCTCACGCTCGCGCAGAAAGTCCCCGTGACCGGCGCGGTGATCGTCACCACGCCGCAGGACATCGCACTCATCGACGCGCGCAAGGGCCTGAAGATGTTCGAGAAGGTGGGCATTCCCATCCTCGGGATCGTCGAGAACATGGCGATCCACATCTGTTCGAACTGCGGGCACGCCGAGCACATCTTCGGCTCCGGCGGCGGCGAGAAGATGTGCCGCGACTACAACGTCGAGTTCCTCGGCTCGCTGCCGCTCGACATCCGCATCCGCGAGCAGGCCGACTCCGGCAAGCCCACGGTCGTGGCCGATCCCGACGGGCCGTTGGCGGCGATCTACCGCGACATCGCGCGCAAGGTCGCGGCCCGCATCGCGCTCGCCGCCGAGGACCGCACCTCGGTCTTCCCCAAGATCGTGATCCAGAACAATTGAACGATTTACACGTTGAAAGCGACCGGGGCGATCGTTCGAGCGGACGACCAAGTCGCCGCTCAACTCCTCGAGCATAAGAACATGAGCATAAAGAGCGACAAGTGGATCCGGCGCATGGCGCAGGAGCACCGGATGATCGAGCCGTTCGAGCCGGGGCAGGTGCGCCAGGCGGCCGGCGAGAAGATCGTTTCCTACGGCACGTCGAGCTACGGCTACGACGTGCGCTGTTCCGACGAGTTCAAGGTCTTCACCAACGTCTACTCGACCATCGTCGATCCCAAGAACTTCGACGAGAAGTCGTTCGTCGACCTCAAGGGCGACGTGTGCATCATCCCGCCGAACTCCTTCGCCCTGGCGCGCACCGTCGAGCGCTTCATCATCCCGCGCAACGTCCTGGTGGTGACGCTCGGGAAGAGCTCGTACGCCCGCTGCGGGATCGTGGTCAACGTGACGCCGCTCGAGCCCGAGTGGGAGGGCTACGTCACGCTGGAATTCTCCAACACCACTCCGCTGCCGGCCAAGATCTACGCGAACGAGGGCGTCGCTCAGATGCTCTTCTTCGAGTCCGACGAGGTCTGCGAGACCTCGTACCGCGACCGCGGGGGCAAGTACCAGGGCCAGCAGGGCGTGACGCTGCCCAAGATCTAGGCCGGGAGCCCGTCAGGGCGCGCATGGGCAAGAAAATCTGCGCGACGCGGTTTTTTTGCCCTATACTTCGCGCAATTTTTTCGCAGCAGCGGCGTTAAGGGACTCATTCCCCACGCCTTTTCGCGGCCCGCCCGGGGGCTTGAAGGAGGTCATCATGACAGGAGCGAGGAACTAGCACGGCCCGCCTGCCGCCGGTCACCCGGCGAGCGTAGTCGCGCCGTCCTTCCACGCTCACCTGTCATTCCGAGACCCCGAAATGCCCCGAACCGCAACGGTGAAGAAGCTCCGGCCCCAGCCGGAGTTTCCCCTCGATACCCACCCGGAAACCAGCCTCGACTTCACCCGGGTCAAGCAGTACCTCGCCAGGCACCCCTACCGCAAGCCCGTCCTCCTGGTCGACCTCGAAATCGTGCGCGCCAAGACGCGGCGCTTCCGTGCGGCACTCCCGCGCGTGCGCCCGCACTTCGCCGTCAAGGCCAACCCCGATCCCCGCGTCCTCAAGGTGCTGATCCAGGAGGGCGCCGGCTTCGAGATCGCTTCGATCGCCGAGCTCGACATCCTGATCGGCCTGGGCGTGCCGCCGGCCGAAGTGTTCTATTCCAACCCGATGAAGTCGAGGGCGTTCCTCGAGTACGCCGCGTCCAAGGGCGTGGAGTGGTACGTGGTCGACAGCGTCGAGGAGATCCGCAAGGTGCAGTCGGTCAAGGCCGACGCCAAGCTCTACCTGCGCATCGACGCGCCCAACATCGGCAGCGACTGGCCCCTCGCGGGCAAGTTCGGGGCGCACATGCACGACGTCCCCGAGATGATCCAGGCGGCGGTCGACTGCAAGGCCGACCTGGCCGGCGTGACTTTCCACGTGGGCTCCCAGTGCCTGAACCCCGAGAACTGGCGCGTCGGCATGGATCGCGCGCGCAAGGTGTTCGCGTCGATGCGCCAGGTGGGCTTGAGGCCGCGCCTGCTCAATCTGGGCGGCGGCTACCCGGTGCGCCACGTGAAGCCGATTCCGTCGATCGAGACGATTGCCGAGGTGATCAACAAGGAGCTGCGCCACTTCGGCCCCGAGATCCAGGTGATCGCCGAGCCCGGCCGCTACCTGGTTTCCGACGCCGGCTACTTCATCTGCCGCGTGGTCGGCTCGGCGGTGCGCAACGGCATGCGCTGGATGTACTGGGACGCCGGGGTGTTCGGCGGAGTGATCGAGACCACCGAGGGCCTGCGCTACAACATCTATACGGAGCGCGACGGCGAGCCGGTGTCGTGGAACGTGGCGGGCCCCACCTGCGACTCGGTGGACGTGGTGATGCGCGAGGAGTTGTTCCCGGCGGACCTGCAGGAGGACGACTTCATCTACATCAAGAACGCCGGCGCTTACACCACCGCCTACGCCAGCAACTTCAACGGCTTCCCGCTGCCCGAAGTGGCGACGCTGGGTAGCTGAGAGTTCGGGGTCAGACCCCACGATGAAAGAATCGCTGACGCCAGGAGTTCGGGGTCTGACCCCAGCCGACCCCGACTTCGAGCGCCGCACGCGGGCGAGCTTCGCGAAGCAGGGGATCATGGCGCACATCGGCGCCACCATGGAGCGCGTCGAGGCCGGACGGGTGGAGATCGCGCTCGCGTTCCGCCCCGAGCTCTCCCAGCAGCACGGTTTCTTCCACGCGGGGGTGATCTCGACCATCGCCGACTCCGCCGGCGGCTATGCGGGTTTCACGCTCTTCCCGGCCGATGCCGGAGTCCTCACGGTGGAGTTCAAGATCAACCTGCTCGCCGCCGCGGACGGCGAGCGCGCGCTCGCCGCGGGCGAGGTGATCCGCAGCGGCCGCACCCTCACCGTCTGCCGCCTCGATGCATGGGTCGAGAAGGAGGGGCGGCGCACGCACTGCGCGACCGGCACCCAGACCCTGATGTCGATCGTCGGTCGCGCCGGCGTTCGGGACTAGGGCGTGGCTCAGGACTTCTGGGCCTCGAGCGGTTTCACGCTGCTCGAGCGCCGCGACGAGGGAGTCGCAGCGACCCCTGCGTGGCTCGCCCGCTTCACCGCGCGCCCGGAGCTCGATCCTCCCGCGCTAGCCGGGCCGGAA
>Ga0307505_10001657_pt1 | contig 17249 bp, 19 predicted proteins | sample 23_S_MG_FD_202183 | JGI IMG/M metagenome (GOLD analysis project Ga0307505, IMG submission 202183) | Soil microbial communities from Populus trichocarpa stands in riparian zone in the Pacific Northwest, United States - 23_S | ecosystem: Environmental > Terrestrial > Soil > Riparian zone > Trees...
TTACCGTCTATCATGACCGCCTGGCCGAAAACAAGGGGCATCTAGAGATTGCGATTGGAGAAGAGAATATCGCCAAAGAGTGGACATTGCCACTCGACATTGTCGAGCGTTGGACGCTAGAACTTCAGAAACTTCTTCCTACAGCAACACGCAAGTCACCTGAGTTCTGGCCAAGAATTTGCGTCAAGTCGAGTTCCCATATTGATATCTTTGCGCAGCAATTCCGCCTTATATATCATAACAGAGTGCTTCAGGCCACAACTCCGCGCAAACCTCCTCAAGTTGAAGCGCCGGACGTCCCTATTGACGAGCGCGTTCTTCGCGAGATTGCTACGCGTCGCGGCCAAGCTCCATTTCGTAGCGCTTTGCTTGCCGCTTACGGATGCTGCGCAGTATCTAAGTGCAGTGATGTTGATGCCCTCGAAGCTGCACATCTTCGACCGCACTCCGAAGGAGAAGATTATCGCGTTTGTAATGGTCTTTTACTGAGAGCAGATATTCATACCTTATTCGATCTTCGGCTTGTATCTATTGACCCAGAACTCGGAGCCGTGTGCGTCTCTCGAAAACTAGGTCCGACTTATCAAGCCTATGCGAGACAAGCGCTCCATTTACCGCAGAACCCGCTTCACTATCCGGACCCAGGCGCACTCCTTGCTCACTTTCGCATGTGGCAGCGCGGCGAGAGTGACGCCTAACCCCAGCCCGGGCCTGGTGGCCTGCCGTCGTCGCCCGCCTAGCTCGAACGTTGAGCGGCAGCAATCTGGAAAGTTGAAGGGCCGCTGACAGTCTTCAGCACTCGCTCGACCCACCACAACAGCGAGGCGCCAAGAACTGGTTGTCCACTCCCCATGCGCATGACCGCGCGACCGTCACCAGAACACCAGCGTGCGCACCTCGATGCTGCGGCGTGGCGGTGCCTGCGCGTCGGCGCCGGGCAGGTCGAAGGCGGTATGCGCGCTCAGGCGCGCGGTGCCGTCGGTGGCCGAGTCGTAGACCTTCAGCAGCGTCACCTCGCCGGGCGTCTGCCGCGGAAACCAGAACCAGCGGTGCTGCGGGTTCCAGGCGAAGGCATAGGTCTCGCCGGTCCAGTCGGGGTAGACCAGGTCGCTGGCGATCAGGTCCTCGGCCGCGATGCTGCGCGCGTCGCAGGCGGCCAGCGGCCAGCGGCGCGCGGCCGACCGGCGCGCCGATCGGCCGCCAGAAGTTGACGATGGCGAAGCGCCGTTGCAGCCGCTGCGCCGCCTCGGCCGCATCGAGGTGCTTGTGCACACGCTGCGGCGCCGACTCGAAGGTCTGGTCGTCGTGCACGCGCCGCACCGGCTCGCGCAGCGCGGCCCGGCCGGTCGCCGCGTCGCTGTCGCGCAGCGTGTGGTCGAACACCAGCACCTTGTCGGCCCCGGTATGTGCCAGCAGCGCGGCCTGCACCTCCGGGTAGTACCGCGCTTGCACGCGCGCGGCATCCTGGAACTCGCTCCAGTCGCGCAAGGCGCTGCGGTGGGCCAGCAGCTCGAAGCCGCTGCGGTCCAGGCCGAGGTCCGTGACGCGCCGGCCGTCTTGGATGATCACCTCGCGCTCGTCGACCTCGCCGCTGTTGCGCGGCACGCCCGGCGGCGGCTCGTAGGTGTAGTTGCGCGGGCGCTGGCCGCTGCGGCGGGTGTAGTGCAGCACGGCGCGCACGGCAGTCGTGGCCTCGCTATGGTGGTCGAGCACGGCACTCATCAGAAGTTCTCCTTGTAGGGGCGCAGGTCGAGTTCGAGCGTCCAGGCGCTGCGCGGCTGGGCATGCAGCTGCCAGTAGCTCTCGGCGATCGCGTCGGGGTTCAGCAGGCCGTCGGCGCCGGCCTCGGCCACGCGCTGCGGCGCCGCCCGGCGCAACCGTTCGCCGTCGATGCCGCCGTCGATCACCACATGGCCGACGTGGATGCCCTGCGGCCCGAAGTCGCGCGCCAGGCTTTGCGCCAGCGAGCGCAGAGCGGCCTTGGCGGAGGCGAAGGCGGCGAACTTCGCGCCGCCGCGCAGCGAGGCGGTGGCGCCGGTGAACAGCAGGCTGCCGCGGCCGCTCGCGGCCTGCGCATCGCGTCCGTTGGCCAGCAGCAGCGGCAGCGCCTCGCGCGCGAACAGGAAGCCGGCGAAGCTGCTGCCGCGCCAGGTCTGCTCGAACTGCTCGGGCGTCAGGTCGAGCGCGCCGCCGCGCACCGCGTTGCCGGCGTTGAACAGCGCCGCCTGCAGCGGCCCGAGGGCGGCCACTTCGGCGGCGATGCGTTGCGCTTGTGCTTCCAGGCTGACGTCGCCCGGCACCGCCTGCGCGCGGCTGCCGGCGGCGCGGATCTCGGCCGCCACCGCCTCGATCCGCCCGGGCGTGCGGCCGGACAGCGCGACGAGCAGGCCCTCGCGGGCGAAGCGCCGCGCGAGCGCGGCACCCAGGCCGGCGCTGGCGCCGACCCCGGCGATCCAGGCCACGCCGGAGGTGATGGCATTCGACGGCATCGCAGCGCCTGCGGGGAAGAGCACCGCGGCCTCAGGCCGCGGCCAGCGCCTGATCGAGGTCGGCGATCAGGTCGGTGATGTGTTCGATGCCCACCGACAGCCGCACCGCATCTTCGCTGACGCCGGACTGCTCCAGCTCCTGCGGCGACAGCTGGCGGTGCGTGGTGCTGGCCGGGTGCGTGGCCAGGCTCTTCGCGTCGCCGATGTTCACCAGCCGCGTGAACAGCTGCAGCGCGTCCAGGAACTTCGCGCCCGATTCGCGGCCACCGCCGGGCTTGGACTTGATGCCGAAGGTCAGCAGCCCCGAGGCCTTGCCCGACAGGTACTTCTTCACCAGCGCATGGTCCGGGTGCTGCTCCAGCCCGGCATAGTTGACCCAGCCGACCTTCGGGTGCTGCTTCAGGTGCCGCGCGACCGCCAGCGCGTTGTCGCTGATGCGGTCCACGCGCAGCGCCAGCGTCTCGATGCCCTGCAGGATCAGCCAGGCGTTGAAGGGCGAGATCGCCGCGCCGATGTTGCGCAGCGGCACCACGCGCGCGCGGCCGATGTAGGCCGCCGGGCCCAGCGCGTCGGTGTAGACCACGCCGTGGTAGCTGACGTCGGGCTCGTTCAGCCGCTTGAAGCGCGCCTTGTGCTGCGCCCAAGGGAACTGGCCCGAGTCGACGATCGCGCCGCCGACCGCGGTGCCGTGGCCGCCCAGGTACTTGGTGAGCGAGTGCACGACGATGTCGGCGCCATGCTCGAAGGGCCGGCTCAGGTAGGGCGTGGGCACGGTGTTGTCGACGATCAGCGGCACGCCGTGGCGGTGCGCGGCCTCGGCCAGCCTGGCGATGTCGGTGACGTTGCCCTGCGGGTTGCCCAGGCTCTCGACGAACACCGCCTTGGTGCGCTCGTCGATCAGCGCCTCGATCTGCTGCGGCTGGCGGTAGTCGAAGAAACGCGTCTGGATGCCGTACTGCGGCAGCGTGTGCGCGAACAGGTTGTAAGTGCCGCCGTACAGGCCCGAGGTGGCGACGATGTTGTCGCCGGCCTCGGCGATGGTCAGGATCGAGTAGGTCACCGCCGCCTGGCCCGAGGCCAGCGCCAGCGCGGCCACGCCGCCTTCGAGCGCGGCCAGCCGCTGCTCCAGCACGTCCTGCGTGGGATTCATGATGCGCGTGTAGATGTTGCCCGGCACCTTCAGGTCGAACAGGTCGGCGCCGTGCTGCGCGCTGTCGAAGGCATAGGCCACCGTCTGGTACAGCGGCACGGCCACCGCCTTGGTCTGCGGGTCGGGCTTGTAGCCGGCGTGCACTGCGCGGGTCTCGAAACGATGGGTCTGCTGGCTCATGGGGCGTCGCGCGCAGTTGAGGAGCGGCCAGCGTAGAAGCGCTGCGCCGCGCGTGCAAGGACGCGTTGCGCATGTGCTTATGCGCGCGCTGCCGAAGCCGTGCCGTGCATAAGCAAGCGCGAAAGCCTTCGTTCACGGCCATGCGCCGCGTCCCAAGAATGCGGCGCAACACAACGCCAAGGAACGAGGGCCCCGCCATGATCGACCGCCGCCGCCTGCTTCAATCCGCCGCGTTGCTGGCCGCGCCCGCCCTGGCCCGCGCCAGCAATCCGCCGCCGCCGGTGCTGCGTTTCGGTGTCGCCACCGGGGGCGTGGGCAGCAACCCGGTGCGCTGGGGCGGCACGCCCACCTCGCTGGTGCGCAACGCCGGCGAGATCGAGCGTGCGCTCGCCGCCGACGGCACCAAGGTCGAGTGGATCTTCTTCAAGGGCGCCGGCCCGGCCGTCAACGAAGCCTTCGTCAACAAGCAGATCGACCTGGCCTGGCAGGGCGACCTGCCGTCGATCGTGCACCGCGCCAACGGCGTGAAGACGCGCATCCTGGTCGGCAGCGGCGTGCGCGCCGGCCAGTACCTGGCGGTGCCGACAGGCTCGAGCATCAGCAAGCTGGAAGACCTGCGCGGCAAGCGCGTCGCGGTGTTCAAGGGCACCAACCTGCACCTGGCGGCGGTGCGCGCGCTCGACGCGCACGGCCTGAAGGAAAGCGACGTGCGCCTGGTCAACTTCGACCTGGCCGGCGGCCAGGCCGCGCTGGCAGCCAAGGACATCGACGCCGCCTTCGGCTACGTGGAGCTGTTCGCACTGCAGGCGCGCGGTGCGGCCCAGGTGGTGTGGTCGGCGCACGATGACTCCTACCGCTTCACGCGCCAGCTGGCCATCCTGGGCCGCGACGATTTCGTGCAGCAGCAGCCGCAGATCGTGCAGAAGGTCGTGACCGCGCACCTGAAGGTGGGGCGCGAGTGGGCCGACGAAAGCCGCCGCGCCGAGTTGTTCGAGGAATGGGGCAAGGCCGAGCTGCCGGCGGCGCTGTGGCGCCAGGACTTCATCGGCCAGCCGCTGAAGGTGCGGCTGTCGCCGCTGCTCGACCCCTTCCTCGTCGCACGCTATGAAGACGCGGCCGACGAGGCTTTCCGCCTGAAGCTGATCCGCAGCAAGCCCGAGGTCAAGAGCTGGTTCGACCGCCGCTTCGTCGATGCGGCGATCAAGCAGCTCGGCCAGCAGGACTACTGGCCGGCCTATGGCGCCGACGGCCAGCTGCTCGGCAGCCAGGCGGTTGCGGCCGTGCGCTGAGCATGTCGGCCATCGCTTCCACGGCGCCTGGCGACGCGCCGGCCGCGCAGGGCACGGTTGCGGCGGCGCCACCCCGCTGGCACGCGCTGGCTCGCGGTGGCGTGGCCTTGATCGTGCCGGCGCTGGTCGGGCTGCTGTGGTGGCTGTCGGCCGAGCACGAGTGGATCGCGCCGCAGGTGCTGCCGCATCCGCTGGAAGTGTGGCGCGCGCTGCAGGAGGCCGTGGTCAGCGGCGCGCTGTGGGACAACCTGCTGATCAGCGCCTGGCGTGCGCTGGGCGGCTTCGTGCTCGGCGCCGGCATCGGCTTGCTGCTGGGCGTGTCCATGGGCTTGTCGCCCACCGCCAAGGACTACCTGCACCCCACCTTCAAGGCCTTCGCGCAGGTGCCGGTGATCGGCTGGCTGCCGCTGCTGATGCTGCTGGTGGGCATCGACGAGGCGCTGAAGATCATCCTCGTGGCCAAGGCCGCGGCGGTGCCGGTGGCGCTGAACACGCTCAAGGGCATCGAGGGCGTGCCCACGCGCTGGGTCGAGGTGGCGCGGATCTTCGGCTACTCGCGCGCGCAGCTGCTGCGGCACGTGGTGTTTCCCGCCGCGCTGGGCCCGATCTGGACCGGTGTGCGCTACGGCCTGACGCATGCCTGGCTGGCGCTGGTGGTGGTCGAGCTGCTGGCCAGCAGCGAGGGCCTGGGCTTCATGATCGTCTACGGCCGCCAGCTGTTCCAGCTGGACGTGGTGCTGGCCGGCGTGGTGGTGGTGGGCATCGTCGGTTATGCGCTGGACCGCGGCCTGGCCGCGATCGAGGCGCGGCTCGGCCGCTGGCGGCGGGAGGCCTTCTGATGCTGGCGCGCGCCTTCCAGGCGGTGCCACGGCCGGTGCGCGGCTGGGTGCTGCCGGTGCTGCTGCTGTTGCTGTGGTGGGCCGCATTGCGCTGGCAGTGGACCACCTCGCCGCTGCTGGTGTCGCCGCTGCAGGTGTGGGACAAGGCGTTGAGCCTGCTGTCCGGCGGCGAGGCCTGGGCAGCGCTGGGCGCGAGCCTGCGCCGCGACCTGATCGGTCTGTTCATCGGCGCCAGCGCCGGGCTGCTGTTCGGTGCAACGCTCGGGCTGTCGCGCTGGAGCGAGCGGCTGTTCGGCCCCAGCTTCCACACGCTCAAGCAGATCTCGCTGTTTGCCTGGCTGCCGTTGATCTCGCTGTGGTTCGGCCTGGGCGACCCGGCCAAGATCGCCTTCATCGCGCTGGCCTCGTTCTTCCCGGTGGTGCTGAACACCTTCGAGGGCATCCGCGCTACGCCGCCCGAGCTGGTGGAGGTGGCGCGCGTGCTGCGCTTCAGCCGCGCGCAGCTGCTGACGCGCGTGGTGCTGCCCGCGGCCGCGCCGGCGATCTTCACCGGGCTGCACCTGGGCCTGATCTACGCCTGGCTGGCCACGCTGGGCGCCGAGTACCTGATGGTCGCCGGCCCCGGCATCGGCGGCCTGCTGGTCGACGGCCGCGACCACTTCTGGATGGACCAGGTGCTGTTCGGCGTGATCCTGGTCGGCGCCGTCGGCATGGCGCTGAACACGCTGGCGGCGATCATCGAACGCCGTGCACTGGCCTGGCGCGGCCGCAGCGCCGGGTTGTTTTGAAGGAGACCACAAGCATGAGCCGAGGCGGCCACATCCGCATCGAACACCTGAACAAGCAGTTCGTCGTCGACGGCGCGCCGCTGCCGGTGCTGCGCGAGCTGTCGCTGGAGGTGGCGCCGGGCGAGTTCGTCGCCATCGTCGGTGCCAGCGGCTGCGGCAAGAGCACGCTGCTGCGGCTTGTCGCCGGGCTGGAGCGCGAGCACGACGGCACGCTGCAGCACGACGGCGCGCCGATCACCGGCACCAGCCTGGCGCGCGGGCTGGTGTTCCAGGAGCACCGGCTGTTCCCGTGGCTCACGGTCGAGGCCAACGTGCGCTCGGCGCTGCTGAATTCCGGCGTGCCGAGGTCCGAGCAGGCGAAGCTGGTGCAGCGGCATATCGACCTGGTCGGGCTGCAGGGCTTCGAGAAGGCCTGGCCGCACCAGCTGTCCGGCGGCATGGCGCAGCGCGTGGCGATCGCACGCGCGCTGGTCAACCGGCCGCAGGTGCTGCTGCTGGACGAGCCCTTCGGCGCGCTGGACGCGATGACGCGCGCGCGGCTGCAGCAGGAGCTGCAGCACATCTGGCGCAGCGAGGGCATCACGATGATCCTGGTCACGCACGACGTCGACGAGGCGCTGTTCCTGGGCGACCGCGTGGTCGTGATGGAGCCGCGGCCCGGGCGCATCCGCCGCGTGCTGCACGTGGACCTGCACCACCCGCGCGACCGCGTCTCGGCGGTCTTCACCGACCTGAAGCAAGAAGTGCTGGCCGAGCTCGGCGAGCTGGCCGAGGCGGCCTGAGCGCCGATGCGCCACGACGCCACGCGCGCCTTTCCCTGGGCCGCGCAGCTGCACGACCCCGATGCCACCAAGGAGGAAAGCCTTGATGAGCCACCATCACTCGCTGCCGGCGCTGCAGGCTATCGACATCGTCTCGCGCTACCGCCACATCCGGCCGCTGCCGCAGCAGCCGGACTTCGCCGCGCACAGCGAGGGCGCGGACCTGAACCGGCCGCTCACGCCCGAGCTGAAGCCTGAGCCGTACCAGGCGCTGCAGCACGGCAGCTGCCACGCCGACGCCGTAACCGCCCGATCCACACACACAGCGAGGAGATCGCCATGACCACCCCCGTTCTGGAACGCCCCACCCCGGCCGCGCCGGTCACGCTGGAGCTGCGCCGCGTCGCCGGCCGCCTGGGCGCCGAGGTGCGCGGCCTGCGCCTGGGCCCCGACCTGCCGGCTGCCGAGTTCGCGGCGCTGAAGCAGGCGCTGCACCGCCACAAGGTGCTGTTCATCCGCGGCCAGCAGCACCTGGACGATGCCACGCACCAGGGCTTCGCGGCGCGCTTCGGCACGCTGGTGCCGCACCCGACCGTGCCCTCGCGCGAGCACACGCAGATCCTGGAGCTGGATTCGCTGCACGGCGGGCGCGCCGATTCGTGGCACACCGACGTCACCTTCGAAGCCGGCTTCCCGGCGCTGGCCGTGCTGCGCGCGGTGAAGATTCCGCCGCTGGGCGGCGACACGGTCTGGGCCAACACCGTGGCCGCCTACCAAAGCCTGCCCGAGCCGTTGCGCGCACTGACCGACACGCTGTGGGCGCTGCACGGCAACGACTACGACTATGCCGCCACGCGCACCGAGCCCGACGACGAAGGCCGCCGCCGCTACCGCGAGGTCTTCGTCTCCAAGCTGTTCCAGGCCGAGCATCCGGTGGTGCAGCTGCACCCCGAGACCGGCGAGCGCGCGCTGATCCTCGGCCACTTCGTGAAGAAGCTGCTGGGCTATTCCGGCCACGACGGCGCGCACCTGCTGGCAGTGCTGCAGGCGCACGTGACGAAGCTGGAGAACACGGTGCGCTGGTCGTGGACCGAGGGCGACGTCGCGATCTGGGACAACCGCGCGACGCAGCACTACGCGATCGGCGACTACGGCGACGCGCACCGCATCGTGCGCCGCGTCACCGTGGCCGGCGGGCCCGGCGAGGCCGTCGACGGCCGGCGCAGCCGCGTCGCCGGCGAGCCGCAGGACGCCGCCGCGACCGGCCTGGAATCGACCTGAGGCCAAGCCGCCACGCAAGCCCCCTTCCACCAAGGAGTCACACCATGCAACGCCATGCGCGGCTGAACCGCCGCCTCTTCACACTCGCACTCACTCTGGCCGCCGCGCTGGCCCCGCAAGCGCAGGCGCAATCCGGCGCGCTGCCGCCGGTGATCCGCATCGGCTCGCCCGAGCTCGGCGTCGGCAAGGGCGGCTTTCCCGGCGGCAACCCGCTGGCCGTGGCCAGGGCCAACCAGTGGATCGAGCAGGAGTTCGCCAAGGACGGCGTCAAGGTCGAATGGACCTTCTTCCGCGGCGCCGGCCCGGCGGTGAACGAGGCACTCGCGGGCAAGCAACTGGATGTGGTGTTCCTCGGCGACCTGGCCTCGGTGATCGGCCGTGCGCGCGGCCTGCCGACGCGGCTGATCGTGCCCACCGGGCGCGGCTCCAACAGCTACCTGGCGGTGGCGCCGGGCTCGGACGTCCAGGGCTTCGCCGACCTGAAGGGGCGCAAGGTCTCGGTGCTGAAAGGCACGGCCTATCAGCGGCCGTTCGGCCAGCTGCTGGCCGACGCCGGCCTGGGCGAGAAGGATCTCAAGCTGGTCAACCTGGACTGGCCCACGTCCAAGGCCGCGGTGGTCGCCAAGGACATCGATGCCACCTTCGGCGGCGCCGACCTGCACCTGCTGCAGGACAAGGGCGTGCGCATCGCCGCCAGCACCCGCGGCAGGGGGCCGGCCTACACCATCCATGCAGGGGTGCTGGCCACCGACGATTTCGTGACCCGCTATCCGGCGGTGACGACGCGGCTGGTCAAGCAGATCGTGCGCGCCTCGTTGTGGGCCTCCGAAGAAGCCAACCGCGAGGCGCTGCTGGCGCTGTGGGGTGAGCACAGCGGGCAGGGCCCGGCGGTGTTCCGTGCCGAGTTCGAGGGCGAGGACCTGAAACGCCGCCATTCGCCGCGCATCGACGCGGCGCTGGTGACGGCCTACCAGGGCGTGGTGGCCGACGCGCTGAAGCTGGAGCTGATCAAGCAGGGCTTCGATGTCGAGACCTGGGTGGCGCCGCAGTTTGCCGACGCGGCCATCAGGGAGCTGCAGCTCGAGGCCTTCTGGCCGGTGTACGACGCGCAGGGCACGGCGGTGGCCGGCCGGTGAGCCGCCCGAACATCGTCTTCGTCCTCGCCGACGACCTGGGCTGGGCCGACCTCGGCGTCTACGGCCAGCGCGATTTCGCCACGCCGCAGCTGGACCGGCTGGCGGCGCAGGGGGTGCGCTTCACGCAGGCCTATGCCAACTCGGCCGTGTGCTCGGCCGCGCGCAGCCCTTCCTGCTGTCGCTGCACTTCACCGCGCCGCACTGGCCCTGGGTGGGCCCGCAGGACGAGGCGGTGTCGCGCTCGCTGGACGACCTGTTCCACTACGACGGCGGCAACCTGCGGGTCTACGGCCGCATGGTCGAGGCCCTCGATGCCGCGGTGGGCCAGGTGCTGGCCGTGCTGGACGAGCAGGGCCTGGCCGAGGACACGATCGTCGTCTTCACCAGCGACAACGGCGGCGAGCGCTTCTCCAAGACCTGGCCCTTCGTCGGCCAGAAGACCGAACTGCTCGAAGGCGGCCTGCGCGTGCCCACGCTGCTGCGCTGGCCGGCGCGGCTGCAGCCGCAGGTGAGCGAGCAGGTCACGATCACCATGGACTGGCTGCCCACGCTGCTGGCCGCGGCCGGCGCAGCGCCGCACCCCGACCATCCGAGCGACGGCGAGAACCTGCTGCCGGTGCTGCTGGGCGAGCAGCCGCCGCATGCGCGCACGCTGTACTGGCGCTACAAGGCGCAGGCGCAGCGCGCGCTGCGCGACGGCGACTGGAAGCCCGACATCCAGGCCGACCGCTACGTGCCCGAGCGCCAGCAAAGGCAACGCGCCTGAAGCTCGCTACGATGCAGCCATGTCGTCGGCTGCGACGGTCCACATCGCCTGCCTGTGCGCCGCCTGGTGCCGGCTGTGCGACGACTATGCGCCGGTGTTCGAGCAGGTGACGGGCGAGCTGGCCGCGGCGGGCGGGCCGTTGCGCTGCCGCTGGATCGACATCGAGGACGAGGCCGATCTGGTCGGCGACTTCGAGGTCGAGACCTTTCCGACTCTCGTCGTCGCCGATGCGCGGCATGTTCGCTTCGCCGGGCCGCTGACGCCGCAGGCCGGTACCTTGCGCCGCCTGCTGCGGACGATGCTGGACGCTGCGCCCGACACACCCTGGCCGGCCGTGGCGCCAGAGATCGAAGCCCTTGCAGGGCGGCTGCGCGCGCTGCCCTGAAGAACATCGGCAAGCTCCTTGTCGGCGCCGCGCTCAGCGCTGCACGCCCCAGCGCCGGATGGTCACGCGCTCCAGCGTATCGAAGCCCAGGCTCTCGACGACCAGGCCGATCAGGATCACGCTGGCCAGGCCGGCGAAGACCTTGTCGGTGTACAGCTCGTTGCGGTTCTGGAAGATGTACCAGCCCAGTCCACCCCGGCCCGACGAGGCGCCGAAGAACAGCTCGGCGGCGATCAGCGTGCGCCAGGCGAAGGCCCAGCCGATGCGCAAGCCGGACAGGATCGCCGGCAGCGCCGACGGCACCAGGATCTGCAGCACATAGCGCAGCCCGCGCAGCCCGTAGTTGCGCCCGGCCATGCGCAGCGTCTCGGGCACCGCCTGGAAGCCGGCATAGGTGGCCAGCGCCAGCGGCCACAGCACCGAATGCACCAGAACGAAGATCAGGCTGGCCTGGCCCAGGCCGAACCACAGCAGCGCCAGCGGCAGCAGCGCGATCGCCGGCAGCGGGTTGAACATCGAGGTCAGCGTGCTCAGCAGGTCACGGCCGATCTGTGTCGATACCGCCAGCGCCGTCAGCGCGAAGGCGCAGGCGATGCCCAGCAGGTAACCCTGCAGCAGCAGCGCCATCGAGATGCGCGCCTTGTCGATGAGCTCGCCGCTGGCGATGCCCTCGACGAAGGCCTTCGCGGTCTGCGTGAAGGTGGGCAGCAGCAGTTCGTTGTCGGCGAAGCGCGCCGCCGCCTCCCAAAGCAAAGCCAGCGCCAGCAGGATCACCGCCTTGCGCAGCGATGCCTGCTGCCACAGGCGCTGCGCCAGCGGCAGCGGACGCTCGGGTACCGCGTCGACCAGCGGTTCCAGCTCACGTTCGAACTCGGGGCGCAGCGGCGCGCTGGCGAGCGTCATGCGCTGATCCCTTGCTTGTCGTCGTCGAACAGCAGGCCGTGGATGCGCCGCGCCTGCGCCTGGAACGCCGGACTGCCCAGGCTGTGCAGGCCGAAGTCGTGCGCGTTCAGCTCGGCGCGCACGCGCCCCGGGCGCGGCGACAGCACCAGGATGCGGTCGCCCACCACCAGCGCCTCCTCGATCGAATGGGTGACGAACAGCAGCGTGAAGCGCACCTCGTCCCACAGCGACAGCAGCTCTTCCTGCATGCGCCGGCGCGTCAGCGCATCCAGCGCGGCGAAGGGCTCGTCCATCAGCAGCACCTTGGGCTGCATCGCCAGCGCGCGGGCGATGGCCACGCGCTGCTTCATGCCGCCGGACAGCGTGTGCGGGTAGGCATCGGCGAAGTCCGCCAGCCCGACCTTGTGCAGCGCATCGAGCGCACGCTCGCGCGCATCGCTGCGGTCGGCGCGCTTCGAGGCGAGCAGCGGGAACATCACGTTGCCCAGCACCGTCTTCCACGGCGGCAGCTGGTCGAATTCCTGGAACACGACGATGCGGTCGGGCCCGGGCTCGCGCACGGCTTCACCGTCGAGGCGGATCTCGCCTTCGCGCGGCTTCAGGAAACCGGCCACCGCCTTCAGCAGCGAGGACTTGCCGCAGCCTGACGCACCCAGCAGCACGAAGCGCTCGGCCCGATGCACCGCGAAGCCGACGCGGTGCGTGGCACACACGACGCGGTCGTGCGTGGCGTATTCCAGCGTCAGGCCGTCGACCTGGAGCAGCGCTTGGCCGGCCGGCGCGGCTGCCGCGTCGGCCTGTCGTGCCGGGCTCGATGCATCACCAGGCAGTGCCGCGCGCGTCAGCACGTTCGCCGCCGGGCTCATGGTCAATGCGCGGCGGTCAGGTGCGCGTCGTCGAAGAAGTAGTCGCGGGCCGAGGCCGGCTTGTTCTTGATCGCGCCCACGCGATGCATGAACTCGGCCAGCGCGAAGGTGTTCTGCGGCGTCAGCTTGAACTCGACCTCGGGGTTCTTGATGATCTTCAACAGCAGATCGCGGTCGATGCCCGACTTGTTGGTGCGGATGAAGATGTCGGCCGCCTGCTCGGGGTTGGCGCGCACCAGCTGCGCGGCCTCTTCCAGCGCGTCGACGAAGGCCTTGTAGGTCTTCGGGTTGTCCTTGCGGAACTTCTCGGTCGCGTACAGCACGGTGGCCGAGGACGGGCCGCCGAGCACGTCGTAGCTCTTCAGCACGATGCGCGCGTTCGGGTTGGCGGCCAGTTCCTGCTCCTGGAACGGCGGGTTGCCGAAGTGCGCGCTGATCTCGGTGCCGCCCTTGATGATGGCCGCCGCCGCCTCGGGGTGCGGCACCGCCACCTGCAGCTTGTCGAGCTTGTTGAACTGCGCGTCGCCCCACAGCTTGGCCGAGGCCAGCTGCAGGATGCGCGACTGCACCGACACGCCTACGGCGGGCAGCGCGATGCGGTCCTTGTCGCTGAAGTCGGCGATGGTCTTGACCGCGGGGTTGATGCTCACCAGGTAGTACGGGAAGTTGCCCAGCGAGGCGATGCCGCGCACGTTCTGCTTGTCCTTGGTGCGGTCCCAGATCGTCAGCAGCGGGCCGACGCCGGCGCCGGCGATGTCGATCGAGCCCGACAGCAGCGCCTCGTTGACGGCCGCGCCGCCGGACAGCTTGACGAAGTCGACCTTGATGTCGACGCCCTGCGCCTTGCCTTGCTTTTCGATCAGCTTCTGGTCCTGCGCCACGTTGAGCAGCAGGTAGACGATGCCGAACTGCTCGGCGATGCGCAACTGGCCTTCGGCACGTGCGCCGAAGGACACGGTACCGGCCAGCAGGGCCAGGGACAGGGCGGCCAGGCGGCGGCGGGTGCGTTGTAGTGGCATCGGGTTCTCCGTGGTTCCTAAAAAGGCAGGTCGCCTTCGATCGTGGTGCGGTTCAGGCGCCGGCGCAGGTGGTCGGGGCAGCCGGCCGCCAGGTGCATGACCGAGCGGTTGTCCCAGAACACCATGTCGTGCGGCTGCCAGCGGTGGCGGTAGACATGTCCGGGCTGCACGCTGTGCGCGAACAGCTGCGCCAGCAGCTTGCGGCTCTCGTCCTCGGGCAGGCCGTCGATGCGTGTCGTGAAGTGTTCGTTGACGAACAACGCCTTGCGACCGGTTTCGGGGTGGGTGCGCACCACCGGATGCAACACCGGTTTGACCTGCGCGACCTGCTCGTCGCTGAGCTTCGGCCGCCACGGGCTGCGCCGGCGCAACTCCTCGTACTTGGCCAGGTAGGAGTGTTCGGCCTGGCGGCCTTCGACCGCGCGCTTCAGCGCCGCGGGCAGCGTGTCCCAGGCCAGGTGCATGTCGGCGAAGAGCGTGTCGCCGCCTTCGGCCGGCAGCTCCTGCGCATGCAGCATCGAGCCCAGGCTGGGCTGCGGCACGTAGGACAGGTCGGAATGCCAGTAATGGCCGGCATCGCCCAGGCCGATGGGCTTGCCGTTCTCGACGATGTTGGACACCACCAGGATCTCCGGGTGCCCGGGCAGCTGGAACTGGTGCAGCACATGGATCTGCAGCGGCCCGAAGCGGCGGCTGAAGTCGATCTGCTGCTGCGGCGTGATGCGCTGGCCGCGGAACACCAGCACGTGGTGGTCCAGATGCGCGCGGTGGATGCGCGCGAAGTCGGCGCCGGACAATCGCCCGTGCAGGTCCAGACCCGTGACCTCGGCCCCCAGCGGGGCGTCCAGGCGCCGCACTTCGAGCGTGCACGTCGATGCAGGGGTCGGCAGGTCTTGGGTGTGGCTGAGGTTCATGAGGAAGGTGGCGCAAAGCCCTGCGTGGGCTGCCGGGAGCAACGGCGAGTCTAGGCAGGCCATGCACGCCTGGGAAAGACGCTTTTCGCATGCCGGTCCTCGTATCGCGCATATGCGGACGGCGAACGGTTGGACAGGCCCTCCGAACAGCCGTTGTCCAACTCGTTCGATGAGCGACAGCTTTCCGGCAGCGAGATCGGGAAAACGAAGGGCTGCAGTGCCATCCTGCGCCACAACGGGATCGCCATCGGCAAGCGTGACTACATGGGCGCGTACTGACCGGCGAAGTGCTGTCGCTCAGCAGCCGCTGGACGCCGCGATCAACCTGAACCGGAGACGCGGCGATTGCAGGTGATGGCTATGCGGGCACATCCCGATCCAGCAAGCAGTCGATGAAGGCGCCGAGTGCCGCTGGCCGGTGGCGCCGATTCGAGTAGTACAAGTAGAGCCCAGGCCGCGTGATCGACCAATCAGCGAGGATCTGCACAAGCTGCCCGTGGGCCAATGAGTTGTCGACCCGATCGTGGTCGTAGGCGTAAAGAATGCCCAGTCCTTGCAGCGCGGCCTCGGCACCGATGTCCTGCCGATTGGCAACCAGCGGCCCCTCCACCGCCATCTCGACCCGCTTGCCCTTCTTCTCGAATTCCCAGCGGTAGACCCGGCCATCGCCCTGCAGCCGCCAGTTGATGCAGGCATGGCCGTGCAGGTCGGCGGGCGACTTCGGTGTGCCGCGGCGCGCCAGGTAGTGCGGCGACGCAACGGCGATCATCTTCACGTCCGGTGTCAGGCGGACCGCGATCATGTCCTTCTCCAGCCGCCCGCCGACACGGATGCCGGCGTCGAAGCGGCCGGCCACGATGTCGCTCAAGGCGTCGTCAACCACGATGTCGAGCACCACGTCGGGACACGCGCGGTGAAAGCGGCCGAGCCTCGGCGCGATGATCTGCCGGGCCGCCATACCCGGCGTGTTGATGCGCAGAGTGCCGCTGGTCCGACCCGCAACCGCGCTGGCTTCGGCAACGGCGTCGTCCATGTCGCGGATCAACGGGGCAATGCGCTCGTGCAGACGCGCCCCGGCGGCCGTCGGCGCCACGCTGCGCGTCGTGCGGTTCAGCAGCCGCACACCGAGCCGGGCTTCGAGCTGGCGGATGGTCTGGCTGAGCGCCGAGGGCGACAACCCCAGGTGGTCCGCGGCGCGCGCGAAGCTGGCCCGCTCGACCACCGCGGCAAAGGCTTTCAGCTCGGCGAACTCCGATCCGCGCATTATGTATTGAATGCTACATGGCTCTATCAGATTCTAGGTCATTCACTAATCTCTTCCGTGGCTCCATCCTGCCTGCATCCCCACTTTGGCACTGACCGCGATGACCCCCTTGACCCTTCCCGATCCGATTGCCGCCTACTTCGCTGCAGACCGGCGCAACGCCGAGGCCGTCGCCGGCTGCTTCACGCCACAAGCCGTGGTGAAGGACGAAGGCCGCACCCATAGCGGCCTCGACGCCATCAAGGCATGGAAGGCGGAAGCCGCGGCCCAGTTCACCTACACCAGCGAACCCTTTGCGCTGGAACGAGGGGATGACTGCCATGTGGTCACGAGCCGGGTCACCGGCGACTTCCCCGGCAGCCCTGTCGATCTGCGCTACAGATTCCGCCTGGAACGCGGTCTGATCGCTTCGCTGGAGATCACGGCATGAGCTTCGACCTGGGACTTGCCGGCCAGCGCGCTCTGGTCACCGGCGGGACGAAAGGCGTTGGCGCCGCTGTCGTGCAGGCGCTGCGCGACGCTGGCGCGCAGGTCATGATCACAGCGCGGTCGATGCCCACGACGCTCGGCGAGGGTGTGTTCTTCGTCGCGGCCGATCTCTCGACGGCCGAAGGCTCGGGCGAAGTGGCGCGTGCCGTGCTGCGGCAGTGGGGTGGCATCGACATCCTCGTCAACGTGCTCGGGGGTTCGAGCGCGCCCGGCGGCGGATTCGCGGCGCTGGACGATGCGCAGTGGTCGCGGGAACTGAACCAGAACCTGATGCCGGCCGTGCGGCTGGATCGCGCGCTGCTGCCGGCCATGCTGGCGCAGGGCTATGGCGTGATCGTCCACGTCAGCTCGATCCAGCGGATGCTGCCGCTGCCGGAAGCGACGATCGCCTACGCGGCGGCCAAGGCAGCCTTGTCGACCTACAGCAAGGCACTCTCGAAGGAAGTGACGCCCAAGGGTGTTCGTGTGCTGCGCGTCTCGCCCGGCTGGGTCGAGACCGAAGCGGCCGTCGCCTTGGCGCAGCGCCTGGCAGCGCAGGCCGGCACGGACTACGAGGGGGGCAAGGAGATCATCATGAAGTCGCTCGGCGGCATTCCGCTCGGCCGACCGGCCAAACCGCAAGAGGTTGCCGACCTGATTGCCTTCCTGGTCTCGCAACGGGCGGGTTCGATCTCAGGATCCGAGCACCTGATCGACGGCGGCACCGTGCCCACGGTGTGAGCGGCGCGTG
>Ga0307505_10001658_pt1 | contig 17244 bp, 15 predicted proteins | sample 23_S_MG_FD_202183 | JGI IMG/M metagenome (GOLD analysis project Ga0307505, IMG submission 202183) | Soil microbial communities from Populus trichocarpa stands in riparian zone in the Pacific Northwest, United States - 23_S | ecosystem: Environmental > Terrestrial > Soil > Riparian zone > Trees...
CACGACGTGCATCGTCTTCGCCGTCGCGCTTTGAGGCGTTGAGCGTTGTGCGTAGTGTGCGCTCGGCTTCAACTGCGTCAGTGGCGACGGTCTGGTTGCGGAACTCGCGGCGCAGCTCTGCGTGCAGTTCCGTTCGGGCCGTGTACCGTTCACGGAGTCGACTGTAGGGGTTCGCGTCGGGTGTAGCGGCTGATGAGACTCTTCCATGCTCTGTTGCAGTGCGGCGGGCGTTTCGGGCATCTTCCTCGAGGAGTGCTCGGCCTGCCCGGTGCAACCAGTTGGACTCACGCTCCAGGCGGTCTCTGAGCTCGTTTTCCCGATCACGGGAGGTGGCGACTAGCCGGTCGATGTCGCTGACGTGTCCGTATGGCCGGCGAGTCATATCGTTCCATCCCGGCGGCGACGGCGGACCGTCAGCTGGCGTGCGCGCCGCGCGCCCGAGCTCCGAACGCGCCGCCCGGATGGAGTCTTCGATGCTGACTTCAGGTGCTCCGCGGAGCATGCTGTCTGCGACATGGTCGCGTGCGGCGGCCGCGGTGTGGGCGATGGCGATGGCTTCGTTGTGTGCCCGGCCTCGGGTCATGCCGACGTACAGGCCAGAGGCGTCGACGCCCGGTCCGACGATGGAGGCGTGGGTGGTCTCGCCTTGGATGCCGTGCACGGTCGACGCGTACGCGAGATGCACGTGGTTCGCGGCGTAGTCGAGGCTGATGCGGCGCAGGTCGGCGCTGTCCGTGACGCTGGCCAGTTCGAGCGCGTCGGGGAGGATGCGTCGGATCGTCCAGAGCGCCCGGTTCTCGACATCCGCTTGCCGGTCGTTCAGCCGTGTCTGAACAACGTCTCCCACCAGCAGCCGCTGCTCATCTCGCCCGATCGCGATGCGAGCCTGGGAGAGTTGGCCGAGTTCCACGCGGCGTTGCTGGATGGCCTCGTTGATCGCGTCGGCTTCCTCGTTCGTGCTCGTCACAAGGGCAATGCGCTTGCGGTGGTTTGCCCATCGGAAGTAGGCCTCGACCATCACGTTGCGGGCGTGCCCGGCATCCGACACTCGATGGATCAGGTCGCGTTCGTCGAGTTCCGTGGCGACGGCGAGGGCGTGTTCCTTGGATGCCGGTTCCCGCATCCGCAGTGTCAGTGCGGCGTAGTCGGGGTCGCGGAAGCGGTGCACGGCGGTGAGTTCGACGACGGCGGTGGCGCGGCGGGTCATGCACGCCATCGCTCCGGCGTGCCCGACGGGCATGGCCTGCAGGTGGTCACCCACCATCGCGATTCCCGCGCCGGTCTCTTCCGCGAGGGTGGCGAGCGCGTTCGCGGTGTGCAGGTCGACCATTCCGGCCTCATCGACGACCACACGATCCCCACGGCTCAGCAGGAACCGGCGAGGGCCGTCGTACACGTGACCGGTGCGCGGGTCGATCTGCCCGCGGGCGATTCGAGTCCAGACCTCGGCGCCGGCGTCGTCCCTGCCCCATCGCCATCCGTGGTCGGCGAGCAGTGCGTGCAGGCTCGACGCGGTCGCTCCGATCTCGCGTCCCGCGACCGATGCGGCCTTCTTCGTCGGCGCTACGACCACGAGACGTCGCCCCTGCCTGGTCAGCGCGCAGCGGGCGACGCGGAGCATCGTGGTCTTCCCTGCCCCCGCAGGGCCAGTCACCGACACCAGCCGGTCCGTGCCAGCGATCGCGGCAGCAGCATCCATCTGACCTCCGTCGAGCGCGAAGTCGTCTGTGAGCACCTCGGCACCGACACGTGCGATCTCGGCTCGATCGACCGGCTCGCCCGCACGGGCAAGCGCGTCGAAGCGTGCAGCGAGTTCAACCTTGAGCGCGGCGGTCGACGCGGCAATGTAAGACTTGACGTGTTCTGGACGGTTCTCGTCTTCTAGGAGGTCGACCGTCAGTTCCGCGGCGCGTGTGACGACGTCGTCAATCACGTCCTGAAGGTCGGTGCGGTTGGCGACGATGCCGGATGCCGCGACCGCCCGGGTCGCGCCGGCCCTCACGTCGTACGAGCTGAACCGACCACCGCACGCGGTCGACCGGGCGTCAGCATCTACGATCGCCTTCGCCGCGAGGAGATCCCTGTCCAACTCATCCACGGGTACGGCTTGCGCTTTCATGGCGCGGCGTGGTCGCAAGAGTGTGGGGTCGAGGGCGAGCAGCTCGTCGCGGATCAGTTGCTCCCACTCGGCTTCGTCGACCGCACTGGGCTTGTTCGGCCGGTTCTTCGCCCACGCCAGCCGGTCGATCTGCTGCACCACGTCATGGTCCGGCTCCTGACCGGGATGCGTTGCCCGCCACTCCGTGAGAAGCTTCGCGCGGTTCGCCTCGATCTGATTCGACCGCCGCGACAGCGGGCGGACGGCGTGCGCCAGCTCGGCGATCTCACCGTCGGCGTTGAGGGTGTAGCCGTGCCGAGAGAGGGCGCGAATCCACTCGGGATCGGTGCGCGCGGCCAGCTCCCCCTCGGCGTTGATCAGGGTGTGCAGTCTCATCGCGACCCGTGAGTCGACGTTCGACCACTTGCCGTCCTCTCCTTGGACCTTCACGTTCAGCCACAGGTGCCGGTGAACGTGCGGGTCCAGCGCGCGGGAGCGCCGGTGCTGGAGCTCGACCGCCTCGACCTTGCGAAGCGACTCTCGGATGCGGCCGCCGGCGCCGCGGCGCGCGTTGAGCTCGCGCTGCCACGTGGTGATGATCCGGTCGCGGAGCCGATCTTGAAGCGCCTCGAACTCGGCCGCCAACTCCGGGTTGATCAGCGCGGCAACGCTGTACGACTTCGGCGCATTAATGGTCCCGTCAAGGATCAGATCCGCCGTCGGGGACGTCAACTCACGACCCCGCACCTCGTCCGTGAACGGATCGCGGCCATCGACCCAACTCCGCAGCTCCTCCGCGTTGAAGCCGTCAACGCGGATCTCGCCCGCCGCGACGGTGAACCGGGTCACGCGTGCGGCGTCGCCTCCGCTGTAGGCGGCGAGCGCCTCGACACCCGTCACGCTGCGCAGGTGCGAGTCGCACGTTCCCTTGAAGGCGTAGGCCATCGCCTGCCGAACCCCTTGCGATTCGACACCCCGCTTCCAACGCTCCAGGCCACCACGCATGGCATCAGGGTACTCGCTATTTGCTTAACTCGAAACGAGTTCCACAGAAAGTGCCTGCGTGCATTGCTGTTCGTTGCCGTTCCTCTGTCCGGATCGCTGGCTCGTGCGTGGGGCTCCGTTGGGAGTTGGGAATGCTGGGGAACTTTGTTCGCTCGGCTTGGCCAGCCGCAGCCGTTCGTTTGAGGCGCCCGCTCGCGCAGAGTCAGCGAGCACGGTAGACGGGCATCGCGCTGCGCTTCCACAATTGAGCGGGACGGCCTGGGTCAGCGTGCACGATGAGGGACCGGTCTGCGTGCGGTGGACGACAGCCATGCGGGCGGGTGGAGAGGTCCGAAAGCCGGCCGAGTCCTCGGCCGAGACGCCTCGTGCCACCGTTCAAGCCCACGTCTCGCTGGCGCTGTAACGCGTAACCTGGGTTACGAGTTACAATTAGCAGATGGGTGGTAGCGTCGCAGTGAAATCGAAGCTGCTGTTCAACAGCGTGCACATGCTGCGGGTCGCCGGCGCCATCAGTTCCGGGGACGACATCGTCGACTCCCGGATGCTGCAGGTCGACCTCAACCTTGGACAGTCGGCGGTGCAGCGTATTCTCGTCGCTCTGGAAGGAGTGGGACTGATGGAGAGACTGGAACGTCAGGTCAGAACGGAACCCGTACGGTTCCGCAGGCTGCCGCACCCCTTCTGGCTGGCAGCTCAAGAGCTCGCTGATGCTTGAGGCGTTGGAGGTGCCCGGCGCATCTCGTCAGGCATACCGGCACATGGGCGTGTTCGATGGTGCGGAGTTGACGGTGACGTACGCCGTCGACCTCGTCGAGCATGAGGCTCGTGCGTGTTCGGGCATTGGGGCGTTCACGAACGAGTTCCTTCTCGCGGCGCTCCTCACTCTCCCTGCGGACCAACTTGCTCCTGTGGACCCTCGCTTCGAGCGAGTCATTCGCAAACCCGAGTCCGCGGCCGCGGTGACCGTCATCAGCGATCCGGATGGGGGCCTTTGGGCGCAGCGTCGGATTGGCACAGTCATCGACATCCTCGGCATCGAGATCTCCTCATCGACGCTTCAGCGGGGGTGCACAGCCGCGCATCGTTGGGCCGGTTACGGTCCACGAACGGTGCACTCGGTTAGCGCGGCGAACACCGTCGCGCTAACGGAGGCATCCCACTACGGGATCGGGTTCGTCAACGCCGATGGGCAGAATCTGCTGAATCCCGCGACGTTTGTCGCCGAGCGCTGGTCTTCAGCGCGATGGTGGTTCGCGGAGCTGGTGTATGGCCAGCACTGCGAACTTCTCGGCTAGGACGGCGTGGCCCACACCTTCTCGAGGATGTTGTCGACCTTAAGCGGACGACCGATGTGCGATTCGAGCTGCGGGTAGGTGTCGAGCGCTCCGGCCGTTTGACGAGCCCACAGTGCACGCCGGCCGGACTCATCGAGGTCGATGTACGGCGAGTAGAGGTGGTCGATGGAGACGACGTTGTGGTCATGTCCGACCCGCCGCTCACGCTCGTCACCGTGGAGGCGGTCGAGTGCTTCGCCACGGCACACGCTGCAGAAGCAGTGGATGGGAGTGACGGCCGGGAACCACTGACGACGCATGTGCGTCGAACGGACGATCCGGAGCATGTCGGCGATCATCATGTGCGGGGACATGTCTTCGCGATCGATAGAGCTTCCTCGTCCGCCAACCGGGGTGAGGCGCCGCAGGCTCGGGTAGGACCCGATGGCGGAGGCGATCGCTCCGTGCGCGAGAGCGTCGAACCCGACGAGGTCGGCACGGTACGCGAGTACCGGGACGGTCGCTTCCTGAAAGATCTGCCGGTAGGCACGAGCGCGGAGCATGCTCCCGACGGGGTTGTTGGAGTCGCTGAACGTGAGGAGTACGGGGTGGCGACTACGGTTGATCACGGCGATGAGCTGCTTGGTGAGGTGCGGCTCGCTCAGCCAGCCTGCGGCTGCCGGCACCGCGAACAGCACGTCGGTGCGGTCGAGCTTGTTCGCTTCCCGGAGTGCCGCCTTAAGTGCTGCGGAGTCGTTCTTGCGGATCTGCCCCGTCGGCGTGATGGCGAGATCGCTGTCCATGCGCTGCCAGTCGAGCTCGGCCTCGAGGGAGAGCTGGAATGTGCTGTCGTTGCCGCCGCCCTGGAAAGGCTCGTCGTCGGTAGCCCAGTGCGTCCGCAGCGCACGCGGCTCGATGATGACCGGCAGGTTCGGGTTCGCGCGGCGGATCTGCGGGGCGTACTTCGGTGCGTCCTCCCCCACGAGGAACGCGCCTCCGGCGTTCACCTGGATGAGGCCGGATTCTTCGCGCATGTTGACGCCGCACACGTGGAACTGGCGGTTGACGAGCAGCGCGAGTGCGTCACCGACCTCCGCGGTGCGCGGTGCGAGGAACGCGCTGGACGGGGCGGTACTGGGGTTGTCGATGACAGTGAACATCATGATGACTCCTGCAGGAATGTGTGTGTGAACTCGCGCGGGAACATGAAGGCACTGCTGGCAAGTTCATCGACGCTCGCGCCGGCGTCGATGCTCTTGCGGATGGCGGTTTCGAGCGCGGTCGGGTTTTCGCGCTCGGTGGGGTCTGGCTCGCGGCGGTGCATGCCGCTGGTGCTCAGCTGGATGCTCCAGCTGCGGTACTGGTCCTCGGTGAGAACGTCGGTGTCGCGTCCGCGACGGATTAGTGCTGCGAGCGACACGCCCCAGCGCTTCTTCAGCGGAAGAAGAGTCTCGAGGGTGGCGGGGTGTGGCCACTCCTTCACGAGAGACGCGGCGGGCACGAGGAACTCTGCGGCGAACGCGTCGGCTTCCTTCTCCTGCGGGGCGTCGGCCTCCACGTTGTGCATGACCGCATGGCCGAGCTCGTGGGCCACCGTGAACCTTTGCCGGTCAGCGGGCACATGCTCGCCGACGAGGATGACGGGCACTTCGCCTTCTTGCCAGGAGGCGATCGCGTCGACCTGGATGGTCTCGAGCGGCCACCGGAGCACGAGCGCACCAGCGCCTTCAAGGACCGCCACGAGATCTTCGATTGGTCCCGTGCCGAGCCCGAGTTCCTTGCGTACGGCCTGGGCGACTTCCTGCGGCGTGACGAAACCGTCCTCGAGATCGTGGACGGTGAGCGTGGTGCGCTGCTCACCCATCAGGTCGCGCACGCGCAACCGGACGAGTGACAACTCAGCGGCAACTTTGGTCACGGCCGTCTTCGGGGTGCTCTTGAGCTTGCGATGGAAGATGCGTGCAGGGGCGGCCGAAGAAGTCACCCGGGAGAACGCCGACACCGGAACACCCAGGAGATCTGCGAGCGCATCCCACTTGTCTTCGTCAAGGTCAGCCCCCGACTCCGCCTTCGACAGCGCGGCCTGCGAGACACCTGTCACTACAGCCACCTCCGTCTGGGTCAGCCCACGCGAAAGGCGTAGAGCTTCAAGCAGCTCACCGCGTGCCGTGGAGTTCGTCATGAATACATAGTAGCACGGAATATTCGAAGCGGGTCATATCTGACACTTGGACCATGGAGCAACCATACCCTGTGTTTCAGTTCTTTGGCCCAGACGGCTGTCCAGACGGACCTGCGGACGCGTAGAGGGCATATAATCAATTGACGTAATCCGTGACATATGTGACACTTGGGTCATGCGTACCCATCGACGTCGGTAAGAAAGCCAGCAGTCAGCCGCATCACCCCCACCCGCGGCATCCGCCAGCGGCCCTCCGCACATCCGCCACAGGATTAGAGGAATCTGCCATGCCCAGGCTCGACGCTTCAAGCGTGCCCACCAGAGAGATCGACATCCTCGAGGAAACTTACGACCGCCTTCCCGACGGTCCCCTGCGTTCCACCCTCGAGACGCTGTCGCATGCGCTACGTGGCGGCCAGGACACCTTCCTCGTCACCGAGAAGGACGCCTTCACTCCGTCCGAGGCAGCGAAGCTGCTTGGCGTGAGCCGGACGCATCTGTACAAGATTCTCGACTCGGGCGCGCTCGCGCATCATGTTGTCGGATCGCGGGATCGTCGCATCGCCGCGGCCGACCTTGTTGCATACCGCGCCCGCATGCTTGCCGTGCAGAAGCGAATGGCTGAGGCCGCAGCGCACACCGACGACCTCGACGATCTGGTCCTCGACGAGTTCGACTGATGTCGCCGTCGGCAACGTTCGTATGCTTGTGTCATGGGGCGTTGCCGGCGAGTAACACTGCGATGCGCTGCTGAGGATCTCTCGTCGGAGTGGACTGCGACCGCGGACCTCGACAACGTGCGCGAGTTGCGCGCGCTTGCTCAGAAGGCGGTGGCCGGAGACATAACCGACTCCGTCATCAGTCGGCACCTCAGAATGCTGCCGCCGCTGGCCCTGCTCGGGCATCCGCTCGTCGGCGCCTTCGACGACCAGTTCTCGGGCGACGACGACCGTGGCACGCTCCGCGAGACGATAAGTGCGGTCACCGACCGGCAGTGGTTCAAGCAGACCTACTCGGCACGATGGCGCGGTGCAGCCGTCATCATCGACGAGTCCGGCGAGGAGACGGCGTGGCTCGGCGCTGCCGGGTACCACCGTGCCGGATCCCCCGAGGACTTCTACGCCCAGTTCGCTCGACGCTGTCACGGCGGCTCTGATGACTTCCTTCCCCAAGCGGAGGACCTCAAGGTGCGTGCGGTGGAGGACAAGATGGCTCGCCGCGACGCGTGGAAGCTGCAACTACATCTCACGACGCTTGCCCTCCTCAACACTGCGCTCAACGACCCGGAGAATACCTACAACATCATCGTGCGCTCCCCATCGAGAGCAGAGTTGCTGACGTTGTCAATGACTGTGGTGCACACCGACGTCGACGGGACGCTCGCCCGCGAACTCGTAGTCGAGATCGTCCCGATGGATTGGGAGAGCCCGCGGCTGTGCGACGAGGCGTCCATCCTCGTGCAAAGCGCGATCGACCCCCAGTTCGAGGCATGGACCACCGCACCGCTCCAAGGCAACGCGATCTCACACTGGACGGTCCTCACGGACGAGGCGATGACCTCCGCTCGAGCCGTCGCGGAATCCGGCACGCTCGGGCCTGATGCTCGGCCGGGAGAGGTGCGTCTGGGCACCATCGCCCACTACGCGCGCCGTGACAACATCACCTACGCATCCGTGCATGGTGAGGCGATTCAGGCGATGTGCGGGCACTGGTTCGTACCGACAGCCGACCATGAGCACAAGCCGCAATGCGCGACCTGCCGGGATCAATATGAACAGATTTCGGTCTGACCACCGCTCCGCCCCCGCGGTCGCCAAAGAGGAGTTCACCTCGCGCGACATCTCCGAAGTGCAATGAACGCAGCGTAAAAGCGTCGGCATGGACGGCTTCGGTGGCACCGCCTCCGGATCACGTGACTTTCGCTACTCGTTGTTGTATTCCTGCTCGAAGAGATCGGCGATGTCTTCGAGCGACCCCTCAGCCTCGAAACTCGTAGCGATCTGCGCGAGCTCGATCAGATCGAAGTTGCTGATTACGAGATGGCAGTTGTCGCAGGAGAGTTCCTCTGTCGCGATAGTTAAGGTCACCTGCGGCTCCACGTCGTCGTATCGATCGACGTAGGGGGTACTTACGTCTCGCTCGAGGACTTGGTCGCCCCCGACTGTAGCGTCTGATTTGCAAGCGGGGCACTCGACGGAGGCCCTGTGATTCCAGTTGATGATCGGGGTATCGAACCGATCCCACTCGGACTTCATTCGCCCGGACATACTTCCGTCCTGGTGCAGACGCAATTGAAGCTGCGCATTCTCGAGAAGCGATTTGAGCCGACGATCCATGTTCGCTCGGTTCGTGTCGAGATGGCCTTGCACGATCTTCGCTCGGGTCGGGCCTACCAGGTCCTCGACGTCTCGGCCGCAGTGTGCAACGAGGACGTGCGCGAGAGCCCAGAACCTCGGCCACCAGTCGTCTGCCGGGATCACGTCGAATCCGATTGCGGCGGAGTGGATGTACGCGTTCCGTCCGAGTGACAACTCCTTTGCCTCGTTGATGTTGAACTGCCTGAACGCGCGTCCACATCTCGCCCACACCGCCTTCGCTTGGACAGTCACGAAGCTGTCGGCATCCTCGACGGCACCGCTCGCGATGAGCAAGCTGTTGCCGTCGTCGGTGGGAAGCGCGATCAGCAACGGGCTCACGCGAGATAGCGCGCTCTTGCCGAGCAGTTCAAGGCCACAGCAGGCCCAGAACGCGGCCTCCTCGAACTCGGTTGAATCGTCCATCGCTCTGTTTATGAATAGACGCGCCTTCAGCCACAGGCCTTCGCTGTCGTACGGCATGAGTCGACTCATTAGATCTGGCTCCAGCGGAACGTCAGTCGTTCGAGTGTGCGGTCTTCGTCGCCAGCCGCTATTGCTCCGCGTGCGTGGAGGCAGAGCCTGTTGTTGATGACCAGCAGGGTGTCGGGAGAACTCCATTGATGAGAGATGGTCGGCAGCGCCTGGAAGTACTCCTCTGCCTGCCGCGCGTAGCCGTCGGCGGGGCTCATGCACACCGGGTCGACCCGCATTCGCGCGCCCTCCGCCGCCGGCGCGAGGAACGAGTCTCGCCCATTGCGCACCGTGAAGATCCCGAACTGCGCGAACTCCGGGTGCCAATCGGAGATACCGCCGGACGTCGCCGACCACAGGATTGTGGCCGTGTTGTTCGGCTCAGCAGCTGCGAGGACGACCACATCGGGGGGCACTCGTAGATGGGCACCGTCCGTATGCAGAGGCTGCGCGTTCACGCCGTACTGCGCGCTCATCGATCGCGCCGGAGCCTCGTCCTGCTTAAACGGTCGAAGTACTTGACGCGCAGCACCGCGCTGGGTGGGTGCTGAGCTGTAGCCGTGAAGCATGAGCGCTGCGCTGAGCTCGTCAGGCTTTCCAGTTGTAGTCGCCCAACTGTTGCGGCGAAGCTCGTTCAGCAGGGCGTCGATGTGCACGACTCGGACCCTATCGTCAAGACGTCCACGGCGCGCCACATGCGCACTGACGCCAGCAGACATCGCCGCATTCACTACCCAAACGGTGATCCGTCGGCGGCCGGGTCTGTCGTCTCGCGACCCTATGCTGACCGTTGTGAATGACCAGATCGCCGTGGCCCTGATCGCGGGCCTGTCAGCACTTGCAGCAGCAGTCATAGGGCTGGTCGGGGTCCTGGCGCCGCGGAATGAGCCACGCGCCGCAAAGGAACTGTTGGCATTGAACGCGATCCTCGAGTCCTTCCCCGCTGGCGAAGCGCGCGACTCTCTCGAAGCGCGCCGAACGCGCGTAGCGATCGCCTACGGATCTCAACGCGAGCCAATGGGCGTGTTCGCCGCGGCCTATCTCTTCGTTGTCGGAGGTTTCGTGCTCGCGACCGTCGCACTCCTCATCCTGGGCGGCGACTCTGGCGCATGGGTATCTCTCTTCCAGAGCCTTCTAATCGGCGTCGCTCTTGTTGGGCTACTCCTGTCACTATCCGGCATCGCACTCTTCGCGATCGGTGTGTGGTTCCGCATCCGTGACTGGCAGAGAGGACGTGCTTCGACGCGACTAGCCAACGGCCCGGTGCTCGCGAATGCGCCAGCGGGTGCCGAAACTGCCTGACTCGAAGCGACTGTCGCCGCGATCGGCGAAATCAGCGAACATCGCAAATCCCGGTCGACGCTGTCCATCAGAGCGCGCTTGTTGTGTGCTCGCCGAAGGATCCCGTCACCCAGGCCGGCGCACGCGAAGAACCGCTTTCGCCCAAGGCCCGGATGAGGACCGCGATGGTCGACCATCTGAGAGCGTCTGACTACGGCACCGGCCCCTTGAGTCATGACCGCGTCTAGCTCTGCCCGTCTGCCAACCGCCGAAGGATGTTGGCAAGTTGGATGACCGCATCTGCAGCGATGCCAGCCCGGACGCGGGTCCCGTCTGCGTTGTGCTTCACCGCCTGGGCAAATTCGATTGTCTTCTTGACGAGACCCCTTAGTTCGGCAATGCCGGCGCCGGGGAGAGCATCGTCGGCGTAGCGCTCGAGGCGCTGTTTCGTGTTCGCGACAGGCGGCTCGGATTCTCCGTCACGCAGATGCCGCGCCCGGTCGTAGACAGTCGCACTGAGAGCCTCGAGCACGGCGACACAGTCATTGCCAATGTTGCGATAGTCCTGGGCCGTGCTGGCGGCGTGAAAGTGTCGCCGCAGCTCCTGCACCTCAGCGTCGACCACCGGCCATCCCATGTTGTGTGCAGGTGTGACGGGGCTGGCTAGCTCGCCGGAGAGAGCTACGTCCTCGAGGGCCTCAAGGCGAGCTTGAAGCGGGTCGAACACCCGGCCAACAATGTCGCGACGTGCCTGCCAGCTTCCCGAGCCGTCGTTCTGGAGCCAGTAGGACCGGAATGAGGGGAAGTCAGAGAAGGGCGGGTTGTATTCGTTGATCCCGAGCCGTTGAGCGACCGCGGACAGGGTTCGTAGCAGTTCGCGCGAGCCGTGATCGGTGATGATCTGGCCGTTGTCAGTGCCGCGAGCAGTGAACTCCCGTCGAGCAAGCTGGGTAAGAGCAAGCCCGGCCTCGACGTCGCTATGGCCGGCAATCGGGCCTTGCCGAAGCTGGGTCAAGAGATCGAACCTGAGAATCGGGTTCGGGCTGCCGCCCCAAACAGAAGTTGGCTGATCCTCGAGAATGTCATCGATGCGCACCGTCAAAGGGTACGGGCGATGCACCTGAGCTCCGGGCGAATGCACTGGCGGTGCGGCGCTCGGCCCGAGCTCGCAGGCGGAGCGCAACCGAACGCACTCAACGACCGCCCGGGACCTCCCTCATACGGGCAATGCCCATTTACGGATCACGCGAGCGCCGCCGTTGTCGTTCCCTCGCGAGCCTGGGACGCGTGGTGGGCGCTGCGTCAGTCGCTGCGTTTTACTCGCGCTGCAGGCTCGACGAATGGTCTGCCGGCGCGGGCTCGTGCGTCCTTGTGCAGGGTGATCGGAGTGACGTCGAGGACGTGATCGACGACCGTCTGAAGGAATCGCGCTGGGTCGAGCGTCGCCGGCGCAAGGTCTCGACGCACCCGAACGGTCGGTAGCGAGCTGAGTTGTGTTTCGACTTCGACGATCGAGACATCGAGAGGCGAGGCGTCATCCTCAATCGCTCCCGCTTCGGCGAGGGGAGGTGCTTCCTCTGGGGAGGTCTCGGTCGCCTCGCCTCCGTACTCGAGAACGAGTAGGCACACCGAGTCGTAGGCGTCGTCTTCTCGTCCGAGCTTCTCCAGGAGGTCGGTGATCCATCGGGCTGTGGCCGGCTCGCTCTCGAAAGCCGTGGAGCGTAACCCGAACACGAAGCCGAGTGCTGCGAGTGGGTGACGTCCTCGGAGGTTCTTCGCGTCACCGTAGGACTCTTCCACCCGGTTTGCGGCGTTCTTCCCGAACGATGAGTCCATGCGTTTCGTGCTGATCAGTATCTGCGGACCGGTGTCCCAGGCGCTCACGACAACGTCGACTTGTTTGATGTAGTTCTTGCCGAGGACGTTCGCCGAGGCGCCGACGACACCGGAGGGGGGATTGCGTCCTTCCAGCCTGTCGCGAAGTGGCTTGCTCTCGCGAGCCGGCAGTGCGTCAAGGAGTCCGCTGATCGATGTCGGGATGACGCGTGGTGCTTGTGCGCGCGGCCAGACGGCGTCGTGATGAAACCCAGCGCGGCGAAGCTCGTATGCGACCCACACATCCAGAGCAAGCGCAGCTACCCCTGACTGAGTCTTCCCATCGGGAACCACCTGCAGCGCCGCACCGAGCAGTCGCTCGAGAGTGCCGATGTCCGCGACATAACCACCGGCTTCCCACGGATTGGAGTGCTGGCCGTGGGGTGTCACGTCATCGAGGATGGCGTCGAAGATCGCCCATGCCTTCGCCTTCGCGGAGTCTTCAGCCACTCTTGCCTCTCACAATCCTTCTGGTCATCCAGTCCCGGTGGTCAGACCGCAGCGAATCGAGATCAACATGCGAGCGGTCTCCGACAAGGAGCACCTCGTCCACGAGCGCCACTGCAGCCGGCAGGTTCTTGGTCTGCAGAAGGCGCTGCACGCGGGGCTTGAGATTTGCCAGTTGTGCGCGATGCGTGCGCATCAGGTCTGCGGAGGGCACCCACCATCGGTCGGCTTCGCGAGGTTCGATCTTCAGGATGCCGCCCCCGTACGAGCGCCCGGCGAGTTCAGCGGAAAGGAGCGTCAGGGAGTTGAGCGATGCGATCGGTAGAACGTCGCGCGCGAGCTCACGGACGTCGTCCCCGAGATACACCCCGTGCACGCTGTTGATGTGGCGCACTCCGGCCTTGTTGGTAGTGAGTCTCGGGGTGTCGGCGTTCATGTAGGTCAGAAGCAGATCGGGCGCGGTCAGGAGGGGGACACGCCACCAAGGTTTCCGAACGCGGCACTTGTACGCATCGGAGGTTCCGGTGTGCTCACCCTCCTTGATGTAGCGGAGCGTCGCCTCGGCGGGACGATCGGATGGGTAGAGCATCCAGGTTGCGTTCCCGCGCTGACCCAGCCTGGTCATCGCAGTGTTCGTGAGTGCGAGTCCACGCAGATGGGCCGATCCGGGCGGGCTGACACGCACCAGATCACGTTGTGGGATGCCCAGTGTGCGGGCACGCGCGGGTGAGAGCGTGAAGAACCTGTTGGCTCCGGTAACCGCTCCCAGCGACGTCTCACCGTGTTCAAGGAGCGGCACGAACGACCCGTCACCGAGAAACTGCGTGATCACCTCGATGCTCGCGGGACTCAATGGTTGCGGGCGCCACCGGTCTTCGAGGTCACCGGGGATCCAGTTGGTGCCGCCTTGAAGGTCAGCAAGGGTGTCTGCGTTGCGCGTCTGGCGAAGAGTCGCCCGTCCTGTCGGTGTTCCGCCCCAGCCTTCTGCTTTCACGAGCACGGTGTCGGCTTCGGCGTCGGCAAACACTTGCTCATCGAACACGACGAGCTCAACACTTTGGAAACGCTCAAGGAGGAACCGTCGAACAGGGGCGGCGTAGTTTACTGACAGGAGTTCCGCAGGGAGCACCATGCCGAGCCGGCCACCCGGTTTCAGACTTCCGGCGGCATGCACCACGAACGCCGCCCATGATGAGGCCAGGCCGGTGAGGGCAACACCCTGTTGCAATGCGGCGAAGCGTGCCCGATCACGCTGCTCGCCGGTCCAGTCCTGGTATCGAATGAAGGGCGGGTTTCCGATCACGGCGTCGTAGGCGGGAACGGCATCCACCAGGAAGAAGTCGGAGACACGGATGCGAGCCTCGCCACCCTCATTCCTAACAGCGGCGCGTGCCGCTCGCGCGCTCCGGGCGTGGATCTCGACTCCGTGAACGACCGGGCGGCTCGCTCCGAGATCACGCAACCGACGCGTCGCCGCGACGAGGAAGGCTGCCTCGCCTGCCGACGGTTCCAGGACGCGATCTTCTACGTCGCGAACCGCCCACGTGGCGAGATGCTGCGTAATGCCGTCCGACGTGAAGAATGCACCGCGCGCCTTCCTCGCAGCCGCGGGATCATCCACGAAGGGCGGATTGGTGAGCACAAAATCAGAGTATGCGCCGCACCACCGACACGCACACAGCGACACCTCGAAGCCCCTTAGGATCCCATCCGTGGTGCAGGCGGTTCCGTTGCACTCGCCCGAACCGCTGGTCTCCGAAATCGCGACCAAGACCTTTTTCGACGGCAGGGCTAGCATTGGCCTAGGAGGCAGCCTTGGCCGGAACTTCAGCGTGGCGAGTCAACGATGTCGTGGCGTACGACGTGATGCGCGAATCGGCGACGACACTGACCGCGCTGTTGCTCGAGTCGGTGACTGACGACGCGGGAGTGGCCGAACTTGCGGAGCTGCGGCGAGCCGTTCTCAACGTCGACGGGTACGACCGTGTGCAGGTTGGCGCACTCGCATCGAGCATCAACTACCGGATCGCGGAACTGTCGAGGGCACGCTAGTGAGCGACTTGGAACTGGACGACGACGCCCGCGACGACGTCTTGCAGCGCAGCATTCTGCCGCACTACTTTCCCGACGTCGCCGCGACGAGCGATCCGCCGACGCTGTGTCTGCTCGCCGGCCCACCGGGCGCAGGACGCTCTCGGGCATCGAGCCTCCTCCTCGCCGAGCACGGTCCCGATCTCGCAATCGTCAACGGTGACGACCTGCGCGGATTCCACCCGCGCTACGCCGACCTCGTTTCGACGCCAACACCAGAGGCGCGGGAAGGTCTCGCCCGCGCCACAGCAGGGTGGGTTCGCGGGTGCATCCGGTACGCACGGGGGAACCGGCGTTCGCTGGCGCTCGAGGGGACATTCCAGGATCCGTCGGTGGCGGTGGGTACGGCCGAGCGGTTTAGGGCGGAGGGTTTCGAGACACGTGTCGTGGTTGTGGCGTCGCGGCGCGCGGAGAGCTTGCTCTCGGTGACGTCGCTGTACCTGCGGAACGTGCAGGCGGGGGTGCGGCCGCGGTTCACGAGTCGTGAGGTGCATGATCGTGGGTTCGAGGCGACCCGCACCCTGGTCGGTGCGGTGGAGGATGCGGCTTCCGTCGACCGTCTCACCGTGCTGGGTCGCGACGGGTCAACGGTCTTCGATGCTCGCCGCGCGGACGGTGCGGATGCGTTCCGCGGTGCGGGCGGGGCGCTGGCGGCTACGCAGTCGGCCCGAATGGGGCGGTTCGATGCGACCCAGTTGCTGAGCGAGCTGCACCATGTGACGGAGTTCGCCGCGGCTCGGCGGGATCTGCCGCGTGGGGTGACGGAGTCGCTGGTGGATCTGCATGAGCTGGCGCTGCGTGAGGTGATCCCCGAGCTGCACGTCCCAGCGGAGGGGAAGTTCGCCACGGCGATCGAGCAGAAGACGGTGGCGAGCCTGGTGGCGTTGCGTCGCTCGGTGCAGCCGGAGCGACCGGTGGATGCCGCGGCGCCGGTGCTGGTGCCGGCCGGCCCGGAGCGCGGGGGCGTCTCGCGGTGACGCAGCTCTTCGGCTACGCGCGGGAGGTCGCCCCCGGGGTGGGCGTCGCCGCAGATATCGCGCAGCTCACCGCTGCGGGAGCGGTCCGGGTCTTCACCGACGAGGGCTCGCCAGAGTGTCGTGATCGTCCGGGGTTGCAGGAGTGTCTGGGCGCACTCGAACCTGGTGACACGCTCCTTGTGACGAGCGCGGCGTCGCTCGCGGCGACGGTCCCGCAGTTCTTGTCGACGGTGCACAGCCTGACCGGCCGGGGTGTGGGATTTCGTTCGCTGAGTGAGCCGGCATTGTGCGCGGGCACCGGCTCCGCGGTCGATCCGGCCGAGGTGTTCGCGGCGCTGGACGCGTTGCGGCGTCGGCTGGTGAGTGTGCAGACCCGCGCGGGAATGGCTTCGGCCGCGGGCGAGGGTCGCCGGCCGGGGCGTCCGACGGTGATGACGCCGGAGCGGGTCGAGATGGCGGTGGAGCTGCGGAACCTCGGCCGGCCGGTGACGCATATCGCAAGGGTTCTCGGGGTAAGCGCGAACGCGGTCCAGCGGGCGCTGAAGCCGGCGCCGGCATCGGCCGGGCCATCAGACGTCGAGTAGCTCGCCGCCGCTATCCCCTGCAGAGCAGGGTCCCAGGGTCCCTCGTTGGACGACGGCTCCTGACTACACCTGCGGGGTCTTCCTGGCAGTGGCTACAGATGCTCCCGGAGGGGTGGCGTAGTGCCGAGCCTGAGGATTACCGGACTGAGCGCCAGCGAGGGAGGATATGCCGCAGGGCCGGAACGGAGCAGCCCGGAGGGAGCTACGATCGACCTGCCAGGAAAGACCGACCCGCCCCGCAACGCCCCGGAACGCAACGCAACTCAAAGGAACTGCGTAGACGTCCTTCTCGCCGACGTTATCATTCCTTCTCGTCCGCGAGCCGGGCGAGGGTTGAGATGAACGATCGCCGGTCCGCACCTGGGTCGGTGATCAGCGATCGGATCGAGGCTCCCAGTGCGGTGAGCTTCTCTTGAGGAAGGCCGGCGAGGGGGGCGGTGCACCAGGCGATGTCTTCGTCGATGCTGTAGCCCGGTTCCTCCCACGGCTTGCCGGGGTAGTAGGTGAAGGCGCAGATCGCGACGCGGTACAGCGTCGCTTCGGTGTCGGCCCGGTCGATCATGATGCGTCCTTCGTTCGGCTTCGTGGTGGTCATCGGTTCA
>Ga0307505_10001659_pt1 | contig 17215 bp, 16 predicted proteins | sample 23_S_MG_FD_202183 | JGI IMG/M metagenome (GOLD analysis project Ga0307505, IMG submission 202183) | Soil microbial communities from Populus trichocarpa stands in riparian zone in the Pacific Northwest, United States - 23_S | ecosystem: Environmental > Terrestrial > Soil > Riparian zone > Trees...
TTGCGCCAGATCATCCTGTCCTGTTCCGGGAAACAAGTGAACGTGCATGTCCGCGAGACCGGGCATGAGATATTTGCCGCGGCCGTCAATTTCGCGCGCGCCGGCCGGCGCTTTGGTTTTATTCGCCGGACCGATTTCGGCAATGCGCCCGTCACGCACGATGACCGTTTGGCCTTCCACGATTCGTTCGCGATCGAACGGGACCACGTTAACGTTTACGAAAGCGATGATCTGTGGAGGGATCGCCTGTTGTGCAGTTGTGCTTTGGTTCGGGGTCTGTGCTATGGCCGCAAAGAATGTGGCGACCACGAGTAGCAAAGAGAGGCTCTTCGTTGTGTCAGTAATCATGGCGGCAGAGTCTACTGGGATTAATTGTGGCAACTACTGAATTGTGATGAGAGGTGCTTTAGGGGTGCTGTTCAGTTGTTTTTCACAGGTCTCCGAGCACGGCGAAGAAGCGGTCGCGATAATTGCGGCTCAGCATTAATTGCTGGCCGTTCTGCAGGACCAGGTCCTGATCGCCGTTCGAACGGGGATAGATTTCCTTCACTTTTTCGATGTTGACGATTACCGAACGATGCACGCGGACGAATTTCTCCGGGTCGAGTTTTGTTCCCAAAGACTGCATGGTTCCGCGAATCAAATGCGACTCCCGGCCAGCGTGGACCTTCAGATAGTTTCCGTAGGTTTCAATCCAATCAATCTCGTCAGTTGGCAGTAGGATCGTGCGACCGGTGAGTTTTATAGTCAGTCGTTTTAGAAATTTGGAGCCGGATTTGATGTCTTCGAGCATCGCTCGAAAGCGGCTGTCGAGATCATCGCCTTGACCTTGGCCGGGCTGCGCGAGAAGAGCTTTGGCGCGCTGCACGGCTTTGCTGAGACGCTCACCGTCCACGGGTTTCAGCAGGTAATCGAGCGCGTTTACCTCGAAAGCTTGAATGGCGTACTCGTTGTAGGCTGTGACGAAGATGACTGCCGGCATGCGTTCCGTTTTTAGCGCTTCGAGAACGCCGAATCCGTCCAGCGCGGGCATCTGCACGTCGAGAAAAATCAGATCGGGCGATAAGGCGCGGATAGCCTTGACGGCTTTGTCGCCGTTGTCACACTCGCCCACAATCTCCACATCGGGATGATCGGCGAGGCAGCGTTTGAGCCGCTCACGTGCGAGCTGCACGTCGTCAATAATCAGCGTCCGTATCATTGCTTTCGTTTCCAGCTTCGCGGAACGGCAGACTGATGCGGATCGTCACGCCCCTGCCCGGAAAACTGCTCAGGTTGAAGGCGTGAGCGGCGCCGTAGAGATGTTTCAAACGTTCCCGCGTGTTGACTAGTCCGAGGCCATTGCCGTCTCCATGCTCGGGCATCCCCAAACCGTCGTCCGTAATCTCGACGTAGAGCTTGCCGTCGAGACATCTCGCGAAAACTTCAATGTTGCCGCCTTCAGGCCGAGGTGAGATGCCATGCTTGATCGCATTCTCCACGAGCGGTTGCAAAAGCATATTCGGCACCCGCGCGTCGAGAGTTTCAGGATCGACGCTCATTCTGACGTTCAACCGATCGCGCATCAGCGTGCGCTGAATCTCGACATACTTCTCCAGAAAATCCAGCTCCTTCTTCAACGTCACTTCCTGCGACCTTTCGCTTTCGAGCGAAAAACGCAGCAGATCGCTAAGGGAAACGATACTGCGGTCGGCGGACTTCGGATCGCTGTGGACCAGTTCGGCGATAGCGTTAAGCGTGTTGAAGAGAAAGTGTGGATGCAATTGCATTCTGAGAGCCTGTAATTGCGCCTGGGCCAGTCTGAATTCTCGCTCCTTATATTTGCGAAAGTAATTGACGGCCTGACTGACCGCGACGACGCCCCAATAAACCATGACGTTCGTCGCGCCCAGTCCGACCAGCAGAGCAAATATTGGGACCGGCGGACGATACGATTGTGACCACGAGAACAGGATCGCGTTAGCGTTTTGCAGCAGCACAATGTGCGCCAGCGAGACCGGCACACACAACACGAGATGTATTAGCAGATTGCGCAGAAGCCTTGGACGCTCGAACGCGAATCGCCCGCCTAGCCAAAGCACCAAAGGCGTGAGCGCGGCCCAAACATAAAACAGGATCAAGGTCGCGCCGAACGCCTGTCCCCACGTCAGCGGGGTCGGAGCGCGCAGGTTGGACAGATACGTTTGCGGCGTGAAGAGCAGTGCCAGGAACGTCCAGCAGCCCACGATCACACAAGCTGCTTTCCAGTATTTCTTCACGAGGCTACGAATCGGCATTTCCACCCTGGCCTTCAATATGGAGGCGCAGGGTGGCCAATGGCAACCGGGTTGTGATGAGTCGTGAGATTTCGTGGGTGAACTGGTGAGCAGCGCGGAGAGTTGTTTCTCACGCAAGGCGCAAAGCCGCAAAGCGCTACCGCGTTTGAACCGGTGTTCTTTGCGTCTTTGCGCCTTTGCGCGAGAGATCTTCTCTGTTTAGAAGTTAACTTTCACGCCAAACTGAAACTGCCGCGGGTCGAACGCCGCAGTCGGACGGCTGTAGTAACGGCCGTTCTCAGCGCGCTGGTTGAAGTTCCGAACGTCGTCGATGAACGGCGATGCCGCTGCTTCGTTGAAACGATTGAACAGGTTGAAGCCTTCGGCAATTAGTTCCAGACGAACACGCTCGCCGAGCGGGACCAGTTTCGAGACCCGCAGATCGAGCGAGATGAAGTTGTGAGTCAGACCGAAATTGCGACCGAGACTTCCACTTGTGAACTGTCCGCCCGAAATGACTCCAACACAGCCCTGCGATCCGGCGACGCACAGCGTGCCATCCGACAACACGGTCGGACGATCCGTTTGGTTCGACTGGTCGTTGTTCGTGTCCTGGTTGCTCAGGATGTTGAACGGACGGCCTGACGACCATTCGAAGATCGGCGCGATCGTGAAGTTTGACAACGCACGATGGAAGCCGCCCTGCGAAGCCCAACGGCTCGGCGACGAGATCACGCCACTGAATACAAACCGGTGACGTTGATCGAAGAGCGAATCAGCTCGCTCAGCGCCGAAGTTGCGATTGTCCTGCGGCAGCAAAAGCGTTTGCAGGTCGGATGAATCGTCAATCGAATGGGACCACGTGTACGACGCAAGAAACTGGAAGTGATGCGAGAAGCGCTTCTTCACGTCCACGTTCAATGCGTTGTAGCTGGAGTTGCCGTCGGAGGTCTGCGCGTTGATCGAGCCGAACGGTGAAATCGTTCCCGGCGTGCGGAGTGAACCACCCAGTGCGCTATTCAACACTGCCGGCGTCACAAGACCACCCGAAAGGGCCTGGGCCAGGAAATAGTTCGGCGCGCTCGGCCGGAAAAAGTTAGCGATACCCGCGTTGATTATGCGGCTGCCAAGATTACTTATCGGCGCCGCGATCATGCCCGGAATGATAACCGCAAACGTCGTGTTCGAAACCGCAGTCGGATAAGCCGGAGATCCAGCCGGCGTTACCTGGTTGAAACACTGGAGCGGCACGCCGCCCGGGCAAGGAAAGAATGGTATTGCCAGTGTGCTTACAGATGGTATCGAGAACGCGACTGCTTCCGTAGTGCTAACCGGATTGCGTCCGGCCCAGCGGACGAAGTTCTGAATCTGAAGCTCCGTACGCGGAGCGTTGATGTCGAGCGGATGCGGCAAGTGACGCGCGCCGACGTAAATGTAGCTGCCGGAGATCGTCATGTCCTTCGTAAGTTCGCGCTCAACCGTGAAGTTGCCCTGGGTGGCGTAGGCGTATTCAAAGTTCTTCTGCACGTGGAGCGTAAAGGGAAGCACTGGTCCAAAACCCGGGAACGTTTGATCGTTGAATCGTTGACGGCCGAATTGATACTGCGCTCCAGCAGCAACGCCCGGCGTCACGACGCCCGGCGGGCAAATCGGATTTCCGCCGCCCGGAGGACAAACGGTTCCCTGAAACACCTGCGCGGCGTTCAGCAAACTATTTGGAGCCGGATTACCTGGCGTCAGAATTCCTTGTTGCTGTTGCACTGCGTCGGCGATGTCGGAGTTGAACGCGATCGCGAGCAGCGGGTGATCGTAGAAGAGTCCAAACGCTGCGCGGATGACGGTTTTGTTGTTGCTACCCGGATCCCAGGCGATGGCGAGACGTGGCGCCCAGTTGTTCTTGTCGCGCGGGAATCCCTGTTGCACGCCCATCGCATCCTGCGCTGCAAGCACCTGATCAGCCGTGAGCGTGATGCCCGACAACGGATCGCGCAACGGCAACGTGGGAATCTGTTCGGTTATTTCGTAGTCGTAGCGGACGCCGTAATTGAGCGTCAAGTTGGGACGAACCTTCCACGAATCCTGCGCGAAGAACGCGATCGGCTTGTTGCTGATGCTGCTGACCGGATCGCCAAACCCCTGAATGAAATTCGCCGGGAAACCGAGTCCGTACTGCTGCACCGGAGTGAAGTCCGGCGGCGGCGGTAAAGGTGCCGGCAGCGTACAAAGCGCTGAAACCAGGGTGCATGCGCCCAAACCACCGAAGTTGAACAGTCCGGCGAAGTTCAATTCGAAGATTGCCTCGGGAATGCGAACGAAAGCGATGTCGCCGCCGAATTTGAAGTTGTGGTTACCCGAGACGAGGTTCACGTTGTCAGTGAACTGGTAACGCGTCTCAGTGCGCACCACCGGCGAGAACAGCTCGCGGCCGATGAAAGCCGCACCGGAGATATTGAAAGCTACGGCGTCACCGTTCTGCGATTTAAACGTCGCGCGACGTTCGCCGAAGTTGAAACGTGCTTCGTTAACTATGTTGTTTGAAAGCGTGGACGTTAACGTCGTGACGGCCGAGAAGTCGCGCAGCGTTTGAATACCGGTGCGCGAGAAATCGTTCTGGCCGAGCGACTGGTTTTGCGACTCGACCTGAATGCCGGTAATCGTGCTCGGGTTGTAACCGAACCGGAAGCTGAACTGGTGCTTCGAAGTGATCAGGTGATCGAGACGAAACGAGTTGAACGTCGTTCGATCGGTAATTGGAAAGACCGACTGGAGATTGTTCAACGGCCGGAAAGCAATGAGTTGGCCCAGGCTGTTGGTTGTGCCCAGCGGAATCGGCGCGCCGGTTAGGAAGAACCGGTTGCCGATAACTGTTCCCGGAGTGAACGGCGTTGAAGTCGCGATTAGCGGATTGAAGCCTGTGAGCGCCGTGCTGCCGCCACCGGAAGCGAGATAAGCGTAAGCGACGCCAAGTTGTGCGATCTGACCGCCCTGCGCCAGAAGATTGTTTATATATGTTGCCTGTTCCGGCCTCAGGTTTCTCAATGTTTGCACCGGAAAGCCAGGCGCAAGCGGGGGCAAGGTCACCGAAGCGGTTAGCCCTTGATCTACATCACTCGTAAAGAAACCGGATTCGTTGCGCCGGCGCTGTTCAAAAGCAAAGAAGAAGAAGGTGCGATCTTTATCGAATGGACCGCCGATCGTGAAGCCGTATTGCGTGCGCGTGAACGGCGGATCCTCGATCGGGGCGAAAGCGTTGCGCGCCTGAAAACTCCGGTGACGCAAAAAGCCGAATACGTTTCCGTGAAGCTCGTTTGTGCCTGACTTTGTTACGACGTTCACGACGCCGCCCGCCGACCGGCCAAATTCCGCCGCGAACGAATTGGTAACCACCTGAAACTCTTGCACTGCTTCCTGACTCACGGTTGAGCGTGAAGCGTTCACCGAGTTGTCGGTGTTATCGGCGCCGTCGACCTGCACGAGGTTGGAACGTCCGCGCTGACCGCCGAAGTTCAAACCGGTTGTCGGTGCTGGTCCAATCGGACGGCCGTTGTCGCGACCGACAGTTGAAGTCGTCAAGGCAAACGAAAGATAGTTTCGTTCGTTGATCGGAAGGTTGTTGATTCGCTGTTGGTCGATCGTCGTCGCGACGGCCGTCTTCGAAGTTTCGATAACGTCTGACGTCGCGTCGGAAATCGTGACACTTTCAGTGATCTGCCCTGCCTCGAGCACGACGTCGAGATTGGCGGTTTGACCCACAGTCACGGTCACTTTCGTCAGCACCGCTTTCTTGAAGTTCGATGCTTCAACAGTGATCTCGTAATCACCCGGCGGCACGTTGATGATTCGATAGAAACCTTCGTCGTTGGTGGTGGTATTGCGGGTGACGTTCGTCCCCGGATTGCGAACGGTGACATTCGCACTAGGAACCACGGCGCCTGCCGCGTCTCTCACCGTACCTTGCAAGTCGGCGGCGTTTGATTGCGCCTGTCCCAAAGCTGCGCTTGTTGACAACAACAAGATCGCTAGCAGAGAGATAAGTTGAAAGGGTCCGGAAAGCCAGGACTTCAACGATACAAACATCGTCATGTTCTCCTTAACTAGTTTCGCGGCTCTGGAACTCGGGCTGAAATTTCTTTGTTACGTTCGCTTTACCCTGGGACGGGAGTGACAGAGAGACCAGTACTGCTCCGTCTTTGTACTCTAAAAAGACTCGACGTGGCAAGAATTTACTGATTCTCGGATGTTCGAACAGAACGATGGTTGGCGGACGGAGAGCGAGTGGCGCGAGCGACTCGATTTCGAAAGCGCTCGCTGGCGCCGAAGATTGTCACGCCCCATTCGGTCAGGCGTGGACGAAAAGCAGCCCGGCGAAGCAGACTGCAAATCCGCAAGCGTGAGTGAAACTTGTCGTTATAAGCGGATGTATAAGCGGTCGCGAGAGATGCGCTTTCCAGTTGATTCCGGTGCCGAAGAATCACTTCCGCAGCGAGTTCGCCGCTTTCGAGCGCCATCAACATGCCACTGCCCGTAAACGGATCGATGAATGCCGCTGCGTCGCCAATCGAAAGCAGTCCGTTCGCGGGCGCGGGGCGTTGGCGGCCAAAACTCTCCCACGAAGCGCTCAACCACTCAGAGCTCGTAATCGCAGTGCCGAGCGTGTAAGACGCGCGGTGGTTTTTCATTACCATCTCACGCATCACTCGGTCAGGATCGGAGTTGCAGCGTTTCACCTGTTCGGCGCTGATGATGAAACACAGATTACTTTCGCCAGACTCAATGCTGCTCAGTCCACCGTATCCACCTTTGTAAAAATAGATCTCGCACGCGCCAGGCGCGACACGTGTGTTTTGAAAGTGGGCTTTGAACGCGATCAGTTTCGGTTTTTGTTTGTGTGTGTGATTTAACTTACGCGCGAGGATGCGCGCGCGGCCAGTTGCGTCGATCGTTAGCGGAGCTTCAAACTCCCGCTCCTCACCTTCGATTTTAATCTTTAGTCCGTTTACGAAGTCCGTGTTAATCCGTGGCCCAACGACGGTCGCGCCTTCGATAACCTCAACACCAACTTCCGCCGCACGCCGCAGGAGCACGTCGTCCATCACCGCACGACTGAGCCCGAGCGCCATGCGTCCACCAAACCAACTGCTCGGAACCGTGACCTGGTGACCGCGACTCGAGTAAAAAACTGTTTCAGAGATCGTCGCCGGATCCGAACAGATGATCGATCTCGCGACGCCGAGTTTCTCAAAATGATCCTGGCATTCGGGAGAGATGAACTCACCGCAGAGTTTTGGGCGCGGAAATTTTTTCTGCTCGACCAGCAGGACGCTGAGGCCGCGTGTGGCGAGATGGATTGCGGCGCTGCTGCCCGCCGGACCCGCACCCGCAATGATGACGTCGTAAACGTTTCTCATGCACTCAACACCAGGCGCGCCGGGAAATGATGTTCGACCCACAAATCGCGCAGTCCCGCAGCCTTACCTAAACTCACCAGCTCGTCCGCTTTGAAACTCCGCAGTATCGAAAGCGCGCCGTCGTGACGTAACAAACGATTCTTCAACACGAGCTTTCCGAGCGTCGTGTAAAAGAAATACGGCACCGGATCGCGATGCAGATCGATCACGAAGATGCGGCGCCGAGCCACGCGGCTCATCTCGCGCAAAATCTTTACGACCTGTTCGTCGACGAAGTGATGCGTAAACAGCGAGCACATCACGTAATCAAACTCCGCTTCGGCGAAAGGTAATTGCAACGCATCGCCGCGCACCGCAGTGATCTCCGGAAAGCCGGTCGACGCTTCACGGATCGCTTGCGCGGAGCGTTCGTTGAGTTCGAGTCCAACACCTCTGAAACGACGTCCGGTTGACTCGGCCCAAGTTGCCGCGACACGCAACAGCTCGCCGGAGCCGGCGCCGACGTCGAGCACTGAAAACTCCGGTAACTGATTCTGTTCGACGTCGCGGAGCAGTGTCTGTTTCAACGCGTGGGCATCGCCCATCCAGCGATTAACGAGTTGTAGCTCCGAGATGCAGCCTTCGTATTCTTCGGGCGTGTAGGCACCCGTGTCGATGTGTTCGAGGTCATAGCTGCGGCGCTTGAATTTCTCGAACATGCTTCTACGGCTCAGTTAATCGTTGGACCACTAGCGCGCTGTTTTTCGAGCCAAAGCCAATGCAGTTGCAGAGTGCGGTTTTGACGTTGGCCTCGCGTGCTTCGTTGGGAACGTAGTCGAGATCACAATCAGGATCGGGTTCTTCGAGGTTGATGGTGGGAGGAATTCTGTTGGTGTGCATCGCGCACAACGCCGAGCCGAGCCCCGCGGCGCCACTCGCGCCTTGCGGATGACCGATCTGCGATTTCGTCGCGGACATCGGAATACGCGCGGCGTGGCCGTCGAAGGCGAGCTTCAACGCGCTGGTTTCGATGCGATCGTTCAGCACCGTCGACGTGCCGTGCAGGTTTACGTAATCGATGTCTTTTGGTTCGACGCCTGCGTCCTGAAGCGCGAGATGCATCGCGCGTGCTGGCTCGCTGCCGTCTTCCGCGAGACGCACGCGATGATACGCATCACAAGTCGCGCCGTAGCCGATTATCTCCGCGTAAATTTGCGCGCCGCGGGCGACGGCGTGTTTCAGTTCTTCCAAAACGTAAATCCACGAACCCTCGCCGAGCACCATGCCCGAGCGATTGCGCGAGAACGGTCGTGAAGCGCGCTCCGGTTCGTTGTTCCAATCGTTAGTCAACACGGTCATCAGATTGAACGCGGCGAGGATGCCGGGTGCGATCGGAGCGTCGACCCCGCCGGCGAGCATCAGATCCTGACGGCCGAGAGCGATGTGTTGAGAAGCGTAAGCGATCGCGTCGGTAGAGCTCGTGCAGCCGGTCGAAACGATGTGTGATAGACCACGCAGACCAAACGCCATCGAGAGTTCACTCGATAGACCACCGTGCGTCGAAGAAGGAATCGTGTAAACGCTCGCTTTGTTAGTTGGACCAACGTACCAATACTCGTATTGCTGTTCGGTGAAAGCGAGACCACCGCCACCGGTTCCGAGCTCGACACCAAACGCGCGCCGCTCATCAAGCGACATGTCTTGCGGAAACAGTTGCGCGTCTGCGAGTGCTTCCCGCGCGGCCGCGAGCGCTAGCGGGACAGTGCGCGGAACGTGTTTGCGATCTTTTGGATTAAGTTGTGCTTCCCAGTCGAAGGAAGGAACTTCCGCGGCGATTTGAACCGCGAAATTAGAAGGATCGAAAGTTTCGATTCGGCGCACGCCACTCTTGCCGGTGACGAGCCCATTCCAATACGCTTCGCGTCCTATTCCAAGAGGGGTCACACACCCCATTCCGGTGATCACAACCCGGCGCGGACGCGTGAACCCTCTTAGCATTTAGACCAACCCTTCGACGTTTAGACCTTCTGGCCGCACTCGTTGCAGAACTTCGCGCCGGGCGGTAGTTCTGCCTGGCAGTTTGAACACGTTGCAGCACCCAGTTTAGTGCCGCATTCTACGCAGAACTTTGCGCCAGAACTGTTTTTATTACCACAGTTCGAACACGCAACGCCCGCGGCCCCACCTGTTGCCGCCGGGGCGGCGCCACTTGCGCCTTCTTTCGATTGCCGCATCGCGTCTGTCATTGCACCGGCCATCGCGTTTCCGAGTGCAAAGCCCGCACCGAGACCAACACCGGTGCCTGCGCCACCTGACGGATTCTGCGCCGCGTCGCGCATCGCGTCAGCAGCTTGAAACTGTGTGTACCGGCCAACGTCGCCGATGACGCCCATCGATGTGCGCTTGTCCATTGCGGCTTCGACTTCCTGAGGCAGCGAGATGTTCTCGATCACAAACTTGGTTAATTCGAGTCCCCAGCTCTTGAAGTCGTCGTTCATCTTGCCGCGCATGAACGTGCCGAGCTCGTCGTAGTTTGACGCGAGATCGAGCGCGGCGATTTTGGATTCGCCGAGTGCGTCGGTAAAGCTGCTGACGAGCGTGCGCTTGAGCTGGCCTTCCACGTCTTCGGTGACGAAACGTGAGTTGGTGCCGGCGACCTCTTTAATGAAGGATTGCGGGTCCGCGACGCGCATCGAGTAGATGCCGAACGCGCGCAGACGCACCATGCCAAAGTCGGGGTCGCGCATCATCACCGGATTCGGCGTGCCCCATTTCAGATCCTGAAACTGTTTGGTGCTGACGAAGTAGACTTCGGATTTGATCGGTGAGTTGAAGCCGTGCTTCCAGGCGCCCAGTTTCGAAAGAATGGGCGTGTTGCCGCCGTCGATTGTGTAGCGGCCGGGGGGAAACTGATCGGCGATTTGGCCCTCGTGAACGAACACAGCCGACTGCGACTCGCGCACGATTAACTGTGCTCCGTTTTTGATTTCCTGGTCGCGCACCGGAAAACGGTAGACCAGCGTGTTGCCGCTGTCATCGAGCCATTCGATTACCTCAATGAACTGTGAACTCGGGCTGAGACGATCAAGAATTCCCATTTTTAGACCTCATTCTTAGCAAGATTCAGTCAGACGTGGATTATACGCTGAGACGGCGGGATTAGTTGAAGCGCCGTGCGCGATTGTGGTGATGGCGGATGACGAGCAGCGCCGTTAGACCACCGGCGATGTCGACCAGACTGTCGTAAATCGAGGCTGTGCGGGACGGGACAAAACTCTGGTGATATTCGTCGAGTAAAGCGTAGGCGACGACGAGGGCGAGCGCGGCGATAAACCAGCGGTTTGCCAGTGCCGGACGCGGCGAGGTGCGGAATGCGCGTGCCGCGAGGAAAGCGAGAAATGCGTACTCGGTAAAGTGCGCGGCTTTGCGCGTGATTATGTGAATTACCGTGAGTGTTTCCGGAGTCGTGTTTGGAAACAGCCACAGTACGAGCGGGCCGATGATGCGCGAAGTGTTGCCGGCGTTGAAGCTATCGGAAGAAGCGTAGGAGATGAATACGAGCCACGCGACGAGAGGAAGATAACGGCTAAGAAATCTGGCCACAGATTGTTGGCCCATCGATGGACTACAGCGCGGCGGCGCCGGAAACGACTTCGATGATCTCGTTGGTGATCGCGGCCTGGCGGACGCGGTTCATGTTGAGCGTCAAAGAGTCGATCAACTCGCTCGCATTCTTCGAGGCCGAATCCATTGCGGTCATGCGGGCGCCTTGCTCAGACGCGATTGACTCGAGCAACGCGCGAAAAATCTGCGTCTCAATCAAACGCGGCAAGAGCTGACTGAACATCTCTGCGGGCGGTTGTTCGTAAATGTAATCGACGAGCGTTACGGCCGATTTTGTTTCCGGCTCTGGCTCTTTCGCGCGCGCGACCGGAAGCAACTGTTCCAACACGACGCGTTGCGACAAGACCGACTTGAATTCGTTGTAGATGAGAAAAACTTTGTCGATACCGGTGTCGTCGGTGTAGAGCTTGATGATCGACCGCGCGACGTCGAGCGCTTCCGAAAACTCGACGCGGCCTTTGCCTGTTAGACCAATGTACTCGGCCGCAATGACCGCGCGGCGGTTGCGGAAGAAATCACGACCCTTGCGTCCGATCGCCAACAGCTCGATCTGCTTGTCGGCATTGTCGCGCATGAACTGCTGGGCGGCTTTCGTCAGGTTTGTGTTGAAAGCGCCGCACAAGCCCTTATCGGCAGTGACCAGGACCAGCAGGTAACGCTGATCGCCACGCATGTCGAGTAGTGGATGATGAAAATCTTCGTCGGTTCGCTTCGCTAGCTCGCCTAAAACCTCGCCCATCTTGTTTGCAAATGGACGTGCCGTAACGACGCGCTCTTGTGCGCGCCTGAGCTTTGCAGCGGAAACCATTTTCATGGCTTTCGTGATCTGCTGCGTGTTTTTGACCGACTTGATGCGCCGGCGAATGTCGAGAAGATTAGGCATTGCTGATCGTTTACGCCGGTTGCGGCGCCGCTGCGGCTGAAGCTTTTATCGGAGCGGATGCGAAATCAGCTTCGCCCGCGGCCTGCTTCTGCCAGTCGTCTTTGAAGTCTTCCAAAACTTGTTTGAGATCGGCTTTGATCTCATCTGTTAGAGATTTCTTTTCCACGATCGCTGCGAGCAAGCCCGGATGTGAGCTCTCCACAAACTTGAGCAGGCTCGCCTCGAACCGCCGCACGTCGTCAACCGCAATGTCGTCGGTGAAGCCGTTCGTCGCGGCCCAGATCACGAGCACCTGTTTTTCAACGTCCATCGGTTGATACTGCGGTTGTTTCAGAATCTCCGTGAGACGCCGACCACGAGCCAACTGCGCTTGCGTCGCTTTGTCGAGGTCCGAACCAAACTGCGCGAAGGCCTGGAGCTCGCGGAACTGCGCGAGGTCGAGACGCAGTGTGCCGGCAACCTGCTTCATCGCCTTGATCTGAGCGGAACCGCCGACGCGCGACACACTGTTGCCGACGTTAATTGCCGGACGGAAGCCGCTGTTGAAAAGGTCGGCTTCGAGGAAGATCTGTCCGTCGGTGATCGAGATCACGTTGGTCGGGATGTATGCGGAAATGTCGCCCGCTTGTGTTTCGATGATCGGCAAACTCGTCAACGAACCGCCGCCTTTCAGGTCGGAAAGCTTTGCGGCGCGCTCGAGCAAGCGCGAGTGGAGATAAAAAACGTCGCCCGGGTATGCCTCGCGGCCCGGCGGCCGGCGGAGCAACAGCGAAATCTCGCGATATGCGGCTGCTTGTTTCGAAAGGTCGTCGTAAATCGTCAGCGCGTGCTTGCCGTTGTCGCGGAAGTACTCGCCCATCGCGGCGCCGGAATAGGGCGCCAGGAATTGCATCGCGGCGGGATCCGAAGCAGTTGCTTTGATGACGATCGTGTAGTCCATCGCGCCGAAGTCTTGCAGCGTCTTGACCACCTGGGCCACCGTGGAGGCCTTCTGACCGATCGCGACGTAAATGCAGATTACGTCTTTTCCTTTTTGGTTGATGATCGTGTCGACAGCGACCGCGGTTTTTCCTGTTTGACGATCGCCGATGATTAGTTCGCGCTGGCCGCGACCGATCGGCACCATTGCGTCGATTGCTTTGAGACCGGTTTGCAGCGGTTCTTTCACGGGCTGTCTGTCGATCACGCCGGGAGCGATGCGCTCAACCGGATAGTAGTGGTCAGTGACGATCGGACCAGCGTCGTCGATCGGATTGCCGAGCACGTCGACTACGCGCCCGACGAGAGCTTCACCGACAGGCACCTGCATGATGCGTCCGGTGCGCTTGACCAGGTCGCCTTCGCGGATCGTCTGAAACTCACCGAACAACACGGCGCCGACTTTGTCTTCTTCGAGGTTGAGCGCCAGTCCGCGAACGTCGTGCGGAAACTCGAGCAGTTCGCCGGCCATGACTTTTTCGAGGCCGTGAATCTCGGCGATACCGTCGCCGATCTTGATCACGGTTCCGACTTCGGTGACGGTCACGCCGGTGTCGAAGTTTTCGATCTGTTTGCGAATGATGTCGTTGATTTCGCTGGCTCTAATTGGTTCCATGATGTCCTCTACTTCTGCTCGCCTCTAGCTGCCGACAAGACCTTCGGCCAACCGCTCAAGATTGTTTTCCACGGATCCGTCGAAAATGGTTGAGCCGATGCGTGCGACAAGACCGCCGATGATGGCTTCATCAGTCGCAAAGGTCATGCGGACGGTTCGTCCCGTCGCGGACGCGAGTGTGTCGTGCAACGCTTTCTTCAACTCTTCCGGAATCGGTCTCGCTGTTGTGATCTCGGCCGCGACTACGCCGGCGCGCTCGTCAAGTATCTGACCAAACCGCGCTGAAACTTCAGGCAATTGGGCCAGCCGCTGATTTCTTAACAGTACGCGCAAAAAGCTCGCGGTTGTTTCCCTGCAGTGAGTGCGTGAGATCAACTCTTCGAGTAATGTTCGTTTTTGTTCGTAAGCGACAGTGGGATTGGCGAAGACTTCTTTTAACTGCGGATTACTGTCGACCATTGAAGCCCAAAGTTCGATCTCTTTTTGGACTTCTCGTTCTTCGCGGCGTTCAATGACCACATCGGCGAGGGCTGACGCGTACCGGCGCGCGACCGTCTGTGAACTCAAACTCTGGCCCTCCTCAATTCACCGATGCTCTCTTCGATCAAACGCTTGTCGGCTTCCGGACTTATCTGGCCGCGAACTCTCTGGCGCGCGAACTCGATACTTCTCTGCGCCAAAAACTGTCGCAACGACTTGCGCGCCACCTTGGCGGCGTTGTCCATTTCGCGTTCTGCTTGTTGCTGCAGCTTCTCCATCTCACGTGAAGCTGAAGCAGCAACGCGTTGTCGCTCCGAATCAGCTTCCTTACGCGACTGTTCCTGGACCGTGCGAACGTCGGTGTCGAGTCTACCCAACAGGGAGTCGACCTCTGCCATCTTCGCGAGTGCGCGCTCTTTCTGTTCGCGCGCCTGGACCAACTCCTGTCTGATTGCCGCGCGCCGCGTGCCGAGAGCCTCGCTGATGGGGCGCCGCAGGATGTAGATACCAAAACCTAAAAAGATAGCCAAGTTGATAAACTTCCACAGCTCAAGGCCTGGATAGTTGAACCAACTCGCTCCTTCTGCCAACGCAAGTATGATCATTTCAGTCTTAACGATGTGAGATTCGAGTAACTTATCGAGCCGGCCCGCGCAGGATCTGTGAACTGATCAAATCGCCGATCGATGCCGCCTGCGATTCAAGCTCGCCACGAACCTTTTGTTCCTGCTGACGTGTCGACTCTACTTCTGCCGCTACGGTTTGCGACATTTGCTCTCGATACTGCCGGACTTTCTCGTCCTTTTCTTTAAGTGCCGCAGCGCGCTCTTTTTCGAGCAGTCGATATCCTTCAGTTCGGGCTTCTCGCAAAGTAGAGTTGTATCTCCTCAACTTCTCTTCCGTTTCAGCCGCCAGCGCCTCTGCTTCTTTTATCCGGCCTTCCACCTGGCGTTCGCGCTCGGCCAGTATCTGATTGATCGGCTTGAGCAGCGTTCGGTTGAGGATAAAAACCATCACGCCCACCATTAGGAGGTGGAGCAGTAATGTACCGTCCGGCACCAACTGAATTTGGGCGAGAAACATCCGAATCCTTCTGATTAATTAACTTTACCTGCCGAAAAGCGCGCGAGTCTAACATGCACCACCATCTTCCGCCAAATGGGACCGGAGGACGCGGCCTGTTTTACATCGTACCGCTGTGCGGCTTTACTATTTACATCCGGTTGGTCGACAGCAACAAGTTGTAGATCCGATCCAGATCCTGATTACTAAAGAAACTGATTTCAATCTTGCCGGGGCCTTCACCACGGAGTTGCACAATTCTGACTTGAGTACCCAGCGCTCGCCTCAGCTTGGTCTCAGCCGCGCGGATGTTTGGATCGACGGTGCTCGCAGTCTTGGCCGGCGAGCCCTCGATGGCTTTGCGAACCAGGTGCTCCGTCGCCCTCACCGAGAGTGCGCCATCAATCACCTGTCGCGCGAGCTTGCGCTGGAGGTCTACGTGCGCCAACCCGAGGATCGTTCGCGCGTGGCCGGTGGAAAGGCGGCCTTCAACAACGAGTTGCTGTAAGTCGTCCGGAAGCTTAAGCAGGCGGAGATAGTTCGTAATGTAGGAACGGTCTCGGCCGACGCGGGCCGCGAGGGCTTCCTGCGTCAGTCCCACATTTTCGATCAAGCGCCTGTATGCGTGCGCCTCCTCGATCGGGTTGAGGTTTTCGCGTTGAATGTTTTCGATGAGCGCGATTTCCAGCAGGTCCTGATCCGGGACGTCTTTCACGACGACCGGAACCTTGGCAAGTCCGGCTAGCCGGGCTGCCCGCCAGCGCCGCTCGCCGGCGATGAGCTCGTAACGCTCGCCTTGCCGCCGCACCAGCAGCGGCTGGACGATGCCGTGGGTGCGGATCGAATCCGCCAGACCCTCGAGGCTGCCCTCGTCAAAATGCGTGCGCGGCTGCATCGGTCCTGGAACGATCAAATCAACTTCGACTTCTGTCGATTCGGGACCGAGTTCGACCGTGCTGTCAGACGACAGTAGAGCTCCCAGACCTCGACCCAGTGCTTTTCGATTCATAGACAATCTCCCTGGCTAGCTGTGAGTACGCTTCAGCGCCCTTCGAATGCGCGTCGTAGCTGATAATCGGCTTGCCATAGGAGGGCGCCTCGGCGAGCCGAACGTTGCGTGGGATTACAGTTTGGAAAACCTGGAGACCGTAAAAGTCACGGAGATCAGCCGCTACCGCAGCCGATAGATTGGTTCGCTCGTCGTACATCGTGAGGAGCAGACCCTCGATCATCAATCCGGGATTGTGCAGCCGCCTGATTCGGGCAAGCGTATCGAAGAGCTCCGTCACGCCTTCGAGAGCGTAGTATTCACACTGAATCGGCACCAGCAGTGACTTCGCTGCCGTGAGGGCGTTCAGCGTCAAGAGTCCGAGCGAAGGCGGACAGTCGATGATCATGTAATCGTAGCTCTGCTCAACCGTCGCAAGGGCGCGCTTCAGCCGAAATTCTCTTTGCTCAACCTCGACCAGTTCGATCTCGGCACCGGCAAGGTCCTTATTTGCGGGAATGATTTCGAGTGTCTCGATGGATGACGGCAGCTTTATCGAGGAAACAGGTTCATCGAGGACAAGGCTGTGATAGAGACTTCTACGAAAACTGCCGCGCTGGACACCGATTCCCGACGTAGCGTTTCCCTGCGGGTCGGCATCTACGAGAAGTACCCTATGCCCCCACTTGGCAATAACCGCCGCTAAATTGACCGCCGTGGTGGTCTTCCCCACTCCGCCCTTCTGGTTTGCGACAGCTATTATTCTGGCCATTTATTCTCCGCGGTAAACTAACACAGTCCCGTCAAAACGAGCCACACCGAGCAGTGACCACCTCGTTTTATGAGAGAGAATGTTTCACGTGTCCCCAAAACTGCCTGACGGGACACGTGAAACCTCCTCCGCTAAACTGCCTTTTGTTGTAAGGACAGGAACACGAGCAG
>Ga0307505_10001660_pt1 | contig 17199 bp, 16 predicted proteins | sample 23_S_MG_FD_202183 | JGI IMG/M metagenome (GOLD analysis project Ga0307505, IMG submission 202183) | Soil microbial communities from Populus trichocarpa stands in riparian zone in the Pacific Northwest, United States - 23_S | ecosystem: Environmental > Terrestrial > Soil > Riparian zone > Trees...
CAGTACATCGGTCTTGACGCCAAAATCAGCCGGATTTTGCGCAATGGTACCGATCGCAAGAAACGTCAAAGCCCGATCAAACTCAGCGGACGTGATCTTGTTCTGCTTTTCGAGAAACCAAATGGTCCGAATGGTCCGAGAGGTCTCATTTACCTCATTTGCGAGATTCTGCAGCATATTACGAAGTTTCATCGTGTCGCCGTTCTTGCCCTGGTCGTAAGCCGCGACCAGGAGCAGGCAGTCGTCTCCACGTTCGGTCCCGATATGGACCACAAGCTTTCCATAGACCGCGGCGACCGTTTCGGCGGCCTTCACCACGTCGCCCTTGCTATTACCAAGGTTAGTGACGGCGGCCACGGCCAGGAATGACGGCGAAAACCCGCCTTTTTCGGCTAGTTCCTTGATCTTCGGGCCGTTTGCTCTAGCCGATTTGAGATTGTCCGCGATTGCTGTGGAGCCGCTGAGCTGCCTTACTTTGCCGCTCAGACGCTTTGCCTGGTCGGTCGTCAGAAAGCTTTTCGGATCGTTTTGGGCAATCTTCCTCAAGAATGCCGCACCATTGACCTCGATCTTCGCCGTTTCCGAAAGATTCGCCGGCGTGGGGCTCGGGAGATTGCTTGGGCCGGAATTCGACGGCGTCGATGGAGCGGGCGTCCTGATGACATCCGGGTCCTTCGTATTTACCGGCGGGTCATCGTCGGCCACTGGATCGTCATCATTGTTTACAACGGCGACCGTTGTGCCCCGGGCGAATACGAGATACGCAACGCCGCCAGCCAGCGAAACCAGCACGAGAGCCAGAACCGGGATCGCGACGATCAGGCCGATCGGGATCGAACTCCCGCCCGTGGCCGCCGCAGTCTTCGCCTTCGGCTTTTCGGCCGCTGCAACAGGCGGAGGAGCGGTCGGAGCGGTTTCGACTCGCGGTTCCGATATCTCAACCCGGACCAGTAGGCCGCCAAGGCTGAACGTGTTGCCATCGTAGATCGCGACCGGATCGAATACCGGACTGCCGCCAAGCTCGGTGCCGTTGCTCGAGCCTGTGTCGGACAGTTCCCAACGGCCTGCGAACTGCTCGATCTGAGCATGGGTGCGCGACAGCCGTGAATCCGGGATCGCCAGGTCACAGTCCGGATGACGGCCGATGACGAACTTCGACTTATCGACGCGAACACGCTGCGTCGCACCATTTGGATCGGTGAAGTGAAGCCAAAGCTCAACCATCGTTTCTACTACAAACGCTTTGCGTTACCGGCGGGTTTCATTGTTCGAAACCTATTTCGAGTAAGTCGATAAGGGCTGAAGACTCAATCCGAAGTCCTGCGGATATTCTCCTATTATAGCTGCCGCGAAGAACTTCGGCACGTACTTAAAATTCTCAGACTGAAATTGTTTCGACAATATCTCGCCGTTCGAGATCAACGTCCAGAAATCGCGCGGCAGCCCGCTGTTAGATTCGAGAGCTTTAGCGAGGTTCGAACTCAGCCCACCTTCGCCGCTGTTGTAGCTACCGATCGCGAGCGGAACGCTCGACGGTCCCGTGCCGTAGCGGCCGAGAAGCGATTTCATATAGGACGCCGCGGCGCGGGCAGATGGCTCAGGTTCGCAGCGTTCATCCGGATTCGACGGAGAGGCTCCCGGCTTCGTGTCGAGACCGTGATTGCGCCCCGTTGACTGAGTGAACTGGAACATTCCGAGCGGACCGGTCGGGCTCTGCAAACACACGCAATGCTCCGACTCGATCATTGCCAGATAAAGCCCGATGCGCGGATCTGTACCCTTTTCGTTGAAAGCCTTTACGATGAATGGGGCGTTTTTGCTCGCTCGTTCATAAGTTGCCTGCAGATTGTCGGCGAAGCCGCAAGCTCCTGTTTTTTTTGGCGACTTCGACCGCTTCGCGTACCCGTCGGTAAAGCCCTTGATCTTATCGAGAGCCGCCGCCGGGACTTCCTCACTCGAACTGTTGCCGATCACCTGTGCCATCTTCCGGGCCCGGTCGCCAAGATAAGCCCGCTTTTCGCTATCAGACAGGTCGAGATATTTCTTTCCCGCCGGCATCGTGTATCCGGTCTGAACCGGTTTCGTGTCGGTCGGCGGCAGCGGCCCATCGTTGTTGGGCGAAGTCGTCGATCCTGAGCCGGGTGTCGGCGTTGGCTTATCGTCCTTGTCCTTATCGCGGTCTCTTGTATTTACGACCGGATCGTTGTCGATGTCATCGGCGACCTCGACCTCGCTGCGAGCGAGAACACGATAGGCCACGAAGATCCCGGAAACACTGATGACCAGAAATGCGACGGCGACCAGGCTGATCGCGATAATGCTGATGTGGGAACTTCCACCGCCGCTCTCGACGTCGACTTCGGCTCCGCCGGATGACGCCGCAGCAACGGCGGCCATTTCGGACGGCGGCGCTGCTGCTTGGGGTTCACGGATGTAAACCTTCAACACGGTGTCGTTGCCGATCTTTATGGAATCGCCGTTTCGGAGCGGAGTTCCGGCCGGTGCTACGGGCGAGCCATTCACGAACGTCCCGTTAGCCGAGTTCTCATCGACGATCCAGACGCGGTCGCCGTCACGATAAACCGTTGCGTGAAGCCGCGACAGACTGTTATCGGGAAACCGGTGCGTGGCATCGCTGCCCCGCCCGAACGATGTCCGGTCGCGGTCAATAACGATCTCCTGCGAGCCTTCGGGCGTCGCGTACGTAATGATGACCTCGATCATCTGAAGCTTCAATCGCGGAGGAAGGGCGAGGCCTTCCTACATAGCCAGTCTATACAATTCCACGAACGGGCGGTCTTTCAAGCCAAACTTCTGCGGATTCTCGGCGACGATACCGGCGGCGAAGAACCTTACTAGTCGATCGCGATCTTCCGGCGTCTTAACGATGTTCCAAACATCAGAACGATTTGCCGGAAGCGACGCCTTCCAAGTACCCGCGTCGGCAGGCGATTTGCCGAACGCAACCGCCGCATAAACCGCGTCGCGTTCAAAAAGGCCAATGTAAACGGACTTCATGTACATCGCCGCAGCCTTTGCCGAGCATTCCTGTTTCGGATCGGACAGCGTTTGGGCTCCGCACGGGCCAATGTATCCATTGCCGGTCGCGAATTCTGTCGTCATCCTAAAGATGCCCTCGTCGGAACCCTGTTTTGCCGGGTTCAATTTGCTTCGGCTCAGTGCGAGGTAATATCCAAATGCTGCAGGGATGTCATTTTCCGTGACGAAAGCGGTGTTGATCGCGTCGCGATAAATAAATGCCCGGTCAAAGTTTCCATTGGCCGCGTACTCCGCAGCACGCTTCTGCACTTCTTCAAGGAACTGCCGATTCGAGAGGTTATACGTGGCATTCGGCGAAACGACCTTCACCAACTGCGTGGACATCTGCTGGACATCGACGAGTGACACTTTAGTTTTCGCGGTGGTCGACGTATTCGAATCGTTCTGAACAACCGTCGTATTTGCCGGCGGCTCGACCTTGCGGGTTTCGAACGCGAGAGCGATCGACGGCGGTTCGTAGATCCGCTCTCCATATTTGTCGACCAGAACTATCCCGAGCACATGATCGAAGCCGTCCGCGAGGTCGGGATGATCCTTCGGATCGATGGTGGCTTCGAACGGTTCCGAAATCGACGTCGCGAACTCAGCGCCATCGATCGTGAAGATGGCTTTTGCGACGCAGCCTGCGTTTTCGGCTTCAACCTCAATTTCAGTCGCCTGTGTGATCGTATCGCCCGGTTCCGGATTGATTATTTTTGCGGTCGCGGCGCACGAGCTGCCGCTGGCCATATAGATCGCTCCGCCGCCGATGGCCACAGCGAGAACCAAAGCTCCGCCTGCGCCGGCGAGCATCTTACGATTCTTTTTCTTTTCTTCCGGAGTGGCCTCAGGAGCTGCCGCGGCCTCTCCGCCAGCTTCCTCTGTCTCCTCAGATTCTTCGGGGGGCTTGATCGTGAAAACGACCACGCTTGAACTTCCAAGGATGGCGTAATCGCCGTTCTGAAGCTGGTGCTCTCCCTTAAATAAAACACCGTTAAGCTTTGAGCCGTTCGAACTGCCGAGATCGGTGATAAAGAACTCGTCCCCCCGCTGTTCGATGACAGCGTGGTTCCGCGAGATCTTTTCATCGGCGGGAAATGAGATGGTGTTGTCCGGGGTTCGGCCGATCGTGATCCTGCCGTCCAACGGAAATTCTTTCTCGCCTACCGATACTATTCCTTCCTGCATTCCTATTGATCCCAAGATCTGGTTCCCCGGCTAAATGTTACGACCGGCAGAAGTTGACGGCCTTAACATAGCCATTTTGCCGTTAGAACGGAAAGCCACCGTCCGGCGGGGCGAGGAAAAGATAGTAGATCACCGCAAGGAACACGCCAATGAAGGCGGCCATCGCGAGCAGGCCGAGCAGGATCATAGCAATGCGTGCTCCGGTGCTTCGCTCCTTGACGACCGGCTTTTGGGTGGCAGTAACCTGCGGTTCGGCTAACTGTTCCGATAGGTCCGGCTGCGGTTCAACATCGTGTGCCGCAACACCTGGAGCAGGTGCGGGGGCCGCAGCGGCGCCTGAAACAGCGGCTTGCGGAGGCGCGTCAAATCCAAGGTTCTCCAGGTAGCCTTGCGGCAAGTAGCCACTGGATTGCTGGAACTTCGGCTCCGGCATCTGCCATCCCTGGTTGGGTGACGGGACAGCGGAGTTAGCAGGATTCGGAGGCGTCGTGTCTGCTTCCGAGGCCGGGAGTTCATTACCTAGCTCGTCTTCGTTCATGGCATTTCACTCCATCTACTTGGGGTTATGGAACTACTTCTGCAGTTCAAGTACGTCTGAACGCGTTATTATACCCGTAATCCGTTTAAAGTCTTCTATCAAAACCGCGGGCGATTTCTGCAAACGTTTCTTTATCTCGTTTAGGTTCGAATCGACCTCAAGCACGGGGAAGCTCTCGTCCATCACGTCGGCCACCGGAGCTTCCATAAGATCGCGGTTTTGAAGGAGTTTCGTCAACACCCGGCTCTCGCGCAAGCTGCCGACCGACTGATTATCTTCGATGACCGGGAGCTGGGTGATCCCGCTCTCGTTCATCTTTTCCAGGGCGGCAGCAATTGTATCGTCAGGTGCGACGAAAATGAGATCGCCGGGTGCTCCGCCATTCTTGGTCTCAACGATAAGGCTGGCGGTGATCCGCTGCGGTTCGAGAAGAAGCTTTTCCTTCATCCACTCGTCCGAATGGAACTTCGTCAGATAATGCTCGCCCGTATCGCAAACAATGAAGACAACAAGATCGTCCTCGCTTAGTTCCTTCGCTACTTTCAACGCAGCCGCGAAGATCGTCCCGCTCGATCCGCCGCAGAAGATCCCCTCACGACGCGAAAGTTGGCGAGCCATCTCGAACGATTCGCGGTCGGTGATATTTATGATCTCGTCGACGACGCTCAGGTCAGCATTGACCGTCGGCAACGCCTGGCCGATGCCTTCTACCAAGTACGGCGTTGGTTCGGGGACGTGTCCGGAATCCTTGTAAGTCTTGAAGATCGAGCCGTACGGATCCGCACCGACGATCCGAATGTTCGGGTTCATCTCTTTTAGATACCGGCTCGTTCCGCTGATCGTTCCGCCGGTTCCAATGCTGGAGACGAAGTGCGTGATCTTGCCCTCAGTATCCTCCCAGATCTCCGGACCGGTCGTTCGGTAATGAGCCGCAGGGTTGGCAGGGTGGCTGTATTGATCAGGATAAAAAGAGCCCGGTGTCTCGCTAGCGATCCGCTTTGCTGTCTGGACGTAATGGTCGGGAGTGCCCGGTTTTGCGGCGGCGGGGCAGACCACGATGTCGGCTCCAAGGGCTTTCAGGTAGCGATTCTTTTCGACCGAAACCTTGTCGGTAAGGACGAAGATGCATTTGTATCCGCGAACGGCGGCGGTTAGGGCAAGCCCGATGCCAGTGTTTCCGCTTGTCGCCTCGACGATGGTTCCGCCTTTTTTGAGAACCCCTTCCTTCTCGGCCCAGTCGATCATCGAGATGCCGATGCGGTCTTTGACCGAATAGCCGGGATTCAGGTTCTCCATCTTTGCGTAGACAGGCGCCTTTATCTTGAGCTGTTTCGTGATGTTGTTAATGCGGACGAGCGGCGTTTTGCCGATCAATTCAAGGACGTTGTTATAGAATTTCATTTGACCAAGTATCCAAATGCGGGCTGATAACTTATGGTTTATTAACCTTAAGTTTAGTTTAATTCATCCGAAAGCTGAAACGTATCGAGGCCTGTTGGCGTAGTAATTTGCTGAAAATGACACGATATTTTACACGAGTTGTTTCGGTTCTCATTCTCCTTAGCGTCGCCGTCGTCGGGGCGTTTGCTCAGAACGGAACGGCCGTTGCGCCGGAGTTTCCGCAGGTCCGGCAGGACACCTTCGATAAGGTTTGGAACACGATCAACGAAAAGCACTACGATCCAACCTTCAATGGAGTGGATTGGAAGGCAGTTCGCGAAACCTATCTGCCGAAGGCGAAGGCGGCGAAATCCGATCAAGATTTTCACGGCGTCCTTCGACAGATGCTGAACGAGTTGAAACTGTCGCATTTCAACATTTTTCCGCCGCCGCCCACGCTTGCCACCGAGAACGAGTCCAATGGGATAATCGGCGTCGAATTGAAGTGGGTCGGGGGGATGCCTGTTGTTTACCGCGTCGAGCCGGGCTCGCCCGCCGCGGCAGCTCAGATCAAGCCGGGTTTTGTTCTGAACAAGGTCGATGGAAAGCTCGTCTCCGAAACGCTCAAGCCTTTGCTCGAATCGCTGGCGAAGCGGCAGGGTTCTGAGATGATGCGTCGGGTGTATCTGGAGCGAACTTCGGAGGCGCTTCTCGGCGGCAAACCTGATTCGAGAATTGCCGTTGAATTTCTGGACGGAGAGGACAAGCCGGTCGCTGCAGAACTGACGCGCGTTAAGTACGCCGGCGAGATGTCGCAGCCGCTCGGGCATTTCCCCAAGCAGAAGGTTATTTTCGAATCACGCCTGCTGCCCGAGAATGTAGGCTACATTCGCTTCAATATGTGGGTGATCCCGCAGGCGGCGAAGATCCGTGCGGCGATCCGCGAGTTTGCGGCCGCCGATGGGATCATTATCGATCTGCGAGGAAATCCCGGTGGAGTCGGAGGGCTTGCGGGTGGAGTTGCCGGCCTGGTTTCCGACAAGCAGATCTCGCTGGGATCGATGACTTCGCGAGGGGGCACAATGGGGTTGCTTGGTTACCCGCAGCCGAGCCCGTTTAAGGGCAAGGTGGTAGTCTTGACCGACCATGGTTCGGCTTCGACCAGTGAAATGTTTGCCGCGGGCATCCAGGAAAACGGCCGAGGTAAGGTTGTCGGCGAAACGTCAGCGGGTGCGATCCTGTTGTCGGTTTTCGACCCGTTGCCGACCGGTTACTTGTTTCAATATGCAATATCGGATTACAGATCGCCGAAGAATATCTTGATCGAAGGGCGCGGTGTAAAACCTGATCGCGAGGTCGTACTGACCCGCGAATCGCTGCTCGCCGGCCGCGATGTGCAGCTTGAAGCCGCCGTAGCAGAGATCAGGAAGAACTAAGGATAAGGATATGAAGAAACTGTTGGGATCGTTTTTTGTTGTCGCACTGCTCATCACCGCGGCCGTTGCCCAGAAACCGGATTCGTCCAAATCGCCGGAAACGAAGGCACCCACGCCGCCAAGCGCTGCAAAGTTACCCGCTGCGAAAGAGATCCTCGATAAGTACGTTAACGCGATCGGGGGTCGAGAGGCTCTGCTGAAGATCAGATCGCGCTATCAGACCGGCACTATCGAGCTATCGCCGATGGGTGTCAAAGGGACGGTCGAGTCTTATTCCCGTGCGGACAATCGCTCCCTCACGAAGATATCCCTTGTCGGGATCGGAGATGTGCTTGATGGGTATGACGGGTCCACGGCGTGGACGTCCAACCCGATGCAAGGCAGCCGTGTGAAGGCAGGCAAGGAACTTCAACAGACCATACGAATGAACGACTTCGGGCGAGACGCGAATCTTGAAAAGAGCTATACAACTTTGACCGTGAAAGGAGTCGAGAAAGTCGGAGAACGCGATTCGTATGTCGTTGTCGGTTCGAACGATGGATTTCCGGACGACGTCCTATATTTTGATACCGAAACGGGGCTGATACTCCGCACCGACAACATCGTGATCGCTCCCGAGGGCCAGCAGGCAACGACCTCGTTTTATGAGGACTATCGAGATGTAAACGGGATCAAGTCGGCTTTCAAGATCCGGGCTAAGACTCCCGCTTTTGAGATAACTACGATCGTGACCGAGATCAAGTATGATGTCGCGATCGAGGACTCGAAATTCAAGCAGCCTAATTAAGTTGAAATGAATTGAATTGACGATCAGGCGTTCTCGGATGAGGACGCCTGTTCTTCTTTTTTCATCAGGCTTGCCACCTGAAATACGTAGTGGACGCCAGAGATAACAACCAGCAGGACGATGATGAAATACGTCGTCGGTAAGAAGAACGTGTAGCCGGTAACCGCAGCGAGCATGACCAGGCTGATGCCGATCACCTGAACAAGAGTACTGACCTTGCCCCAAAACGAAGGCTGGAACCCGCGAAATCCGGTGATAATATTGATCGCCGCCGCGACGGAAATGATAAGTACGTCGCGACCGAGCACGGAAGCCGTGACCCAGAATGGTATAGGCAAATGACGTGTTGGCGGGAGTACGTTCGGCAACGTCAGGATCACGAAGGCGACGGTCATCAAGAGCTTGTCCGCGATCGGATCTATGATCGTTCCAAGCTCCGATTCCTGTTTGAACTTCCTCGCTAAAAATCCGTCGATACCGTCCGATATCCCCGCGATAAGAAAGATAGCTAACGCCCATTTGCTGTAGCCGTAATAGACCAAGCTCACGAAAACCGGGATCAATCCCATTCGCATGAACGTAAGAATGTTGGGGATCGTGAGAATTGTGCTCATGGGGCAGATCGTAATTCGAGCACGCTGATTTCCGGCGGACATTGGAAGCGGATCGGAAGTACAACGGTGCCGATGCCGCGGGTGATGTAGATCTGCGAATCCTTCAAATGATGGAGCCCAGCGGTGCGTCGGCGGCGTATCAATCGTTGATCATTGTCACGAACGCGGACCTGCCCGCCGTGCGTGTGTCCACTCAATGTAAGGTCGACTCGCGCCCGGGCGGCCCGTCGAAAGATAACCGGGTTGTGAGCAAGTAGGAGCTTAAATTCGTCGGGGAACGCCCCTTTCAGCGCGGCTGGAAGGTCTGTTTTTCCGACCATATGATCGTCCACACCGGCTAACCAGAACGATGAATCGTCCGATTCGAACCTCAAGCCCTCGTTCACCAACACACGAATGCCATTCTTCTCAAGATGGCGCGTTACCGTGTCAGCTTCTGTCCAGTGGTCGTGGTTGCCGAGGCATGCATAGGTGCCGTGACGTGACTTGAGTTCGCCCAGAACCTTGGCTACGGGAGCGATGTACTTCGCCTCATGCGAGACGTAATCACCGGTAAGCGCGACGAGGTCAGGGTTGAGTTTGCTTGCGACCGTTACGGCCCGGGCGATATGGTCGAGGTTCGTGAACGGACTGTGATGGATGTCGGAAAGATGAACGATGCGGAAGCCGTCCAGCTTTTTTGGAAGCCGAGGCAACGTGATCTCAACCCGCTCGATCGAAAGGGAATTCGCCTCGTCGATCGCGTACTTTGCGACCTTTGACCAATTTCCCGCGATCTCGCGCAGCGGCTGCTCTTTACCGACGAATGCGTTGATCCGCTCGGCAATCCGTGCCCTTTGAATGCGAGGTGTCCGCATAACCTTGAATTATACGGAACTGCGGCGAGCGAGTGAAGCGAAGAGAGGACTTCAATTTCCACGATTGCGTTGGTAACAAATCAGATAGAATGCAACTCTGCACCTCGCCAAAGTGTTAAATCTAAGACAATTTCATTTACCTTCGTCATTCTCTTTAACCAAATGATGGCGTTATCAGCCTTTGGATACTCCTTCATACTGCCATCCTGATTCTCATGAATAAAAACGCCGTCAGCACTTTCTAAAAGCAGAATAAAAGAGCCGCTCTGTATAGCTTTCAGTTTGATGGCGGTGAAATCACCTCTTGAAACTTTGCTTAACAATTCATCGGTTTTGATCCTTGGCATAAAGACACCTATTCACAGCGAAGGTTTAAGACGGGCGAACTTCAGTTTGCCGACCTGAAGAATGAGTCCCTCGCTTGTCATGTTTATTTCGGAAGCCGCACTCGTCGCTTTTTCACCGTTGATCTTTACACCGCCTTGTTCGATCAGCCGCCTTGCCTCGCCCTTGGTCGAGACCAGGCCGGATGCGACGACGAGATCGGCGAGGCGATAGGTTTGCGCCGCTATCGAAACCTCTTCGATCTCGTCCGGAATCTCTTTCTTCACGAACCGGCGGTTGAATTCGTCCTCGGCGGCGTCGGCATCGGCCTGCGAGTGAAAATCTCTGATGATTAGTTTTGCGAGATTAACCTTTATGTTTCGCGGGTTCTCGCCGTCGCCAATTTGAGATTTGAGATCTGAAATTTCAGATGGCGTCAGGTCGGTAACGAGGTCGTAGTAACGCCACATCAGCTCGTCGCTGATCGACATCACTTTGCCGAACATATCGTTCGGCGATTCGTCGATGCCGATGTAGTTGTTCAACGACTTCGACATCTTGTTCACGCCATCTAGGCCTTCGAGCAGAGGTGTTGTGATGACGACCTGCGGTTCCTGATCGAACTCGCGTTGCAGGTTGCGGCCCATCAGAAGATTGAACTTCTGATCGGTTCCGCCAAGTTCGATATCGGCATTGAGGGCGACCGAATCGTAGCCCTGCACGAGCGGGTAGAGAAGTTCGTGGAGCGAGATCGGCTTTTCTTCGTTCAGGCGTTTGGTGAAATCGTCGCGTTCCAGGATCTGCTTGACCGTGGTTTTTGCACAGAGCTTGATGAAATCAACCGCCGTGAACTTGTCCATCCACTCGCCGTTGAATCGAAGCTCGGTCTTCTCGGGATCGAGAAGTTTGAACATCTGGCGTTTGTAGGTCTCGGCGTTGGCATTTACCTCTTCCCGCGAGAGCGGCGGACGAGTCACGTTCTTGCCCGAAGGGTCGCCGATCATACCCGTAAAATCGCCGATCAGAAATATAACCGTATGCCCAAGGTCCTGAAACGCCTTCAGCTTGCGGATGACCACCGTGTGGCCAACGTGAATGTCAGGCGCCGTCGGGTCGAGGCCGAGTTTTACCCGCAACGGCTTGCCGGTCTTCGCGGACCGCTCAAGCTTCGCCTTCAGATCCTCTTCGCGAATCACATCAACCGTTCCTTTCTTTAGAAACTCTATTTGATCGTCTATGGTCATCTTGAAAAATTCTATGTAAAACCAGGGCGTATTGCCACGCGGACGCAAACAATATCACCTGCCGACTATTTTTGATCGCAAATTTTCATTATTGGGAGTGTTATGTAACCATAGGACTTAAGCCGTGAGCCTCACCCTTTCATTGCGGCGGACTTTTGCTACTCAACCAAATTCCAGAAAGCAGATGCACGGCATTTACTAGTCGCGGACAGGAGTAATGTTGGCTGCCGCAAGGAACGTTTGGACATTCACGATGTTCACTATCATCAAAACTTTTTGCAGTGTCCTTCTCTTGGTAATTCTGATCTCGAGCGTCCGGGGACAAGCGCAACCCGAAGGGCACGCGTACCCCCAATTGAGAAAATGTGTCGAGAGGATCAGGGCCAACGATTCGTTTGAAGTTTCCGTTGCATTGGCTTCCGTCTGGACCAAGGAGCAGAAAGCGGCGATCAAGTTCGATTGGAACATCTCCTCCGGAGCTATAACCGACGGTCAGGGCACAGAAACGATCACAGTCCTCAGCGGTTCAGATGCTGACCGCATTTACGTCAATGTCGAAATGAAGGGACCGATGTTCCCAAACGTCTCGGAAAGTTGTTCGGTTGCCGTCGATCCGTTGCCCAAGGCCGTACTCTTCGATGAGTCGAAGTTCGTCACTCAAGGCTATCTAAAGAGGATATTGGATGCCTATTTTGTGGAGTTGGACAACAATCCCGCCTCGCAGGGCTACTTGATGATGTACGCCCAATTGCCCCGACACTACGCGCAGATCGAACGTGTCGTGAAAAGCCATATGCGAGTGCGCCGTTTCGACGAGACGCGGATCACACTTGTCAGGTCGGAAAAGAATCCCCAGGCAACCGTCCAACTCTGGATAGTCCCGCCCGGAGCGGAGAATCCACTGCCAGGCTTACAGAATGTGACACGATCCAATTAGGGTTTTGGCGCCAATGGAATTTTAACGGAAGGATAGGAGAGAGTTCGATGAAAGCGAAGATATTATTATTCCTCGTAGTGGCCGGTTTGTCCGTTTCTGCTATTGCGCAGAAAGAAATGCTAACCAAGGAAGAAACGGTAAATTATTTGAACAAGAAATTGCAGGAAGTGGACGGACGAGAACTGAAGAGGTCAGGCGGCACATTTCGATATTCAGAGCTTTCCATTCAAATTAAGGGGGACTACGTCGAATTGAGATATACAGAGAAATTCGCCGGAGGGAGCCCCTGTTACAACACGTACGTCTTCAATCCTGCGCACATTTCTAAACTTATTCCAATTCACGACAAGATCGCTGAATCAGCAGTGAAGGGGATTCGGATCGACTTTTTAGCCAAGACGGCCCGATCATCAATTTGCGTCGCTGTTCTATCGGATGCGAATCAGGTCTTTAGCCCCTACTTTTCTGCTCTCCCGGAAAACCGCCTGAGAATAGAAAGAGCTTTATTACATCTTCGGGATCTTGCTAAGGCCGAAGAGGAGCCATTCGGCAACTAGGCGTACCTCTTCGTCGATCAAGTTCAACGCTCCGATACTATGAGAATGAAATCACGACTATTAATTGTGGCCGCCATAATCGCGGTCTTAGTTGTTTCGGCATCGGCTCAAAAGGAAATGTTGACCAAGGAAGAAACGGTCAATTATCTCAACAAGAAACTGCAGGAAATCGATGGCCGGAATCTGATCACGAAAGGCGGGCAGACACGTAAATACTCAAGCCTTTCACTTCGAATTATTGGCGATAACTTAGAACTAAAACACACGGAAACGTATGGAACGGCGACCGTTGATTACACTACCTACGTTTTTAATCCCGCACATATCTCGAGCATCGTAATCTTGGGCGGATACCAGGACGGGTCACCCGTACGTCGGCTACGCATCATGTTTCCATCAAAAACAGCGAGACGTGCATGTTGCGGTTATACGACCTCATTGTCTGATACTGATAAGGTCGATTTCCCATATTTCGCGAATCTTGCGGATAACCGATCGAGGATCGAAAAAGCGCTTCTACACTTGAGAGACTTGGCAAAAGCGGAAGAAGAACCCTTTGGTAACTAAATTGTTTCAGGTGACCGGGCCAAGCCGGAAGAAACGTCGGGCACCTGAAACTGAGCGATGAAATCCGGCAGATCGGCCCGAGCCGGAATCGATAGAGATCGCACAAGCACAATGCACGAATTACAAAAGGTTCTCTTTCTCTGCGCAGTACCGATTTTGGCGGTTTCAATCGCCAGATCCCAATCGATAGCCCAACCGGTTGTAAAAACTACGCTGGGAATCAGTGAAGTCACTAAGATCGAGGAACTTGCCGCAAGCCTAAAGGCGACCAAGGAATCGATCAACGCCCGCAAGGTCGAATTAGCAGAACTCGAAAGGGCCCTCAACGCCAAGGTAAAGAAGCTGAAGGACGAACTGGCTGCCCTTAACATTGAGCGTGACGATCTGCTTCGCGATTTCAGAGCCGGATTCTTCTGCAGTCAGTGCGGCAAGGCGAAGTCCGAATTCGAGAAAGAGGGGAAAAATTTCGAAGCGCATCTGGGCGAGGTCAAAGGAATAGCCATTCCCGCGCCAACTGCGAAGCTTGAAGCATTGCGCGAAGAGTATAAGTCAAAGATCGCATACAAGCGTGTGCAGATCCAGAATGTCGAGAAGAACGATACGGCTGTAACAGCAAAACGACATCAGATCGCCGACCTGGAAAAGAAGCTCGTCAGTATCTGTGATGAGATGACCAAACGCAGTCAGTCCTATCAAAGAATTCTCGCGGAACAGACCAAGAGTAAACAGCTTGCTTGGATCAGGGGCTTAATGGATCACGCTTCAGATATCCTGATCGCAGAGGATAGGATCGCGATCTACGAAGCTAACCTGGTCGCATTGACAAAAGAATTCGAGCGTCGATCGATCGAAGTCCGTGACCAGGTTAAAGAACTCAACCTTCAGGGGCGGGAGGCCGCGAAGAAAGAAATCGCTAAGATCGAACGCCAGCTTCGAGAATCAGATCTGAAGCATGAGGATACGGTTGAAGACCTGCGTTTGCGCCAATCTGACATTGCCTCGCGGATCGCTGAGATCGACCAGGAGTTGAAAATGGCTGGCTTACCCGAAGACGTGAAACGATCGCTGACCGAGGAAAGGTCAGGCTTGCTGGCACAAACGGCTCAGATCGAACCCGAAATTCGCGGCCGCACGGCTAACCATGCCAGAGCGAGGGCGACGCTTAGTGAAGGTAAGAGCCGACTCGACGCTGAGATCACACGTTTGTTCGCCGCCCTTGGGAAAGATCAGGAAAAAGCTGTTGCTGATCTGAGAGTAGATCTGGAAAAGAAGCGATCCGAACTCAGATCCAGAATGACAGTCGCGACTTCAGAACTGGCGAAAGCCAGAACGACATACAGAGATCGCGAGGCGTTCTATTCAAAAGAGAACAGTTCCTTCTTTGATCTGGTTGCCGGTGAAAGCGATCGGATCGTTATTTCGGGACGAGACGCTAGCTGTCCCGTTGCTAATGAGGCCCGCCAATTCGTAGCACGAAACTGGAATATTCTCCTGCCATGCGTCTCGACCTCCACGACGCGAGCAAAACCATACAGCACCAACGTCTTCGGCTCATACTGTCCGAAAGAAGTTGCCGCATCTGGCTTAAGTAAATACAAGTCTTTTCTAAAGGGGCTTGGTTCACATGACATCGCCGCGGTCAAGGCGAATAGCAATGTAGGATGGTATGAAGCCCTTTTTCCGACGACGCCGTAGCAATCGTGAACAGGCGATCGGGTAGTTCATAACCTTCGATACATTATGTATGCATTTGTGAGACCGAGTTTCGAATGGCGGATGGCGTCGGGGATCTCGCCGATGATCTCAAATCCGACGCTCTTCCATAGGTTCACGGCGACCGTGTTGGATTTCACGACGAAGTTGAACTGGATCGATTGATAGCCGATGCGGCGGGCCTCCTCGATCGAGTGCTCCGCCATCAGCTTGCCGATGCCTTTGCCCTTCGCGTCAGGTGAAACCATATATCCTCCATTTCCAACGTGATCGCCAAGCCCGGGCTGGTTTGCCTTGAGCCAATAGGTTCCGAGGACAGCACCATTCTCCTCAGCGACGTACACGTGCTTTTCAGGCGAGAACCAGAAGGCGATCATCTCCGTTTCCGGCGTTTCGGGGGCGAAGGTATATGTATCGCCGCCTGCGATCACCGCTTTGATGATCTGCCAGACGGAGGGTTTGTCGGCTTCGGTCGCGGGTCGAATTTCTACCATATCAAGCTAGACGAAAAAAGGTGGTCCAGCCGGAAATCACCGCGTTCCGACCAATCCCTGAACCGACTGGATCAGCTTTTCCGTGTCGTAGCCGACGCCGTTTTTGAATACGATCTCGACGTTGTTGATTTCGCTGATCTTTGCGGATGGATTGCCTTTGATGACAACAAGATCGGCGATCTTGCCGGATGCGATCGAACCGATATTGGAGTCTTCGCCGAGGAAAACCGCGCCGTTGTAGCTTGCGATCTTTATCGCTTCGAGCGGTGTGAAGCCTGCCTCGACGAGTAGCTCGACGCCGCGGAGGTCACCGAATCCAGCTACGATGCCGCCGTTGCCGGTCGGGTCGAGCCCGGTCATGAGCAGGCCGCCGGCTTTAACGAAGGCGCGTTCAAAATCCATCGATTTCTTGATCAGCGCGACCATCGGCGAAGTTGCCGGAGTGCGCGAACGTGATGACAGATAACGTATCCGCGCATCTTCAGACATCGTGGCCAGCATCCTCGGATTCAACAAGGCCGACGCGGCGCCGATGCCGGTTTGTGCGATCGGGGCCATCGCTTCGAACACAGGCAGCGTCGATGTGATCGCAACCTTCCTTTCGACCAGCACGCGGATCGTTTCCTGAACCGCCGGGCCGTTGATGTCGGCCGTCAATAGGCTTGCTGTTGCGCCCTGCGGGCATTCATCCGGCTTCTTATCCGCAGCGTACTCGGAATTGGCGAGCAGGCCGTGTTCGAGATTGTCGATGCCGATCTCAGCAGCTTCCTTGTAGCCGACCGAGCAAAGATGGCCGGTCACCTTGAGCTTGCGTTTGTGGGCTTCCTCGACGACGGCACGGAGTTCGTCGCGGGTGATGTTCATATAGGCCTTGAACGAGGTCGCGCCCTGATCGGCCCAGAAATTCACCATCTTCCGAGCGTCCTCGACGCCCGTCAGCTCACGCATGACCGGCGTGAACGCGCCCTTGCCTTCCAAATACGGGGCCGTGACATGCATCTTCGGACCGATCATCTGTCCGCTGTCGATGCGGCGTTTCAACTCGAGATCATTGTTAGGAGATACGCTGCCGGTAGTCCGAACCGTCGTCACCCCGAGGGCAAGATACAGCCGCGGAAAGCTGTTCGCCATGTTCGAATAGTGCGATGGCTGCCCGCCCTGCGGAAAGAACATGTGATTGTGCATTCCGACGAGTCCCGGGATGACCGTATAGCCGGTAAGATCGAGCACCTGCGCTTCCGCCGGTATCGGAGCAGAGTCGGCCGGGAGGATCGAGCCGATCCGGTCGCCGATCAGTGTAATCGTCTGATTCTCTTTCGGAGGCGCTCCGGTCCCGTCGATGATCCGTACGTTCTTCAGCACGACCATCTTTGACCGGACGCGGATGAACTGCTGATTCGCTCCGCCGCCTTGAGCTTGAACGAAGCCGGGGAGGACCGATGCGATCGTAACGAGCGCTGTGACAAAGAATCTGATCTTCATAAATTAGCGAGGTTCAACGTGATCGTTTCCGTAAACGTATTC